>Ga0209542_10004097_pt1 | contig 30351 bp, 37 predicted proteins | sample RifCSPhighO2_01_FD_184028 | JGI IMG/M metagenome (GOLD analysis project Ga0209542, IMG submission 184028) | Soil microbial communities from Rifle, Colorado - Rifle CSP2_plank highO2_0.1 (SPAdes) (version 2) | ecosystem: Environmental > Terrestrial > Deep subsurface > Rock core/Sediment ... | reverse complement strand
GTTATAGTCGCCATACAGATCAAATACATTTAGATAACTAAGTATTTAAATGTTTCTATAACTAAATATGTAAAACAAACAGTATACTACCAAAAAGTGACAAGAGTAGAAAGGTTTAAAAAGGTTTTGATACAAGTAGAGTATGGTAATTATGGACGTTTTCAGAGTAACTACGGACAGAGGCACGTTTGACGTACCTTTTGAAATGCCTGAATTAGGGACTGTTGTGCCTTATGAAAGGCTTCACAGACAAGGTCCGCCGGGTTTCGCTATTTCCGCAGCATACAGTCACAACAGGTTTGACAACCCTTTTCATGACAGGGATGTGAAAAGATATGAGGACAGAGGCAGACGATGGTACGGAGAAATAACACATGATTCTATAGAAGACAGGGACCCAGAAGGAGATCCATCAAGAGGCGAGGGATGGATACCTGTCATATACAAAACAAACGCAGGCAGGGCTGATGAAATACTGGTAAGAGGGTGGGCTCCAAGACCAGGTTTCCCAGTACCAGTTATAGATAACAGGGAAGGTCACAGGTTCTTCCAGCGTTACACGCTATTGCCTGAAAAAACAATACCATTCGAGAATAGAGCAGAAGCAGAAAGAATATTTTTACAGTTTGATTTGCCTGTTGTAGAATTATCAGGATTTTATAGGCCAGATAATTATAAAGACGGCAAAAGGTTCGTTGGTCGCGACTTCGGCCCGTTCCTCGGCGACGACGGCCGGTTCGGCGTCTATGCGGACTGGCTCCCGTCCTTCTCCGGTTTCGACTGGGTTGCCTCTCGTCCCGCCTATACGGAGCATAACATAATTGGCGAGATTGACTTACGAAATAAACAGGAAATTGGGACAAAATAATTATTTATTCTCATCCATACAAAATAAGTTACATGAGTATTTGTTCTCTGTCAACCCCCCCCCAGAAAGTTAAGCGTTTGACAAAATATTATGATTATATTCTCCCGACAGCTGGCTACATGCCGTTTTATAGGGAAAGAATAACTTACGTTATTCTTGATGACATAAAATACAGCTGTGAGATTTCTTGCAAATCAAGCAGCAGTGACGCTTTGATAAAACGGCTAGACGGTTCGTTGGTCGCAACTTCAACCCGAACCTCGACGACATTAGTAGCTCAAAGGAGCTATTATCGGAAACGGCCGGTTCAACGTCAAATTGGCAAAACAAAAAACATAAATCTAGTTGCCAATGCGCAAATGCGAACAGGCACCCGTCCAACTCCGGTAAATCGTCAGTCGGAAGACGCAAAGGCGTCATTCTTCTGTCCGAGCCGAACGACAGGGTTGCCTCTCGTCCTAGCAGCCGGCTCGTCGGGAGATTTCTGATGCTTTACGACGAATTATGTTCGTATGACAACCTGTTTCTTGCGTACAGAAAGGCAAGAAAGAACAAGACTGCCAAGTGGTATGTAAAGAAATTCGAAAAGAATCTTGATAGAAATCTTGTAAAACTTGAGGCAGAATTGCGTACAATGACCTACATGCCGCACTCTCTTAATGACTTCGTTATCCGAGATCCAAAGACTAGAGTTATCAGTTCGTCGCATTTTCGTGACCGCGTGGTTCACCATGCTATTTGCAATATTATTGAACCGATTTTTGAAAAATCGTTCATATATGATTCTTACGCCAGCAGGAAAGACAAAGGCACGCACGCAGCATTAAGGCGATTTGACCAGTTCAAGAGAAAGGTCAGCCATAATGGACGGCTTGTTAACAATGCAAAAGATAGAAATATGGTTATTGGGTATTTTTTGAAATGTGATGTAAAGCACTATTTTGAGACAGTCGACCATGACATTCTACTTTCCATAATAAAAAAGAAAATAGCAGACGAGAAGTTTTTATGTCTCATAAAGAAAATTCTGGACAATTACAGACAGCATGACGCACAAGATGCGTCTTTCAGCCTCGGAAAAGGCATGCCTATAGGAAACTTGACAAGCCAATTCTTTGCAAATGTTTATCTCAACGAGCTTGACAAGTTTGTAAAACACGAGCTGAGGGCCAAATTTTACATACGTTATTTGGACGATTTCGTGATTTTGCACGACAACAAAGACGTTCTGGAGGGTTGGAAAGACCTAATAGATGAATTTCTAAAAAGCAAACTCAAGATAGAACTTCATCCTGACAAATCTAAGATATATACGCTGTACAACGGAGCCAACTTCCTCGGATTCAGGATTTTCTATCATTATAAACTACCAAAGAAAAGCAACATAAAACTGATAAAACGCAGGATTGATCACTTCAAGAATTTGCACAGGGACGGTATCATGAGCAAACAGGAAATTCTCGAAAGATTAGAAGGCTGGAGTGCATACGCCGTACATGGCAATACGTACAAATTAAGAAAACGGCTGATGAAGGGGTTGAACAACTAAACTAGCGCTTCTTTCGTTTTTTGCGCAACGAAAGTTCCAGTTCTATAAGGGTCAGAAATAGTATTGCGCCGTTTAAGAGCAACAGAGGTACATCGCGTATCTCGTAAGTATAGTATGTGAGCAGCGACAGCCCGACAATATACGCCAATACGAATTTTAGTTCAAGTTTTTCGCCTTTTTTGTAATTGTGTATGGCTTCGTATATCCACGCCGACAGCAGGAAGAAAGCGCCTACAAATCCTATTATCCCAATTTCCATATTTTACTTATGCATTTGAGTTGTTTTTAATCATTTCGATGTACAATTTTAGCTATGCTCCTGTAGCTAAGCCTTTTCTTTGCTGGCGAAAAGACGCCTCGCGTCATCCAGCATCGAAAAACCCTTATAGTGAACCCAGTAAATAATCTGGATATGTTATGACTGGGTTCACATATAGTTCCCAAGGAAGTAATACCCGTTTGTTTCCTTGGAGAACTATAAGTGAAAAGAAAAACATGCTCCTGTAGCTCAGTCTGGATAGAGCACCTGCGTCCTAACGACATGGAGGTGAACAGAGCAAGACGGCGGTTTTGCGATGACGACTATGTCGGGATAAAGATAACAACGTTCGAAGAACGTATTATCAGAGAAAGCAGGGGGTCGCGCGTTCGAACAGCCCTTTTCAAAAAAGCGCTGGCGGAAAACCAGCGTGTAAAAGGGTTCGAAAATCGCGTCGGGAGCGCTACACCTTTTCTTAGAAAGAAAAGCTGTACCAAAAGAAGAGAAAAGCTGTACCAAAAGAAGAGAAAAGCTGTACCAAAAGAAGAGAAAAGCTGTACCAAAAGAAGAGAAAAGCTGTACCAAAAGAAGAGAAAAGCTGTACCAAAAGAAATGAGATTTATGAATAATATCTCATCAATAGGAGATAGTTATAGTGAACCCACAAAAGAATCCCGACATGTATTGTGGGTTCACTTATACATGGAGAATCGAAGATTCTCCTGTACAGGCGAAGTGAAACTTCGCCATGTAGCGCTCAAGTAAGTATAATATCCAGAATATTTACTTGGAGCGTTATAAGACCATAAGGAAGAACCAACGCATGGACGTACGGAGTACGTCAGTTCATTGTCTTCCTTCGGTGTCGGGAGCGCTTTATGAAACAATATACAAACGGGAAAAAGAGGAGTATCAGGGTAGAAAGTTTAGACGTTAGTAGTCTTGTTGCTGTAAAATCTGTCAAAAATACGGTTGTATTGATGTACACGGAGGAATGGGATAAAATCTTTAAAAATTTTGGGGAACTCGGCAGGCTATGTCTGCCATATATAAGTAGGGAGTTCAAAGTTAGAAATAATTCTATAACTCTTGATAGAGGATTTAACGAATATCTGGGAGAAGGCCACGTTGATATACACAAATATCCAAGGGGAATAATATTGCAAACGCATGACGCAACTGCCAGGGCTGCTGCATAACAAATAGAGGACTTTGAATATATATGTTTTATTCAAAGTTCTTATTGTGAACTTTGACAAATTATAGGGTTGATCAAAGTTCTCAATAATCTTTAAATCCCACTTGTGCCTAAGAGTAATTGGGAATAAGATGAATAAAATTATTGTAGTTATAGCTCTATTTACATTTCTACTGAGTCCAGCTTTTGCCGACACAACACTTACTGTCAACGGCACCAGCAGGGTAGCCACCTATATAAACACGGGCGACAACGTGACTATGCTTAACCTTTCAATGCTTGCTAATAACGGGTCGGTAACGGTCACCTCGTTGCTCATAAACCTTACAACGGCGTATACAACCATATCCGAGAACAACATATCAGCTTTCATAGTAAATGTAAGTGTGTATAACGACACAAGCGGCGATGGCATATTCCACCCTGATGTGGATACAACGCTTTTCGGCAGCAATATAACATTCGGCAACGAGACGCGGATAAATGCCACTAATATAGCATTCTCCGGCATAGTGGTCGGTGCTACAGATCAGGTTAGGCTGCTTGTAGTCTTCCGCCTTAATTTATCAGCCTCCGTTTCTGCGAACCTCTCCGCTAATGTGTCGGCCGCAGCAAATATTGGTGCCAACCAGACTGTTAATGGTAATAATTTTCCAATATTTTCGGCCTTCGGCGAGACGAGGGATGTGCACGCCAGTGTAACTTTGCGACCTAATGTAGTGGACACCAACGTCACAAACCAGACCATAATCTATAATTTCACGATTACAGGAGCAACAGCTGTAAACAAGACTAGGATTAGGTTCCCGTCTGGCTATACCATCGTAAACGTCACAAGCGTTACACGGAACGGTGTTTCACGTACTCTGGATGTATGTTTTGCTTCTGCCGACGTTTGCACCATTGTCGGAACGACTGAAGTCAATCTAACTTTTCTCAATTCCGGAGGCCTGGTCAAGTGGGATAACATTTCCGTAACATTGACCTTGAATACATCGCTTTCTGCACTACCAAGCCACAATATAAATTCCTCCATTTACAGCGTTGACTATACGATGAGCAACATTTCCACCTCATTCACTGGCAACAGCATAAATCTCACTACGCAGCCCATAATAAACGGAACTTCAATTCTTATAGCCAAGGGCGCAGCTATCGTCAACGGCACCGACTACTGGGAATTCAACATAACACTTAATTTCTCTGCAAATGTACCGGGAATAATACAGATAAAGATGTTCAACTGGACGGACGGAACAAATAACATAAGCCTTACAAACTCCAGTGAGACAGAATTTTATGCCACTCTCAGAAACGAGACAAACTTCAACACGACTGGAAAGGTAGGCATACTTAACAGGTACAACACAACGGCTGGTATCAATCACACAGCCAGCACGGCGTCCACATTTACGGTTATAATGAGAATGGTGGTACCTTCAGGGACGCCAATTTCAAGCGGGTGGTTCGCCATATATAATATTTTATTCCGGTCAGTGGCGTGATCGAAATGAAAAAAGATAACCTGCTGCCACTAATTTGTTTCGTGTTTTTGGCATCGATCCCTTTTTCAATGGCGGATTTTTCCGGCACATTTAATTTTTCTACCGGCAACCGTTCGATAGTCACGGGATTGACCGGCTATACCGTTTTTATTTGCAATTCTACGTCAGGCTGCATGCCGGCAGGCGTAGGCTTGTCATGTTTTTTTGATTACGACAATATAAGTTTCGGAACAAGCTACGGATGGTGCAATGCAACTTCCATAACTGACTGTTATCATGATAGTAGTACGCCACGAAGCTCCGGCACGAACATATGCATAACTAACACAACTTACAGGACGTGCAGCTCAGGGACTTGGTCCGCAGCGTCGTCGTGCAGCTCCGGACAGACATGCGGTTCAAACAGCGGTGAACCGGGCAACTGTACATCACCTTCATCATCATCGTCATCAACGACCACAACAACTGGTGGCAGCGGCCTGTCTTCAACGGCCGTGGCTTCTATATCGTTCACTGCATGGCCTGACGGCTTTAATATAACGCAGGGCGAGTCGGTTATCAAGTATGCGATTGTAAAAAACATTGGAAATGTAACACTATACAATATAACATTATCGTTTTCCGGCATATCGTGGTACAATGTCAGCCCTGCAAAGGTCGCCAGGCTGAACAAGAGTCAGGAAGCTACTTTCGCCATAAATTTCACGGTAACGGATGAAGTGGACGTCGACTCTTACTCACTCACCCTGCTCGCGTCCACGCACACGTCATCGGCAAGTGCTTCCAAAACACTCAAGATAGGCGTAAAACCAAGCAACAAGACCATACAGGAGGAAATACTGCCAAGTTATGGAGAATATTTGTCCCTACTTTCCACACTCGAAGCCAAGGCTGCAGAGCTTGCATCTCAAGGTGTGAATGTCGACAATATAAACGTGATTTTGCTTAATGCAAGGAGCAGGCTGTCCCAGGCCAATCAATCCCTTGAAGGGGGGGACTATGCAACGGCGAAACAGATAATGGACGACGCCAAAGGCATGCTCGACGGCGCCCAGTTAGAAATAAATACGGCGTCTATAATACCTTCGATCACCGCGGGGTTCGGTGACATAACTCTTATAATAATAATTGTGGTGATAGCCGCCGTGGCAATTGTTATCGTTTACAGCCTTCTTCCGCCGAAAAAAGACAGCAAAGAATGGTCGGCTGATGATAAGAGAAATGTTTTACGTAAATTGAAAAACATATTACCAAGGAAAAAAGAAAAATCAAAATGGTAATAGATTATGAAACTTAACGAAAACAAAGAAAAGCTGGTTTTTTCATTTAGTTTCACGTCATTTCTCGCGTCGCTCATACTGCTGAGGTTGAGCGGATTCTCGTCGTCGACGATAGTTAACCTTGAAAATTATGTGATCAAGAGCATAATGCTTTCATCCTCGGACACGTTCACAGCTCTTTACACGTTCCTTAGGCCGTTCTTTCTTGTTTTCTTTGCGCTGATATTTTTGGTTCTTGCAGTCTCTATACTTAGCTACTATGGATGCAGAAGAGACGACACGATGGGAAGGAACGTAGGAATTATAAGTATGATATTTACTTTAGTATTATTCCCAGCGGTGGCAGGTATATTCCTTGCCGTGGCGGTGTTTTTTTGCAGCTTTTATTCAACGAAACTGTCAAGTGCATATTCGAAAGAACTGAAAAAGTGGGTGGCTTTTCGCATCGGTTCTAATACGGTGGGCAAAGTTCTGTTCGTTACGAATATATTGATAGTCATAGGAGTATTTTTGTCTGTACTCCTAAGCCAGCAGGCGTACGCGGCGTCTTTCCGTCAGGACATTACCGCAACAATGAAATCAATAGCAGTCGCACTTCCGGGGGCCTCTGGTATACCTTCTGAGGTGCTCAACGGAAGGATAGATGAAGCCGTACAGACGTCGCCAATTTTTGCCTCTTACATAACATGGCTGCCCATCACATCGGCACTGACTACATGGATAGTTCTTGAGTTTTTGAGAAACGTAGTTCTGGCAAATATCGGCGGGTTATTTACTTATTTAATGCTCCGAAGAAGTAAGTGGTAATATGACAAGGACAGACATCGATAGCATGACGCGCTATCTCACGATGGCGCTGATGGCATTCCTGATAGTAGCGCTTCTCATAGTTGTTATACTGCCAAATACAGAAACACGGTCCACATGCACGGGCTTCCAGTATTTTGTTTTTCTCGACCAGAAGATGACGAGTAGCGGATATTCCATGGAGCTGCTGAACGGCATACGCGACATAGACATAAAAAGTGCGTCTCTGGATGGCGTTGACCTTGATATGGCCGGACAGCGTGTGCCAGCGGGCGACGTACTGCTTCTTGAGAGTTCTGTGTCCAGCAGAAAGGCAAACGAAACATTCGTAAACAAAATTTCCGTGTCGTACGATATTGTGAACGGAATAAAGGACAATACGGATTTCGCAACATGCACCGGCCGCGTGCAGTAGTCCTCTCGATACTAGGAATATCACTGTTTTCAAACAATGAATATTATAGTGATCCAAATAATAAATCGGGATACCCACATATTTGGATCACATACAAGGATAATCGAAGATTATCCTGTACAGGTGAAGCTTCGCTTCACCTTGTATAGTCAACAAGGAAGTAATATACCGCTTATTTCCTTGTATGACTATAATGTGGTATAGTGTTGAATTCTATTCAACCCATACAGATTGAGTGAAACTCAATCTCGTATTCCTGTATGCTCAGTTGCACACAACTGGCATGCCAAAATTGCAAGACAATTTTGAGCATAAGAGAATCCAAAAATCTTATTGTGATGGATTCTCTCGATATTTAAAGTCTAGTCCCAAACAGGGATTATGAGGACTGTTTGTGAGATTGTGGTTCACGATATAATGCCGACCCTTAGGGCAGCCGTGGCCAAGGAACTTATGGCCAATTATAACATGAATCAGGGTGAAGTTGCCAAGATGCTTGACGTGAGCCAACCGGCCGTATCACAGTACATGAGGCAGTTGCGCGGAAAGAGCAACGAGATAGAGGCTCTGGCAAAGAACGAAATAAAAGAGCTTTGTGAGCAGCTCCATTCAAAGAAAATAGACCATTACAGCCTGGCAACTACAATGTGCAGCATTTCTAAAGTCGTGATAGAAAGAGGCTTTGTAAAGGGAGATTTTCACAAGGTCGACAACTGCATAGTCTGCAAACAATAATAGAAATTTTTGGCCATAAAATTCAATTTCTTGGACATGAACGGGCGCCCAGACATGGTAAAATATAGAAAATACCGCCGGTCTTTTCCCGTTCAAATTTTTATCAGTTCCATCTTGCCGAAGGTTGTTTTTTTCATCGTTATCATCTCGTGATCCTCCAGTATTTTTCCCCATTCCTCTATCTGCACCTCATGCACGTTAAGTTTTCTCGCGGCGTCGTCAGCCCTCATGTGGCCATTTTTGCTTACGAGCTCAAAAAGTCCGTCGATGGTCTTGCCGTGGTTTGGTTTTGGCTCGTCGATAAGTTTTTTCAGTTCCTGTGCCGCGTCTATTTTTTCCTCTTTCTTTTTCTTTTCATTTTTGGGTTTTGTATCCACGAAGCCTTCTTTTGCTAATAATCCCACGAAATCCGCATTTTCCTTTATCCTGATGGCTGCCGGCTTTACAAACCTTTCATTTATTTCACCAGCAAGGTCCGGCACGGGAACCCTTTTCAGCATCTTTTTGTGCCGTTCTACAAGAAAATCTCTTTCACCCCTTAGGCGGGTATTCTCAACCTGAAGTTTTAGTATTATTTGATTTAACGTGGATACAGTATCGTCCACATTCTTCATCCCGGCTTCGAGCTTCTTTTCCATGTCCCGTATTTTTTTCTCCAGACTTTCTATTTTGTCGTCCTTTGTGCCGAATAGCATGTCCCTATAATCAATACAAAATTCTTATAGCCAACATGAACCTGCCGGTGACATACAGATTGTTAGTGGGTTAGGGTATAGCCCGTCTATATATTCGGGTTTTGCACAGTATATAAATATGGATTTTATAGCACGCCTCAAGGCGCTGGATGTGCAGAGCGCCACTACCATCGCACTGAGTTCGATGGAGTACCTGCTTAAATTCTCGGCCAGGAATGGGTTCGGAAGCAAGTTTAATACAGAATGCAGAAAACTGCTTGCGGCGAGGCCCACTGCCGTGGTACTCCACAACGCCATAGACCGCATAAAACAAAAGAACCCGGACGCGATACGGCAGGTTATAAAAGACCTGAAAACATCACGCGATACTGCGGCAAAGAACGCTTCTAAAATTTTCAAAAAGAAACCTGTGGTTCTGACGCACTGCCATTCAAGTTTTGTAGTCAAGGCACTTGTAAAAAACAAGAAACGCATAAAGGAAGTCATAGTGACAGAAACAAGGCCGCGGGACCAGGGCGTCAGGACTGCGAAGGAACTACTAAAAAACGGGATTCACGTTTCATTTATAATTGATTCTGCGATAAGTGACTTTATAGGGCGCGCAGACGTCGTGGTGGTAGGGGCCGACGCATTACGCAGGGAGGGCTTGGTTAACAAAGTCGGCACGCACCCTCTTGCGCTCGTTGCAAAGGAAAACAAAAAACCATTTTACGTCATTACGTCATCCTTCACCACAGACAAAAGAAAGAAGATAGTGATGGAACAACGACCGCCGTCAGAGCTTGGTCATAGTGACTTGAAGGATGCAAGAATTTTCAACCCGGCCTTTGATATCACGCCGTGGAAATACGTAACCGGTGTCGTTACAGAAAAAGGAGTCACGAGAAAATGAAGCTAAAAGTAAAAATAATAAGTCTCGACACAGGCGGCAAGTCCATCTGCGTCATAAACATCAAGGACGCCATGGAGTTTGGTGTCCATCCCCTGGATAAGATTGTACTGCGGAAGGGTGGCAGAAGGACCACGGTTACCGTGGACGTCTCGAAAGATTTTGTCGAACCGGGAAGTATAGTGGTCTATAATGACGTCAGGGACTCGATGAAACTTAAAACACGCGACATCGTTCATGCAGAAGCAAGAAAACCCCTTGTCAGCAAACATTACATAAGGAGAAAAACAGACGGCGCCGAATTGAACTACAATGAGCTGCTGGAAATAGTTTCCGATGTCGTTGCAAGAAATTTAAACGACCTCGAGCTTGCTTCTTTCATAACAGCCCTGCATGTGCGCGGGCTTACATTAAACGAAAGCTTCAACATGTCGCGGGCCATGATAAAAACCGGCAAAAAACTGAAGTTCAGCGGCAAGGTTGTAGACAAGCATTCCATAGGCGGCGTGCCCGGCGACAAGACGTCAATGCTTGTCGTTCCGATAATCACGGCCGCCGGCCTGACAATGCCAAAGACATCTTCACGTTCCATAACCTCGCCAGCGGGCACGGCAGACAGGATGGAAGTGCTCGCGCCCGTTGAGCTTGACACAAACGAAATAAAGAGGGTTGTTAAAAAAACCGGAGGATGCCTAGTGTGGGGCGGCGCCGTGGACATGGCCCCGGCTGACGATCTTTTTATACGCATAGAGCACTCACTGGGACTGGACCCGCTTTTGCTGCCTTCTGTGATGAGCAAAAAAGCGTCGGTCGGATGCAAATACCTTGTTATTGATATTCCAACTGGCAACGGTTCGAAGATAGATAGCAAAGAATCCGCCGAGCGATTGGCGTCAGAATTCATAGAACTTGGAAAGAAAATGAACATAAAGGTTGATTGTGCCGTAACACGCGGCGACCAGCCAGTCGGCTATGCCATAGGACCGGCTCTCGAAGCACGCGAGGCTCTGCAGAACTTGACAGGCAAAACAAGAAGCGACGTTTTTGATAAAGCAACCTCCATAGCCGGCATACTTTTCGGCATGGTGGGGAAAGGCAACAAGAAACTTGCCGAAGAAATGATAAAAAGCGGCAAAGCCGAGGCCAAGATGAGGGAAATAATAGGCGCGCAGGGCGGGAACCCCAGGATAAAAATTGATGATATAGCTATCGGCGATTTCGAATTTCATGTAAGATCCAGGCACAGCGGGCTAATCGACGGGATAAACAACCGGGCAATAGTTGACATATGCCGCTCGGCTGGCACGCCTAACGACAAGGGCGCCGGAGTACTCCTAGGCAAGAAAACCGGCGAAGTCGTAAAGAAGGGCGATATAATTTTTACCATATATGCCGAGAAAAGTGCCAAGCTTAGGTCTGCAATTAAGACGGCAAAGTCTTACGACGTATACAGTATGCTTTCAAAAAACAGGATGCTCATGGAGAAGATATGAAAAAAGTACTTTTGGTTATTCTGGACGGCGCAGCGGAAAAAGCAACTAGTGCATATGCCAAGGCGAAGAAACCGCATCTCGACATGCTTGCGTCTAATAGTACGTGCGGTGTATGGTCTGGCCCTCATGCGCCAAACTACAACTCAAGAAGCCTTTCCAGCGTCGCCACTCTGGAAATTCTTGGCTATTCTTATACAGACGAGCCCGGACGCGGCTATCTGGAAGCGCTCGGGGCAGGATTGAAACCCAAGAAAAATTCTGTTTACATACGCGGCAATTTTGCCACGATCAAAGGTAAAAAAATAATTGACAGGCGTGCAGGGCGCGATGAAAAAGGTTTTGATATTTTTGTCAAAGAGATAAATAAAATAAAATCCATAGACGGCGTAAAAATAAAACTTTACAGGCTTTTCGGACACAGGCTGGTTCTTGAACTTTCTGGTAAGGGTATTAGCAGTCACGTAAGCGATGGCGACACAGGCGCTAATGTAGTAAAAATAAAGCCTCTGGAATTCAAGGCAAGGAAGACTTCGGATGTGATCAACAAGTTCCTGGAAAAATCGTCAGTGCTGCTTTCCAATCACCCAATAAACAAGAAAAGAAAAATAAAAGCGAATTATATATTGCTGCGCGCGGCCGGCGCCAGTAAAAAAGTCGATACATTCAAGAAAAAGTATGGCATGCGTGCGTGCTCGATAAGCGGGGTAAATATAATACGCGGCATATCAAGATACATTGGGATTGATATAGCAGATGCCCCATTCAGCCAGATTGAAAACGACCTGAGGTACAGGGCAAGGGTGGCAATGGATGCTCTTGAAAGATATGATTTCGTTATACTCCACATAAACGGTGCGGACACGTATGCCCATAACAGGGATTTTCGCGGCAAGGTCAGATACCTTGAAAAAATAGACGCTGAAGTGTTTTCACAGCTTGTAAAGCTGCGACACATAAACATAGCGGTGATTAGCGATCACATAACCGATTCCAGAAGCGGCGAACACGTATTTGGACCAGTGCCGTTCCTGTTATATGTTCCGGAGGAGAACGGGGAGTACGAAAAAATAGTGTTCGATGAAAAAAATTGCAGATGCTATGTAATAGATAATCCAATGAAGAAAATAATGAGCGTGATTTCCTAATGTACGTAATAAAAGCCGACGGCAGAAAAGAAGAGTTCAATATACAAAAGATAGTCAACACTTGCACACGTTCGGGCGTAAGCGAACCTGATTCAAGGGCGATAGCAAAGAAAATAGCCTCTTCGGTCGAGAACGGCACCACAACGCACAAATTATACCAGATGATACTGGAAGAACTTGAAAAGCGGGATAACGGATCGCTTTTCATGATGCGCGAATCGGTGGCAAATTTAGACCCCGTCAGTTTCGAGATTTTTATAAAGAAAGTACTCGAAGCCCATGGTTACAGTTGCACATGGAACAAGCTGATAAAAGGCATGTACGTTGAACATCAGGTCGACCTGATAGCCGTGAAAGAAAAGAGTTTCCTTATAGAATGCAAGCGGCATTTCAACCCGCACAGGTTTACGGGCCTTGGCATATGTCTGCAGGTGCAGTCGCGTCTGCAGGACATTGTGGACGGATACAGGAACGGCAAAAACAACTATAATTTCGACGCCGCGTGGGTAGTCACGAATACGAAATTCTCCGACCACGCGAAGCATTACGCAAAGGGCATAGGAATACGGCTTACGGGATGGCGCTACGAAAATGAGTACGCCCTCGATTCCCTTATTCAAAGCAAGAAAGTCCTGCCCGTCACAATATTGAAGACCGATGTGTCGGTCCACAGGCAGCTTCTGAACAAGAAAATAATAACGCTTCAGGATTTGCTGCAACAGAAACCGAAAATACCCAATATTAAAGATTTGATTTTGCAATCGAGGCGGCTTCTGGACAAGCTTTAAATATAGCTCGTAACGTATAGGTTATTTGTTATGAAGATCAGAGCTTCAGACTGTTTGTACTTAGTTTAGTTAGTTTGTTTGAATAGTTTAAGCTCTGGCAGTGGAGAATCTCAGGCTTAAGACCACGTCTTAAGTTGGTGTCCTTTGTGATACCTTTATGAGCTCTGAATCTGCCGGAGTTTATATTTCTATCCTATAAATTATTGTCATGAGACTTTACCGTTTCAGTCCTATAATCACTGAAAAACAGCTTCTCAAAGCAGTAAAGTACATAGTCAGGCAAAATACGATCCTATGCAAAAAGATAACAGGAAAAACTTTTGCAATATCTTACGTCACCGTGTTTTCTCATTTTCCAGCAGAGTATCAAAAACTCAAAAATATCTGCAGTAAGATTGGTAGTCAGGTTAGTGAAAATAACGGACCGAAATTTGAATTGAGAAAGCCGATAAAAATCGGCAAGCTTAGTGTTGGCTACTTGCGTATCCGTAACCCAGATCCATACCGCATGCAAGTCGGGTGCTGTGATTTTGTTGTTGAGTATGATACAGTGAAAGAATTGCTTTCTAAAACGAAAAATTTGCGGAATGTAAAACGCCCCGATATGGAAATGATAGAATTTTTCCACCCGGATTTTGATGTTTTGTCGTATGTAGTGAAAAAATAATTATTGTTTCAGTCCCGCAAGAAGTTCGCACGCCTTGCAGATTTCATGCGAAGCGGGTTCTCCGCACTTTATACAATGGGAGATTTTTCCCTGATTAGAAGAAATTATTCCACGCTTGAACCTAATAATCTGGCTTTTCGTGCCCGGATATTTGCTTTCAAATTCGTTTATCATGCGCTGTGCATCGCGCCGGACATTGTTGTAAGAATTTGGGCATTCACCGTCGAAGTAAGGTATACTGTTTACGATGACGTATATTACCAGTTCTTTTTCCAGAATATTTTTTAGCGGCTTTATTCTCTCTACAAATTTCTCATCTTTTGCAGGATTTTTCATCCGTTTTATATCACCGCGCATGACATTCATCAGTATGCTTTGCGCTTCATCGTCGAGATTATGGCCGACAGCAAGCTTATCGGCATGCACTGCGCGCGCCGCTTTATTTAGAAGTGTACGGCGGAATACACCGCAATATGTGCAGTGCTTCACGTCCTTTAGATCGTCTATTGAAATATCAAATTCGTCTTTGTAGGAAAATGTTTGGTGCTCGATTCCCGTTTTATTTATGAAATCTTTTACGACTCTGATGCTCCTATCACGGTAACCCTTGATTCCCTCGTCAATTGTTATCGCAACGACCTTTATCGGAACTTTTTTCGACAGTTTTTGCATCAGGTAAAGCAGCACCATCGAGTCTTTTCCGCCGCTCACGCCTACAGCTACCACATCACCCTTTTTAATCATTTTTTCCTTGGATATTGTCTTCTCGAAGTTCCTTTCAATTTGCCCGCTCAGGCACCGGCCGCAATAGTGCGCGCCCTCCTGCACCCTTAGGTAGATTGCCTCGCGGCCGCATTTGCAGGCGTGGGAAGTAGCACGGGTGTTTTGTTCCTTGTTGATTTGACGAGGTGTTTTACCCATGTTCAACCACCAGAAATAACAGTAACGGTTTCCAGTTGATCGCCGTCTTTTACCTGCTCGTCGTGCGGTATAAGTCGATTTTTTCTCTTTACCAAAACAGCCTCAGAGTTGATTTTTGCAGCTTCCAGGACGTCGAAAACATCTGAGCCGTCGTTTAATTCTATAGGTTTTCCGTCTATAGCGATCTTCATTTTAAAGGTTACTGCTGTAACCTATTAAAATCAAAGCCGATGTCGCATAAAGGCGTACAGTTTTTGTACGGCGTGAAGCCTGGTATTGCGCCAGATCACTTAATTGTGAGGCGAATCTCGAAAACTGGTGTCCCTCGGACTTGCAGGTTCAAATAACCTTTCCAGAAAGCTTAACCAAAGCGGAAGGGTTTGAAATTCCTGCCATCGGCGCTTTTTCTTTAATATTTTAAACTTAGGAGTGTAGGTGTAATAGGGGCGTTTTCAGAAATGCACCTATGCCGGCGTGGCAGAACTTGGTAAATGCGCATGCCTTGAGTAAGGTTTTCTTTAAAAAGAAAACCTTAAGCAAAAGAAAACTGAACTTTCTTGGTTCAGCTTCTTTTGTAAAGAAGGTGAGCATGAGTGGCTCCGCCACACGCAGGTTCAAAACCGAGGAAACACGACTATCATAATAGAGCAGCTTCGCTGCGACCTAAGGATGGTAAGCCGTTAGGAAGGATATCCTTCCTCCGGGGAATTTCCTGCCGCCGGCGCTCATAATTATTAGTTGCACAGAAAAATGCTCATATTTCGTCTATTATATCCTGGACAGATGCGTACGTGTCAGTCCTTATGTAACATCCGCATTTTACCAAGTCATGTAAAATTTGCTTCGCTTCTTTTTTGTCTATGAGTTTTTTTTTCACACATAAAATCAAGAATGTAGTCAGCCACATGGTTTCTATTTCTCTGGCTTTGGCAAATAAAATTATATTTTCGTCATTTGTAAGAATGAAATCTTTTTCACTTTCGGCCATTTTGATAAGTTCAATGTCGGCAGAACTCAAAATGCCTGTTTTTTCAGTGAACTGACCGACCTTTTTGATTTCTATCCATTTTCCTATGCCCTTCTTAATTTCTTCGTATCCAACCTTTCCGTCTTTTATTATTTCTTGCTCTATACCTTGTGTAATCTTAATTTTCTTGAAATAGAGCGATAAAAGTCGCAGTTTCCCTATTCTCGCGAGATGTATAATAACTGAAGAATCTACAGCGACCATTTTTTCACATCTCGTTTCGCCTCTTCGGGAGTAAGCCCTATATCCACTCCATGCTTCGCTGCTACGTCCCACATTTCCATGTATGAAAGTTCCGCCAATTCAGACGCCTTTCTGTAAGAAATCTTGTGCTCACGCAGCAGTTCCACCGCCCTTTTTATTTTCCATTCTTTCAGGGCAGTTGCAAGGAGTTTCCTTAGGGCTTCGGCTCTGTCGGTATGTTCCGCTTTTTCTACTTGTTCTACATCTCTCAGCATCTTGTCCGGTATGCGCGCTGTTATCACTGCCATGATTATTCACCTCTTTATAAGATGTTTACAAAAGTATATAAATGTAATACAATAATCTATATAAGCAGAGTTTTTATGAACTCTCATGAATAATTATTTGTATGATGAAAAAGAAAAACAGGCTTGCGGAGCTATTCAAGCAGGCACACGGACTTGTGACGCATGAAGATATAAGAAAACTTAGACAGGAAAATGAAGAGACGTTGAAAAGAAAGGTTAAAAATTTATGATATCATGTCAATGCCGCCGGCACTTATAATCAAGCTTTTTAAGATACGGCTTATATGTTAAAATATGCCAAATGATTTTTACCGTCAATTGGGCACTAGCGTTGCAGGTCTGACATTTGGCGTGGCGCTCTCCATCTTCATATTGGTGGTGGCGACCGGTATCGTAGCTGGCATCGCCGCGTGGCTGCTTTTTGTGACGTCATTCCTTTTGATGTTAAGGTTTTGGTGGAGATACAACGAGCTGTTTGTGCAGTACCTGCCATCAAATACCTTCTGGCATTTTGTGTTTGATTTTGCAGCTTCATTTTTCGGCATTTTGGCTGTGATTTTTGTTGGCGACATCCGAATATGGTCGCTGGTCGGGGCGTTGGCAATGATGTCTTCTGCAATAAGATGCGGGCTTTCCTGGAACAGTGCCTCAAGAGACGTCAAATCTAAACTAAGAAAAACACTGTACGGGGCAATTGGCATGCTCGTCATCATGGGAATTGTATACGCTGCCGCGGGCACAGTCTCGCATGAATTGCTTGCGTCAGCGATATTTGTCATTATACTTGTTTTTGTTGTTTATTCTTCAAGGAAATAGTTGCAGGCATTTTCTAAGCTTTTTAAGCCGGCCAATCAAATAATGAACATGGCTGATAATTTCTACAAGCAGCTTGGAACCGGAATTTCCAGCATAACTTTCGGCATTTCGCTTTCCGTTTTTGTATATGCGGCTGCCGTTGGTTTAGTAACGGGCCTGCAGGCCGGACTACTTTTTGCCACGTCCCTGCTTCTGGTGCTGAGGTTTTGGTGGAGGTATAACGAGCTCTTTGTTCGTTTGCTGCCGTCAAGCAGTTTCTGGCATTTCCTGCTGGATTTTGCGGTTTCGTTCTTCGCGATTGCGGCTGTGCTTACTATAAACGACCTATCGATGTGGGCCATGGTAGGCATGTTCGCTATGCTTGCAAGTTCTATAAGATGCACTCTGTCGTGGCATAACGCAAAATCAGCAAAACACAAGCTGAAGAGAACATTTGCCGGATCTGCTGCAATGTTTGCAGTTTTCTGGGTTCTTTACGTTGCATCCCAATTTATTAGCGGTGTCTATCTCGCAGCCGCAGCGTTTGTGGTCGCCCTAGCGCTTGTAGTATATTCTTCGCGCGACTGACGTAATTTCTTCGTAATTACAGCTTTTTTTGCGTAACAAAATCTTTATTAACGGGTCTTGACCATTTTAGAGAATGGAGGAAGTTTAAAATGGTGTTAGTTGACATTCTAGGCGAACTAACAACGAACGCTGTGGCTTTCCTGCCAAATCTTGTAGCTGCCGTGATCCTTCTTGTTATTGGTCTGGTAGTCGGCAAGGTTGTAGGAAAAGTCGTCAAGGAAGTTCTGGCAAGAGTCAAACTGGACTACTACATCTCAGAGACTCACAAGCCTGCTATAAGCGTGGCGAATCTATTTTCCGTAATTGCAAAATGGTGGATTTACCTCGCATTCATAACAGCAGCTTTGTCAAGAGAAGTACTTGGCGTAACGGCACTGTCGCTGTGGATCGCTGACATAAACGCCTTCATACCAAGAATAATCGGAGCCGCAGTCATTATGGTTGTCGGCTACGTGCTGGCTGAATACATCAAGAGCCACCTGAAGAAAACGAACAGCTTGTATGCCATACTGGTCGGGAAGACGTTGTTCTTCTTCGTCTTGTACGTCTCGATAGCGCTTGCATTGCCTATACTGGGCATATCAGCAACGCTGGTGAACAACATACTGCTGGTAATCATAGCTTCAGTCGGGCTTGGCTTCGCACTTGCGATGGGACTTGGCATGAGAGAAGCGGTATCTGACGTGTCGAAAAGGTATGTCAGAAAGTTGAAAGTTTAGAGATTTTTTCTTTTCTACTTCATTTTTATTTTTGATTTGAATAATTAGACGGACCTACAAAACGGCAAACCGGATAAGATAGAGGACTTTGAATAATATGTATTCCATTCAAAGTCCTTATTGTGAACTTTGACAGATTATATGGTTAGTCAAAGTTCTCAATATTTTAATAGCTTTATTTCTAAGCATATAGAGAAGAATGGCAATAACAGGTAGCAGTTATTGCTTAAACGCGATGGTAGTCTAGCCGGTAGGACACGACCTTGCCATCAGCCCTTTTCTCGCTTCGCTCCAAAAGCGCTGGCGGAAAAGGATGGTTAAGAGGTTGAGTTGGGAAGAACCAAAAAGTCTTCCCTCGATAAACCCGGGTTCGAATCCCGGCCGTCGCATTGAGCATCGGAAACGGTTCATCGATCTGGCTTTCCGTGAACACCAGTGAACCACTTATGTAATACGTTCTTTTTCCAGTAGGGCTTTTTCACAGGCATGACGTACGACGTACGTCTTTTCACTAGCAAGAAAAAGGGTTAATATTTAAACCAAGAATAACAAGTAAAATTGATAGTTATCCTAGATACCGTTTAATTAGTGGGTATTAAACAAACGATATATGGATGCTATTTTCGGGAAATAAGAGAGTGAAAATATCATGTTCTTCAAGAAAGACAAGGGCAGAGACGTCAAGGAAATAAAGAAAATGATGGACGAACACGAAGAGGAAATGCCGGAAATGCCTGCCGTAGAGCGCGAAACGGGCGCACCACTTTTTGTTAAAGTCGATAAATATCGGGATATAATAAAAACGATCCAGGAATTGAAGCTATTTGTTGCGAGCACCAAGCAGGTTTTTGACGTATTGCAGGAAGCAGACAATTTACGTGCTGACGCGTTGAATGTGCTTCGCGCTACCGTACAGCGCCTGGAGAGAAGTATACTGGAGATAGACGCCGAGCTGTTGAGGCCGCACGGCGTTGGTATAACGGAGACAAAGAGCGACGAAGTAGGCCACCTTGAGTCGTCTCTAGAGGAACTACAGAAACAATTGCTTGACTTGAAGAGAGAACTTCAGGGCATGCGTTAAGCCTTTTCTTTAAAAAAGAAAACCCTTAAGGGAAAAGAAATATATTATTATTTTGTCTCATTGTCATTCGCAACCCCTTATTCTACTAATAAAAACCTTGACATATAACCAATTAGTTGAGCGAGGGTAGCCAAGTCTGGTCTAACCCTTTTCGACTCACGCGAAAAGCGTTAACGGAAAGGATTACAGATAAAGGCGCAAGGACATCTAAAACTTGAGTGAGGGGGAGTTTTCTTGATTAAGCTTCTTTCCCAAAGAAGTTTAGATGATTGCGATACTCAAGAAACCGACGTCGAAGACGTCTTAAGAGATCTTGTCGGTTAGTCCGTTCGGCGGTTCGAATCCGCCCTCTCGCATTCAGCCCTTTTTGGCAAAAAGCGCTGGCGGAAAAATAAGTACATAAGTTTCTTTGACTGCAGGCTACTTTCTTTTCAAAGAAAGGAGCCTATCACAACCTTTTTAAACCTTTCTATACTATTTACTTTACGGTAGTAACATTACGTTTAACGATAGAATATCAAAATTATGAATAAATTTGGTGAATAAGATGGCAGACGAATTCATGTTGTTTTTGGTAGGAGGCCTTGTCATTATAGCCGTCCTCTTCCTAGCTTTTGGAGCATATTTCTTGCCTTCTGAACAAACGTCATCCTTTAGCGGTTTTGGAAGCCCTATTTTCGTAGGCCGTGCCAACTTCGAGGATGTGAGCACGCTGCAGGCAAGCTTTGACGCCAATAATTATGCGGAAACTAATGTTTACAATCTAGGTACACGCCAGGTCCTTAATGGATTGCTTTTCGGCTCGACTTCCGCTAAGGTTGATGCAGGCAATGCACAGAGCATATCCGTGTCATTTGACGTTGCGAGTGCCAATGGCTACGGACCTTTAGTTATTAGGGTCGATGGTAATACCGTTTACCAGTCCAACCTTGACGTAGGGCACTACGAATTTGACGTGAGCCCGGGGAGAAATATCGAAATTCAGGCAGGCAGCAGTGAGTGGAGAATATGGGCACCCGCCATCTATGTGTTGGACAATCTGAAAGTAACCGCAATCGTCTATCCGCGTGACATAAGCACTTACACGTTTGAGGTCGACAACCCGGAAAAAGTCCAGTCAGCGCGCATTGACTTTAATTTACGCGACAATGCAGGCGCTATTCTAATGACGCTAAACGGCGACGTTCTTTACGAGGGCGCCCTTAATCCTACCCAGAGCATATACGTCGACCAGTCAAAACTCGACAATCTCAATATAATCACTTTTGATGCTTACGAAGACTCACGATTTTCAGGCCGTGCTACAATAGCACTTACTGGAGTAACCTCACAAGTAAAGGACATGGAAGCAACAATAAACCTGACGCAGGATGAGTACAACAAGTTCTCCTCTGGAGTTTTGGCTTTCAGCGTCGTGGACATATTCAGGCCTGGCGGTTATACGATAAAGATAGTAAACGGCGGTGTACTGCTAAACGAATACGTGAAGCTGGAAAAAGGCTACTTTGAATTTACACTAAAGAAAGAGAACCTGAAGCCGGGCTTGAACACGGTAATAATAACGCCTCTGGACGACGCGGCTTTCAACGTCCAGGGACTGATAACTAGGTTGTAAATTTATTGTATTACGTTGATTTCATCTATCTTTTCGAAATCCCCGTCAAACGTAGCGATATTCTTTATATTTAGTCTTTTCATTATTGCTAGATTGCTGCAGTCCGTGAAACTGAATTTTGTATCTTTCTGGTTTCTGAAAATATTCCACGTTTCTTCAAAATCACTTTCTTCCAATCTAATAAAAATGGGCGAACCTCTTAGCTTTGTTCCTATCGCGACAGTTTTTTCCAAGTCTTTTAGCCTCATAAATGTCACAGTCATAGTCTCGTCAAAAATATAATCTGAAATTACAGAGTTGCCGTATTCATTGTTCACAATTTTATCCCTGACGATTAGAGACTTTTTGTGATTTTCATCCTTTTCAACTTCAAGCGCAACCAGAAAATTAGTGTCCAGAAATATCATTTTTTCCACCCATAAAGAGTTTCATCAACTTCTTCGCTCCACTTCACTTTTTCCTTAGTTTTGATTACACCGGTTATTTCCAATAAAAATCTGTTATCAGCCTTATTCTTGCGTTTTCCCTTTTCGGCAAGCCATTTTTTCATAGCAGCATTTACTGCGTCACCTACTCGTATATTCTCCTCAATAGCGACGGCTCTTAATTTCCTGAATGTTTCCTCATCCAAATCCCGTATGCCAGTTATTTTTCCCATATTGTATAACTTGTTAAACAAGTATATAAAGTTAACAGAACTATACAATGGTATAGAGACCTTTAAATATTATAACTATACAATTGTATATGTGATTTAAATGTCGAAAGACCGAGAAGTCGTTCCAGTTTCAATACCATCCGGTTTGGTAAGGGAAATTGACAAGATGGTAAAAGAGGGTATATTTAGTTCTAGATCAGAGGCAATACGCTTCGGAACACGGGTGGCTGTTGTGCTGGAAAAAAGATTGCACGAGCGTTCCGTAGATTATGCCTATGAAGATGCTCTAGAAGGCTTTAGGAGGGGTAAGCATGTTCCTAGACACTGACGTAGTACTTGCAATAGTAAAGAAAAGCGACTGGCTTGCCAAGGAGATAGACATATCAAAATTAAAATCTCCTGTAACATCATCCCTTGTTGTAGTCGAGGCAGAGTTGGTAATTCATCGTGAAATAGGCAGGAAAGATGCAATTAATTTGCCAGATTTAATCAAAAATAAAATAAAAATCGAAAACTTTACACGAGAAATGATATTAAAGGGAAATGAGTTGATGTCTAAGTACGAAAGCCTCAACATTTTTGACGCCTTTCACGTTGCTTCTTGTATAGTACTAAAACAAGACATGGTATCAACCGACCATCTTTTTGGCCGCATAAATGAAATAAAACATATAGATCCCCGAAATCTTTGACGCCGATTTTTATGGAAGCAAAAAACTCTATATTTGTGGAAACATTTGGAGAGACGCCAGTGATAAAAGTGCTGGATTTTTTCCTGACTTTTGACAGCTTTGATTACTCCAAGAGCCAGGTTTCTGTGGAGACTGGCGTATCAAGGATCACGCTGGACAAGATATGGGAGGAACTGACGGGTAAAAAAATAATTGTCAAGACAAGGACAATAGGACGGGCAGATATGTACAAATTGAACAAAGACAGTCAGAACGTCAAGGTTTTATTGGAGTTAAGCCTAAAGCTAGCTTCGGCTTTCGCAGATGGTGAGTCAGCGAAAATCATAGAGACGGCAGAGAAAACAAAAGCCTGATTCTTTTATACCTGCAAAACGATATCTATAACATGCAGATTCATTCTACGATAAAAGAGCTGGAGAAGGAAATAGACACGGTAAAACTGCTCCACTCCCTGCGGAAGCTGCCGCACGATACAGCAAAGCAGGAGATAAAACGGCTGGAGCTACGCCTAATGGAACACGTAAACCAGCTCCCAGAGCACGAAAAGCAGCTTTACATGATAAGGAAGGAATTCGGCAAGGAATTCTAAACTATTTAAACATATGTCCATATAATTAGACATATGTCTAAAAATATAGACAAAATATTGGAGTTATTCGTTGAAGATTCCTATAGAAAATTCAATGTAAGAGAAGTGGCAAGACTCACTAAGCTAAATCCATCCACGGCATCGAAGTATCTTGCATTGGCACATAGAGCTAAGATGCTTAAAATGGAAAAAGCAAGAAATTTTATACTGTTTTCTGCAGATCTCGAAGGCCATGCATTCAGGGATCTAAAGGTGTATAAAAATATCAAAAAAATAAGAAATTCAGGTTTGTTGGAATTCATAGAAAATGAACTCAATTACCCTGAAGCAATAATACTTTTCGGCTCCTATGCCAAAGGTGAGAACAGGAAGGATAGTGATATTGACCTTTTCATTCTGTCTGAATCAGGAGAAAAACTCGACATAAAAAGTTTCGAAACAAAATTAGAAACAGAGATCCAGGTTTTTTGCCATAGCAGAAAGGAGATGGAAAGAATGAAAGTCAAAAATAAGGAGCTATTGAACAATATACTCAATGGCATAAAATTAAGTGGATTTTTTGAGGTTTTCAGATGAGTTTTCAGGATTTTTTGGACCAGCAGAAGGCAAGAAAATCGACGCCCGATATGCAGCTGGCAAAATCTCTGGTCAAAATGTCTGATGTGCATATCGAAGTAATCAAAAGACTTGATATAACGGAAACAAGTGCGTCCACTATAATGACAACATACTATGAGGCATTGAGAGAAATAGTGGAGGCTATCGCGGCTAAACATGGTTATAAGGTATATTCACACGAGGCATTTACGCATTTCCTTAAAGAGCTCGGAGAAAATTCTATAGCGGACAAATTTGACAGATTCAGAAAAATCAGAAATAACATAAATTATTACGGAAAGCAGATAGACAAGGCCTCTGCGGAGGTCAATACAAAGGATATAGAAAAGATCATATTAGCGCTCAAGCCGAAATTTCTCAATGACATTAAATAAATGGAGCACGTAAACCAGCTGCCAGAGCACGATGCGCGTCTATGATAAGGAAGGAGTTCGGGAAGGAGTTCTAATTAAGACTAAAGTCTTAAAATTAAATAAGAAGCTTTATTAAGACTTTGGTCAATAAGTAAACATGCAAGAAGAGAAACACAATGACGCGTTAAGGGAGGTTGAGGCGTACATAGACGAATGCCTTCAGGGCAATATGTTAAAGCGGCAAAGGCTGCTGATGGCGGCACTTTCCTTGGGAATGCAGCACGTTGTTGAGATGTGGCTGCACAAGACCCGCGCTATAAAGCCCGGCGCAACTATAAAGCATGAATTTTTCAAGTCAGAAGAAAGAAAGCTGAAACTGGCAGGCATGCTTACGAAAAATATAAGCAGCTTGAAGAATGCCGATGCGATACTTTCGATATCTCATGAAATTGAACTAAACAGGGATGACATTATATACGGTGCTCCGCTGCAAAACGACAGGGTTCTGAGGGAAAAGATAGATTATTTCTTCGAGCTAAAGAAGGCCGTTAAAGACGCCACAGGTGACACACGATGACAGCTTTTGAGATATTCCGTTATGGTATGCTTGCCGCCTCTTATCTTGTTTCAAGCCTTTCAGAAAAAGAATTAAAGCGAATTAGTGGTGTGACGCTTTTTGGCAGCGCGGCGAGGCTCGCTGCTTCCGAAGAGTCCGACATAGACATATTTTTTGACGTGTCAGCGCCGAAAAGTTTTCAGCTCGCTTTAAGAGCCAAACTTAACAAGGCTGCAGAGAAATTTTATCTGACAAATGCCGCGCTTGAATTCAAGTCCAAAGGCGTGGCCAACGAATTAAGCATAAAGGTTGGAAAGTTGGAAGAATGGCAGCTTTCACAGAGCATGCCGTCCAACGGGATAGTTGTTTATGGCAAATACAATACCAAGCCGCCAGACGTCAGGCCTTATACAGTCTTGTCGTGGGAGTCGCCAAAGAACAGGGGCGCGCTGCTAAACAAGCTCTACGGATACAAGGTCAAAAATAAGCGCTACCCCGGACTGCTGCAGAAAGCTAATGGCATAAAATTGGGCAAAGCCACGGTCATGATCCCTGCGCAAAACAGGGATATGTTCATAGACGCCATGGAAAAATACAAGGTAAATTATTCCCGATACGATATGTGGGCTGCCTGAAAGGAATTCGGCAAAGAGTTCTAGGCTATAAAATCTTTTTATTACGCACACAGCCATAGTTTAGCAGAGGAAGCGGATAGAAATTGCAATTCAATCACGTTTGGTTGCAATTTCGTTCAGCGCAGGTCAATTACTTAGACCTACGTAAATCTAGGTGTACCAATGGCAAAAGACCCAGAATATAAAGAAAAGGGCGGCAAAGGCTACATTAAAAATCCCGACGGCTCGATTAACGAAACAAATTACGCAAATGCGATGGGTGACCTTAATGCAGCAGCTGCAATTATTACAAAATTCTACCCTAAATGGAGAGAGGAATGGCTGAGCAATGGAAAATTAAAACGAGGATCAATACCAAAGCTAAAGGGTATAATCGACAAAGTGGAACATTTACCCGAATTAAGGAGAAAAGAAGATGATTATGCAATTTTAATTGATGAATCTTTGGCGTGGGCGAATAGCGACCCGGCCGAAGCCTTGGAAGGCCTGAAAATAATGGAACGCGAATGGCAAAAACTTTCCAATTTAGACAGATATGGCCAGAAGCCGGCTTACAAAAGAAACATAGAGCTGGACCAGATAGAGAAAAACGCCCCTAAGCGAATCAGACCACCACCCCCTCCACCCGGTGGGGATGATGGTGGAGACGACGGAGAAGATGAAGGCGGAGAACCTCCGCCACCCCCGCCTCCAGAAGGCGGCGATCGGGTAGTACTTAGTGTGCATGTCGAGCCAGATAACGCGGGAAGAACATCACCTCGCGACGGAGAAGTTCACAGATATAATAAAAACAGTGTTATGCCGGTCCAGCAAAGACCAAACAAAGGATATGTGTTTGATCACTGGGTTCTGGATGGAACATCTATAGCACCAAACGTGGCACCGGCGCGAATAGCCGCGGACGGCCAGAGTGTTATTGATGTCACAATGGACAGAAACCATACAGTTTTTGCTGTTTTTACCGGCGGCGAAGACACAGAAAAAACAAATTTGATTGTAGATTCAACACCATTCCAGCGGGTACGCGTGAATGTGCATCATGGTAATGTACAAATCAGCGGCGGACCAGGATCACTGACACCAATTTCTATTGATGTGCAAAAAAATACAACGTACAGTGTAACGGTTCCAGAAAAAGTCACAGAACCTAGGTCGGGTAAAATATTTCATTTTACGGAATGGGAAGACGGGTCTAAACAGGGAGCCGTGCGGGGTGTTATACAAAGGTTGGTTTACATCAAAGAACCGACACGGCTAGTTGCAAAATATGACGCCCTTACACTTACTGTCGATTCAAGACCAATGAGAAATGTAGGAGTGAAAATAAACGACGGAACTGGCATAAGACCGATGGATAGAGGAGTCACACGTGCCAGAGAATATGTGGAAGAAGGTAAAACATATTATATCGAAGTTCCAGGTACATTCGTTGCTCCTGACGGAAAGACCTATACTTTTGAAAAATGGGATGACGATTCTAAAAACCCGAAAAGACAAGTTTTGATAGAAGACGAATCAAAAACTATAGTTGCATATTACAAAGAACCTGAAAAAGTTACGCATACTCAAAGACCAGTTACCGGCAGTCCATATAGAAGCGGCATGCAACGGCCTTCTGATAGGCTTACAAGCGCCTTGGGCATGTCGGGCTTTAAAGGAAAGATAGAAAGGGATACAAAGGCCAGAGATTTGTATAACATAGGAGGAAAAGCAGGGAGAAGAGATCCGCATCTTCTTGCCGCGGTAAACAAGGGGAAAAGAATTCTTAATAAATATGGCAGGCTTGAATACACAAGAATTTTTGGCGATTTCAGGGAAAAATGGGCAGACAGGAAAAAAATACTTGCAGATGATATAAAGAAAAAAAATCAACGGATTAAAAATGCAAAAGCAGCGGTAAAAAGTGCCAAAAAGGCTTTGGATATATTAAAGAAGACAGATCCAGGTTATGGAGCTGCACGTGACACATATAGACAGGCATTGGCAAATCTTCAACAGGAACAAAGAGATTTTCTGGATATCCGGATAAATTTTGAAAAAGAGTTCAGTGCAGATTTGGAAAACAGATCAGCCAGTTTGGCAGGCGTATTAAAGGACAGATCTGGGGCTATTGCAGTAACTGTTTCTCGACGTTTTCAGATCCCTATAAATTCAGACGACCAAGTGGCGGTAACCGCTGAACTTGAAACTTATGCCCAAAACCTTGCAGAACAATTTGCAACCCGCGGCAGAACATTCAGGCATGCGTTTATGCGTGGCCTTGGAAATTTATCTCGCGGCACAGAGACATTCGGAGCATTTGGACAAAATGTATTGGGTAATACAGTCAATTTCATCTTCGGCCCGTGGACTTGGACTACCGCCTTTGTTCTGCTGGAATTCTTCTTCGTGCTCAGTTACGTCGGCTACAATATCACTTATCTTTGGATATTCCCTATCATCGGCGCTGCTTTTACATTTATTTTGAACTTCTCCGAGTCGTTCAAGCCGCTCGATTGGGTCACGCATCTATCATCTGGCGCAATTATCGGATACAGTGCTATGTTGCTTTTGGTATCGCTCGGTGCGCTCAATTGGTCGTTCATGTCCACATTTACGTTCTGGATAATCTGGGCAATTTTAGGATTTTTGGGCTTGTTCCAGTTCTACCAGAACGGCGGCTGGAAGGTCGCGATGCAGGGCGGTGTGATTGTTTTGCTGTTCAGCTACGTGGCTCTCGGACCTTACTCAGCTTATTACCAGCAGGCGCTCGACCAGGTTAAGACTCCCGTTGAAATAGCGTACCGCGCTGTATCCGGCGCAGTTACAGATGTGTGGCTGCTTGCCACGAACCCTACGGAATGGTACGCAAAGCAGCAGCTGGTCAACGTACGACCTGAACATCCCATAGATTTCCCGAAAGGAATAGAGGTATCGCTCTTGGACGCATTGCCGCCTAGCGTTCCCGCTCAAAGCGAATTCGCGATAACTGCGGTGATAAAGAACGAAGGCTCGATAAAAGAACCGGCGCGCGATATTACTGTCACGCTGGGATGCAACCAGTTCTGTAACAAGCCGCCTCCTCCGGACATAACGCAGAACACTTACCGGCTTTGCAACGAAGGTAGCATATTCAGCCTGAGCAGCACAAATCTTGGCAGCACTTACTACTGTGCTGAAAGCTGCGGCTCTGACACGCCTGATCCGAATGTGACAGGCGTACCACTCCAGACATGCGTGGACGCGTGCAACCAGAAAGGCAATAGCTGTGGGACAAAGAGTACTGCAGAGTTCACCAGCAATTATTTCTTTGCGAACAGCCTTGACAGAGGCGAAGCAAGGTCGATCAGCATACGCGGATTCAAGGCGCTCAACGTTCCGGGCAAGCAGGCGCAGGCCGCACTTGCTACAGTCCTGTTCAATTTAAGTTACAGATATTCAACTTCGTCCTCGCTACTATCGGAAGTGATGACACAGGACGAGATAAACAGGCGCATACAAAATAGCGAAAACATTTACAGGAACGTGCTAGCTGTCGCGAAATCCAGCCCCGCACAGCTCTCGTTGGATGTCGGCCCGCAGCCGCTTACAGCAGGACAAAAATCACTGCTGCTTGTCTCCGTGTCGAACAAGCGTGATGATTCTAGCATTGTGCTGCATCGTGGCACAAAGATAATACTAACAATGCCGAAGGTAGTTGGCTCTGGATTGGTGTGTGGCGGAAATTCGGTTGACATAACAAAAGACAGTGAAAAAGCAGAGAAACAGGTTGTCGAGTACACTGTGCCGCAGGAAGTCACTATACTCGCGTATGACTTCAATTCGATATTTGCGTTCCTGTGTGATTTCACCGCGGCCCCCGACCAGACAGTTGGCGATGTGAAAACAGGTTTGGTGACGGCGGAGCTGCCCGACTACACGTTCATTCTCGCGAAAGAGAAGAGCGTGCCGATAACGCCGAAGCTTGGAGTGATATTTGACCCTTACGAGAGCACATGCAATGAATGTGGAGACGGGACTTTTGAATCTTGTGATACGCAGCAAGAATGCTATGCACAGGATAAGCAGGGCGTTGGAGCATGTTGGTACGAATTTAGTGACAAGCCAGGGGCAACACTGATAGGAGGATTTTATTATGACAGGTGCCACTCGTGTGCAAGCGTCGACTGCTCACGGTTCATAACGCAGGGCGATTGTGAAAGCACATCAACAACGCCTTCACAGGCCGGTAAATGCAGCTTGTCATGCAGGTGGGACAAGACACAGACAAGTCCAAGCATAATAGAGGTCAATAAAAAAATACAGGGCGGCAGCGGCGACCCTCTTCCTGATGGTTTGTGTGTCAAAAAGGTTATAACAGGAACATCTGTACCGACAGGCACCGCAACAGGTGCGTGCAATAACGTGCCAGTGTCTTACAGGAACATCTACCAGAGCAAATACAAGGACATAATTGCCACGCAGGTCGATGCGCAGAGTCTCGGCGGCTACGTCGGGGGCACGCAGGCAGCCGTATCGCTTGTCTCGGCAATAATATCGCAGGAATCCGGATGGAATGAACGCGCGTCTGGCGACGGCGGCAATTCTGTCGGGTTGATGCAGATCAACGTGCCGCAGCACCTTGAATGCAATTCTGGTAAGCTAAGGGCCTTCGACGCAGAAGAGAATATACGCTGCGGCGTCGGCATATTGGTGAATATAGCAAAGACCAAGGACATTAATACGCCAAAAACCTACGCGT
>Ga0209542_10004095_pt1 | contig 30360 bp, 27 predicted proteins | sample RifCSPhighO2_01_FD_184028 | JGI IMG/M metagenome (GOLD analysis project Ga0209542, IMG submission 184028) | Soil microbial communities from Rifle, Colorado - Rifle CSP2_plank highO2_0.1 (SPAdes) (version 2) | ecosystem: Environmental > Terrestrial > Deep subsurface > Rock core/Sediment ... | reverse complement strand
GACAGGTGGTAGTCGTCAGTTTCGGTGTGGTATTATTCATTTCAATCTCCCTTGCCCGTCTGATTGTTCCAAAGGAACTTTCGGCGGGTTTTTTCAAGTCGTTTCAGTTTTGCGCCACGGGTGCAATTACAACCCGTTACTTACCTTCCAGCGCAGAAAAAAACTTTTGACAATCACATTTGATCGCCACCGGAAATTCCAAAATATCTTTTAGAATCTCCAATTCCAATCAAAGGAATCGTGGTCAAACTCGTTTTGACTCAAACGCTCCGGTATATCATCCCCGAACGTGTAATCGCCAAAACTACACCACGCCTATTTTGTTTTCAAACCCCTCTCCTCTCTTAAGAGAAAGTTATTAACTTATGGTTTAATTATACGCTTATTTTTTAATTTTGTCAATAGTAAATGACAAAATAGAGCTAAATTAAGATTAACTTAGCTCTATTTAGCTCTATTTTCTATTAGCTTAATAACTGTGTCTGTGGTGCGATGGATATGCTGGTTTTCTGTGTCCTCGCCAATTAATTTTTCCGCCCGGTCTGGCATGCGATCTGTTTTGTGTATCCCTTGGAACGAAACTCAAAACCCTTTCCGGAGGCAATTCCGGAAGCTTTGATATTGGCAAATTTTTTCGGATAAGTTGTTCAATTTGCCTAACTTCCCTACGCTGGTCCGGCATGGCAAATGAAATCGCGTGTCCTGCAGAACCAGCTCTTGCTGTCCTCCCAATGCGATGAACATAATCTTCGGAATGTTCCGGAATATCATAGTTGAGAACAAGCTCAATGCCCGCAACATCAATCCCGCGCGCCGCAATATCAGTCGCCACAAGCACTCTATACTTTCCAGATTTAAATCCTTCAAGCGCTTCGCGCCTTTGTCCCAAAGATCTGTTTGAGTGAATTTCAGCGCTTGTGTGTCCCATTGTTCGCACGGTGCTCGCCACTTTTTTCGCGGTAAATTTTGTCCGAGTGAAAATCAAAGTTGAACCTTTATATTCTCCTAAAATTTTATCCAGAAGTCTGTTTTTGGAATTTTTTTGAACAATAAAAATTTCCTGCGTTACTCGTTCCGCCATTGTCCCCGGCGGGGCAATTTCCACCCGAATCGGCAATTTCATAAATTCTCCCGCGACTTTCATAATTTCCGAAGGAAGCGTGGCGGAAAAAAGCATTGTCTGTCGGTTTTTGCCAACATTCCGCAAGATTTTTTTAATTTGGGGTAAAAAACCCATATCAAGCATTCGGTCAGCTTCGTCCAAAACCAAAATAGAAATATTTTCTAGCGAAAGAATTTTTTGTTCCAAGTGGTCATTGATACGTCCTGGAGTTCCAATTATTACATGTGGGCGTCGCGCTACAGATTGCCTTTGCGCGAACATTGAAGCGCCACCAATCAAAAGAGCCGTACGCAAACCCAAACTTTTTCCCAGTTTTTGCAATGTTTCTTCAACCTGAAAAGCAAGCTCGCGTGTCGGCAAAATCACAAGACCTTTGATACCCGCTTGCGCGAGTAAATGTGTCTGCCCAATCCGCTGAATCATTGGAATTCCAAAAGCCAAAGTTTTACCGGTACCGGTCTGCGCCACCCCAATTATATCTTTACCTTCCACCGCCACCGGAATTGCTTTTTGTTGTATTGGAGTAGGAACTTTAAATTTTAAATTTTCTAAAATCTGAAGGAGCCTCGGCGCAATGCCTAGTCCATAAAAACTCTCGTGATTTGTTGTATTATTCATCCCGATGCGAATGCAACCAATCCATAAAATGTTTTCTGTGCCTGTCTATTGACCATTCGTCTCCGTTTTTAAAAAGAGTCGGGCGTTGTTGTTTAAATTTTTGAAGCAATTTCATAGATGATATAGGAAAACCTTCCGGAACGCTTTTGTTATAGGATTCCATAAAAACCGCAACGGTGGTACCAGCTTCATTCAATTCTTTTTGAATATCCCGTTTTTTCATTAGATTTTCATATTACCATAATTTGCGCAATCCCACAAGCGTGATACGATTTTTATAATGAAGGAGGATTCATTCAATAAACTTTACAACAAACTCAATCCGGAACAAAAAGAAGCGGTGGATACGATTGAGGGTCCGGTAATGGTTGTGGCGGGTCCGGGTACGGGCAAAACACAAGTGCTAACGCTTCGAATAGCTAATATTTTACAGCGCACCGACACGGCGCCAGAAAATATTCTGGCACTTACTTTTACGGAAGCCGCGGCGGTTTCAATGCGCCGTCGTCTTGCGGAAATTATAGGAAGTCCGGCCTACTCTGTTGTCATAAATACATTTCATGGGTTTTGCAACGATATAATAAAAAATTATCCGGAATATTTTCCGCGAATAATGAACTCTGTAAACATAACCGAGGTTGACCAAATCAATATAATAAAAGAATTTGTAGGATACCGCTTAAAGGATTTCTTAAAAAAAATAAATGACTTCAAAAAAGACGGGATTTCTCCAAAAGAAACGGAACAACAAAATCCGAAAATAGCGAAAATATACACAAAGTACGAATTAGAGTTAAAAAAACAAAAACTTTACGACTACAACGATATGATAATTGAAGTTTTGCGCGCGCTAAAAAAAGAAAAGAAACTCCTTCAAACACTTCAAGAACAATACCATTACGTGCTTGCCGATGAACACCAAGATGTCAACAAATCCCAAAATAAAATTATAGAAGTACTTATGGAATTCCATCAAAACCCAAACATTTTTGTGGTTGGAGATGAAAAACAGGCAATTTACAGATTTCAAGGAGCATCGCTAGAAAACTTCCTTTTTTTTAAAAATAAATATCCGGAAGCAAAAACAATAAATCTGGTAAAAAATTATCGCTCACAACAAACAATTTTAGACGGCGCGCAAAGTATTTTTAAAGAAAAAAAACTTTTTGGACAAAGCTCGCACGCCCCTAAAAAGTTGCAACTACTTTCGTTTTCGCGTCCGGAAGTAGAAGCGTACTTTTTGGCTCAAAACATTAAGAGAGGAATAAAAAGCGGTATTGTCCCGAATGAAATAACTGTTTTGTACCGAAACAACAAAGACGCGTTTTTATACTCTGAATTTTTGGAAAAAATGAAAGTACCTTTCGCCATAGAGTCCGACATGGACATACTTACCGATCCGGACATAAAAAAAATAACAACACTTCTTTCATTTATCGCGGAACCGGATAATTTCCAAAAACTAATTTCCGCGTTACACGTGGATTTTATAAACAGAGACGTTCTCACAACCTATAAAGTGGCGCATCTCGCAAATCAAAAAAAAATTTTGGCACTTGAAGCTCTGAAAGAAAAAATTCCGCAAATTTATTCAAAAATTGCTTCGTGGATAACTTATTCTAAAAATTTGAACTTTACTGAATTTTTTCAAAAACTTTTACAAGAATCTGGATTTTTGGCGCACATTCTCCAAAAAAAAGACGCCGCTGACAAAGTAAACAAACTAAACAGCTTGTTTGATGAAATAAAAATGCTTTCAAAATCTAGAAAAAACTATTCTCTTTCCGATTTTATGTCTTACCTTGAAGCGCTGGAAAAACACGACGTTTTAATCAAAAAAAGCCCCGCTATGCGTCTCAAAAAAAATGTAAGGTTAATGACGGCGCATAAATCAAAAGGACAAGAATTTGAATATGTGCATATTGTAGGCGTAAACGATGGACATTGGGGCGGAGGATTTAACCAATCGGATGATGACGAGCGTCGCCTTTTCTATGTAGCTCTTACACGGGCAAAAAAAGAACTAAACATTTCTTACGCCAGAGAAAATGAATTACAAAAAGAACAGCTCCCTTCAAGATTCATAAAAGAAATAAACCCAAAATTTATTGAAACTCAAAAAACAGAACAATACGAAAAACAATTTGAAAAAAATAAAAAAATAATATTTACGCCGGCGCCTCAAATGAATGGCGGAGTCCTTGAAAAAGAATTTACGCGCGAATTATTTTTGGACAGAGGACTTTCGGTAACCGCGCTTAACAACTTTCTTTCATGTCCATGGAAATATTTTTACGTAAATCTTTTGCGGATACCCAAGGCCCCAAGCCCACACCAAATTTTTGGCATCGCAGTACACTCCGCGCTTAAAGAACTTTTTCTGCACAAAAATGAACTTGAGAAAAACAAGGAAAAAACATTTTTATTGGACAGTTTTGAGCGAAATTTAAAACAAAATGCGCTTTCGCAAAACGATTTTGAAGAACTTTTGCTCAAAGGAGAAAACAGTTTGCCGGTATTTTACGAAAATCGCAAAAACGAATGGAGCAAACTAACAATACCGGAGTTAAACATTAAAATTTCTTTTGCTCCCGGAATTACATTAAAAGGACAATTGGACAAGCTGGAATTTTTGGAAAATAACAAAGTAAATGTTGTGGACTATAAAACAGGTAAAGCCAAAACCCGCAACGAAATAGAAGGATTGACCAAAAATTCCAACGGAGATATAAAACGCCAGCTCGTTTTTTACAACTTACTTTTAAATAAATATAAATCCATAGCGGGGCGGAGTAAATTTGAAATGGTCTCTGGTGAAGTTGATTTTGTGGAACCAGATGAAAAAGGTAGAAACCGCAAAGAAAAGTTTGTTATAACACCAAATGAAATTACGGAACTTGAGAGTGTAATCAAAAAAACCGCGAACGAAATCACTTCGCTTTCTTTCATCAACAAACGTTGTTTGGATAAAAAATGTGAGTGGTGCGCGCTTCGAAATATGATGAGTTAAACCTTCAAATACCTTTTTGTGGCAAACTGGGCTGAAAGCACGCCCAAAAGCGCCCCCGCGACAAGCAAAATAAACGATATTTGCAAAATGTTTGAAACAAAATAAGTATAAATATTTAAACCTCCAAAAGCGGATGCAATACGCTCCCCCGTCCAAAACAAAATTCCATAAAGAGCAAGAAGTGTAAACACGGCGGATATGAATCCGTGTATCAAACCTTCTATTAAAAATGGGCCCCGTATAAAAGAACGCGAGGCTCCAACCAATTGCATTACCGCAATTTCATCTTTGGAATTGTAAATCGCGACTCTTACGGTGTTGTACGCAACCATCAAAGCAATAAGAGCCAGGATTCCGCTCACTGAAAAACCTATCTTTCGGCTTACGCTCAAGACATTTGAAAGTTTGTTTATGGCTTCTTCATTTTGGCGAAAAGTAATTTTTTGCTTTCCCATAGAGTCTATATCTATAAGACTTGAGTAAGCGCTGGCTTCTATAAATCTGGTGATGTCCTCAAATTTATCGGTACTTTTGGCGTTGATATCCAGATTTGCCGAAAAAGGATTATTTTCAACAGTTTCTATTGAACGTAAAATCAAAGTGTCTCCTTTGTGGCGCCCCAAAAAACTCTCCAAAGCCTTTTCTTTTGAAACATAAGACACGCTTTTTACATTTATATTTGATTCTAAATCTTCTTTAAAAGATAGAATTTTTTCTTCCGGAGAATCAAGCTTAAAGTAAACGCTTATATCCACCTTGTCTTCAACTCCGGATATAATTCCATTTACAAAAATGCCCCCAACCAAAACTCCGCCAAAAACAAGCATAGAAAGCGACATTACCAAAACAGTGGCAACGCTTATAAGTCCGCCTCGAAAAAATTTAGTGATTCCGCTTTTTAAAATTCTTTGAAATGTAATTTTATTATAAGACATATTTTCCTTTTTGATCATCTCTTATTAATTTTCCTTTGTCTAAAGTAATAACTCTTTTTTTAAGAGAATCTATAACACCCTTATCGTGAGTCGCCAAAATAACAGTAGTACCAAGAACATTTACCTTTTCAAGTAAATTTATTATCTCCCAAGTATTTTTTGGATCCAAATTTCCGGTAGGCTCATCCGCCACCAAAACATCTGGACGCACAATTATGGCACGAGCTATGGCTACCCTTTGCTTTTCTCCACCAGAAAGCTCGTGCGGAAAATGCCAAGCTTTATCCATAAGCCCCACCAACTCCAGCACATGTGGGACATCTCTTTGAATTTCCTCATCGGATTTTCCGGAAGCCTCCATTGCAAAAGCCACATTTTCAAAAGCTGTTTTGTGCGACAACAAACGATAATCCTGAAAAACTATTCCTATTCTGCGTCGTATTAAAGGAAGTTCTTTTTGATCAAGAGTATGAACATCGTGGGATTCAAAAAAAACATTGCCAGAAGTTGGCTTTTCTTCCGCAAGCAAAAGTTTAATAAGTGTAGACTTCCCCGCTCCCGACTGACCCACAATAGAAACAAACTCGTTTGGAGCGACAGTAAACGAAACATCATCAAGCGCGATTGAGGTGGGAGAATACACTTTGGAAACTTTATCGAAGTAAATCATGTAATACTTATAAGTTTAGTCCTGCTTCTATAAACATGTCCAGACCCCCGTCTAAAACTTTTTCCACATTGCCTGTTTCAATGTTTGTGCGATGGTCTTTGACCATTTTGTAAGGATGAAAAACATACGAGCGTATCTGGTGACCCCATTCTATTTTTTTGTATTCACCTTTTACCGCCATTTTTTCTTCCGTTTTTTTATGTAATTCCAGTTCATAAAGCTTTGAGCGCAAAATATCTAAAGCGGATTTTTTGTTCGCGATTTGCGTCCGTTCGGAACTTGCGTGCACGGAAATTCCGGTTGGCTTATGTGTTATACGCACAGCCGTTTCTCTTTTGTTAACATTCTGTCCACCGGGTCCGCTTGAACGCGAAAAACTTATTTCCAAATCATCGTCTTTTATTTCCACATCATCTGTATCTGAAACAAAAGGCAGAATTTCAACAAGAGCAAAAGAAGTATGCCGTCTTTTACTCGCGTCAAAAGGAGAAATTCTAACAAGGCGGTGAACCCCGTTCTCATTTTTTAAATAGCCGAACGCAAAACGTCCAGAAATTTTTGCGGATGCGTTTTTTATTCCCCCAAACTCATTTGGATGAGTATGTAAATTTTTAAAATCCCAATTTTTTGACCGAGCAAATTTTTCATACATTAAAAACAAAATCGCCGCCCATTCTTCCGCGTCATCTCCTCCGGCACCCGAATAAACATTGAGGATCGCGTCTCCGGAATCATACTTGTCAACAAACAAAGAAATTCTTTCAAGATTGACAAATTGACGTTCAATTTCCGCGGATTCTTTGTTTAGATCAATATTGGAATCAATTTTTGAAAGCTCCAACAAGCTTGCTGTATCTCCCAACAATTTTTCCCATGAAGAAATTTCTTCTTTTTTTTGAGAAATCTCTGAAGAAATTTTTTGCGCGCGCAAATTGTCGCTCCAAAATCCTTCTTTTAGAGTTTCTTGTTCAAGTTTAATTAAATCTTCTTTTTTTTGACGCAGGTCAAAGACGGTCCGCCGCTTTGCGGACCTTTTCGTTTAGTTCTTCAATTTTTTGAATTTCTTTTTTATCCATAACCACAATTCTATCAAAATTAACAAAAAAAATCAAAACCTTTTGAGCCGCCTCCGAGATTCGAACTCGGGACCTCTGCTTTACGAAAGCATTGCTCTACCAGCTGAGCTAAGGCGGCTTATCCTAAAAAAATGTTACCTTAAATATTAAAAATCCGCTACTTTTTGTAGCGGATTTCATTGAAGAGCAATTGCCAAGAGTAAGGCTGAAAAATTAATTGCTGAATGTAAAATAATTGCTGGAATTACGCTTCCGGTGGCAATAGTAATTGTGGAAAAAATCGCCCCACCAGAAAACGTAGCCATGCGGTAAAAAAGATCGGCTTCGTGCCAAAATCCAAAAAATAAAGATGAACCAAAAAATGCCGCGTGCCTCCCAAAAATTCTATTTAGAGAGTAATAAAGAATCAGTCTAAACTCCAACTCTTGTTCTAAAACAGACAAAAATCCTATCCAAATTTTTAAAAAATAAATTTTTTTATCCCCCACAATCAAATTCATTTTAACAAAAAGAATATTCGCAACACCCGGCCAAAAAACTAACACCACATAAATACCTGTTACGAAGAATAGGATTAATAACATTCTAAAATCTGCCTCAGAAAACTTCTTTTGCCAACTTGGAGGCCAATGGATTTCTATTCTGAAAATTCCCGTGTGAACAATGACAATAAAAAAAGTTGCCCACCAAAAAAATTTTTCTAACCCCAAAACCATTGAAGATGGATCGTGATCAAATCCAAAAACAAATCCTATCACTTCCAAAAACGGGACAAGCGCAACTCCAAAAATCAAAATCAAAATTTCAATTAAATTCAGCTTTTCAAATTCGTTGCGTATGCGGTCGTCATCTGCCCAAGACCAAAAATTTATTTTCTCTACCATACCCACCTCGCATGTGAAAAAGGCAAAAATACCAAAATTACGCGTTCGTGTATTTTTTCACCACGCACAGGTCCAAAATCACGCGAATCCAAAGAAACTACCATCTCGCCAAGCTCTTTGTTCCAATAACTTCCCTTAAAATCGCCCAGCACATAGTAATGATTAGCGGGAATAGTGTAGGAATTATATATTTCTTCAATTTTTTCTCCCGGCAAACCAACTATCCTTTTAACCAACTTTATGTTTTCATTTTTAGGGTCATCCACAAAAAAAATACCAAATTTTTCCGGATTAGAAAATCTTAAAAAAAGAAGCCAATCGCCGTCATTTAATGTGGGCATCATACTTTTGGATTCAACTCTGGAAATCCCAAAAAAAACATTTAAAAAAGATATCAAAAAAATAACGACAACAATCGGCACAAGCCTCTTGCGCGACACAAAACACCACCTCTTTTCAAAGTTACCAGTCTGATTTCACGCTAACACAAAAACAAAAGAGCGGCTAGCGCCGCTCTTGCACAAAACTTTTTTCAAATTCTTCCAAAATTTTCCGTGTTTCTCTGTATTTTTTTATAAAATTCTGAGTTTCTTTTGGAATACGTTTCCCTTGCAGAAAATTCAAGGCTCTTCCCAAACCCCCATTATGGGCAACAATGGCCGCTTCTTCATTTCTTTTTTCTTTTGACATTTGGGCGAAATTCGTGTCAGCAAGACAAACAGCGGATTTAATAGAATTTTTCATGTTGGCGGTGCCACTTTCAAAATCAGCTATCAAACCAACTTCAGGATACTTCCCACGAACTAAATCATATGTGCGAATTTTTTTACTATTCATAAATTGCATGAGTCCCCGAGCGCCGTCGGAACTTATTGAATAATAAAACGCTTTTTCTCCGTTACGCGCGATATGCGCCAAAAATTTTTTTATTGCGTATCGCGAATTGTTAAAAAATTCTCCATCGTCCATTTGTTCAATTGTACCCAAAGCCATTATTGTTTCGTCTGAAAAAACCTCGCACAAAAGTTTCTGCGGATACGCTTTAGGTTTTGCAAAGCTCCCGCCGAGATTCTTCAATAATCGCCCGATAAATTACCAAACCCTTTTTTGTAAAATATTCGTCTTGAAAAAAATCAGAATAAGGCGCGTAAAAAAGGTCGCGGGGAGAAGTTCTTTTATTTTCCAAATGAAGATGGCGAGAATCCCAAACAATAAGACTTTCATGATTTTGTTTATCGTAAATGCTAAATTCCAAACGAGTTACGCCAAAACCGGCAATTCTTTTGACATCAAAATTAGAAACCGTGGACACGCCCGTGTCTTTTACTTTAAATTTAAAAGATCCGTCAGACAAAGATTTTGGCACAACAACTTCCAGTTTTATCGGTATCAAGTGTCCGTTTTTGAGAGAATACGCTATGAGTAAAATTTCCCGCGAAACTATTCTGGAACTTTTTCCTTTTCCAACAATTTCAAAAAAAACACGATCTTTTTCTAGCATCTTTCTGGCTTCCAAAAATTTTTGTTCAAAAACATTTGGATCAATTCCTTGGGTATAAACACTTTCCGTTAAAATCAGTAACACCATTAAAACAACCGACGCAAACAAAATAACTTTTTTCATTTTTCAAACTCCCATATCTGTATTTAGAATACAGAAAAGCACAAAGGTGTCAAAAAACCCCTTAAAACAAGGGGCTTTTGAAAAGTTGAAGAGAACTAATTAGTGAGAAATTGGAGGAATTGTAAATAACAAAAAAAGCAACCAACATGCTCACGGTTACCGCCATGCAAGCAAAAACAAATACAACCGTCTGTAAATTGTTCATGGGATTTTTTAAAAAAAGTGGTAACAATGAATCATCTAACTCTTGTTCTTGAGCCAAATTTTCAATTGGTTTTTCTTTTTTATTTACAATATATGACCTTATAAACCTCGCTTCCGGCAACATCAAAGTCCAAAAAATAACAAACATAAAAAGGCCAAAATTAAACAACATTACCATACCTCCAGCTATTGCTCCCAAGTAAAATACCCACAAACCTATTTTACTTGGCAAACGAGGCAATGTTGAGACTTTGAGAACCAACCAACCATCCAAGGGGAACATTGGAATTAAATTAAAAACATTAACAAAAAGCACCCAGCAAACCGCGTGAGCATACAACAAATTTCCACTTATTTGCCAAAGAATACCGAATGGTATCGCAAGCAATGAGCCAATGGCTGGTCCGCAAAGGGCAATATAACCGTAAGAAAACGCGTCTTTTGGATCGGAATCAAATTGAGTAAATCCTCCTAAAATGGAAAAATAAAAACCTTTTGTTTTAATCCCAGCAAGTTTCGCGGCAAAAATATGACCATACTCGTGAACAGCAATAGTTAACATTAACAATAAAGACAGTTTCCAACTATTAAAGAAAATAGCCAAAACAAAAAATGTAGCTAAGGCGGACCCAAATTTTTGAAACAAATGACACTCCTTTTTTCAATTTATCTATCAGTTTTTATAGCACAACAAACAAAAAAAGTAAATTTGTGCGGAATACGGGAATCGAACCCGTGTCTCAACCTTGGGAAGGTCGCATATTGCCATTATACTAATTCCGCAAAATTATTTTTTCTTTACCGCGTATTCTTTTGTGTCCCAATAGTACCCTGGATAGTAAATTTTTACGGAAGCGGTGCCATACAAAGACGTCCACGCTTGAATTATATCTTGATTATTTTTTTTGAAATAATTTTCCACGAGGTCTCTTTTTGCCTGTGGCAATAAAACCAATTTCTTAAAATCCACCGAACTCAAACCATAAAGCTCTTCCGAAACATTATCCAAAGATAAATCCGGTGTTTTCGCGATTGCTTCCGCGACAATATCTTCCGCCTTTGATTTTAAATTGTGATCAACACTGTCTATTAAAATATCCAGAAATTCCTGCTCCATAAGATTCATCATTGCCACAGAGTTTAAATCTCCGGGAATTTTGTCTTTGGAAATAAAGTTAGTCTTTTCAATGGCACTCCTTATTTTTAAAAACTCGGAATAACTAGCTCTCTTGCCTTGCACAGAAAGCACAGGAACAAACCTAAAACCCACGAAAATAGACGCGGACAAAACTACTAAAACAAAAATTATAATTTTTTTATTTTTTGTCATTCTTCAACAAATAATATAACTTCTTCTCCGGGTTTTTTCAAATTAAAATTCTTTCTTGCCTCAAAATCAATATCGTACTCTGTATCCATAATATTGACTTTTTCTTCAACAACTTTTCGCGATTTTTTTATCTCCTCTAAATCTTGAGATAATTTTTGGTTTTTTCCAGAAAGTTCTCGCAAAGTTACAAAAGCGGAAACCACCCCGTAAATCATCCAAAATGAAAGTGCCAAAACAACAACGAGCACCGGCGCAGAAAAAATCAACCTACGAGCGATCTTTTTTTCTTGAAATTCTCGAAGTACCATTGTATAATTTTTATACCATGCTTCAAAACAAAAAGAAAGTAAAAATAATTTGGAATATAATCTCCATACTTGTGGCAATCTCTATGATCGCGTTTTTGGTGGTACCGTATTTATAATCCCCCGCTCTAGTCCCTCTTTATCATCTTCAAATATACATCGTGGGGGATATCAACCGAGGCGTGTTCTTGCAGGCGTTTTTTGCCTTCTTTTTGTTTTTTCCAAAGTTTCATTTTTCTGGTTCTATCTCCTCCGTATAATTTAGCGGTAACATTTTTCCCAACTGCCGAAAGAGTCCGTGACGCAATAATTTTTCCTTCGGACCCCGCTTGAATTTTAAGCGCAAAAAGCTGTCTTGGTAGAATTTCATGAAGCTTATCAACTGTCCTTCTTGCTTCAAATTCAATTTCGTCCCGACTAATCAATTTGGCGAACTGCAAAACTTCTTCCTCTGCCACAAACACGTCTAATTTTACAATGTCGGACGGTCTGTTTTCTTTAAATTCGTAACTCATGGAAGCGTATCCTTGTGTTACGCTTTTTAAATTGTCAAAAAAATTAGAAACCAGTTTCCGAAGCGGAATAACACAGCGTAACATCACTCTCGCACTAGGCATTGTTTTTGTTTCCAAAAGTTCTCCTTTGTTTTTTTGTATCAAATCAAGCGTAGAACTAATATCTTCCGTCCTTTCTAAAATATGGACCGAAAACCAAGGTTCTTGAATTTCTTTTACCTTTCCACTTTCAGAAAACATTTCCGTGTTTCTAACGATTTTTCTTGTTCCGTCTCCAGATATAACTTCATATTCCACGCTCGGAGAAGCCACAACCACATTTATTCCAAATTCTCGCGTTATCCTTTCTATTGTTATATCCAAATGCAAAAGCCCCAAAAATCCCGCACGCAACGCTCTGCCAAAAATCCTTGAGCCCTCCACTTCAAAAGAAAGCGCCGCATCGTTAAGTTTTAATTTTAAAAGGGCGTCATAAAGTTTTGGAAAGTCATCAGAGTGTTCCGGAAAAATACTCGCCCACACCATTGGTTTTGGTTCTTCATAGCCAGAAAGTGGATTTTCTCCAATGGTATCGCCAACCCTCACCATGGACGGATCTTTTAAATTTGTCGCGATATATCCAATTTCACCGCTCAAAAGCGCTTCGGTCTTTAACAAGTCTGGTGAAAAAATGCCAACCTCAATTGGTTTAAATTTAATTTTTTTATGGAAAAGATTAACCGTATCCCCCGCCCTGATACCACCATCAAAAACACGCACATGGGCAAGCGCTCCTTTGTGCGAAGAATAAAATGAGTCGAAAATCAAAGCGCAGACTGACGCGGACTTTGTGCCGACAAACGCAGACTGTGGAGCGGGAATTTTTTCCACAATCGCATTAAGCAACATTTCCACTCCTTCTCCAGTTTTTCCAGAAACAAAAAAAATATCTTTTTTTTCAACATTCAAAAGTTCAATCAATTCTTCGGTGGATTCCTCAACGCGTGCGCCAGCTATATCAATTTTGTTTACAACCGGAATAACCGTGAGTTTGTTTTTCCGCGCGAGTTCAAGGTTGGCAAGAGTTTGCGCCTGCACGCCTTTGGTGGCGTCAACAAGCAAAATGGCGCCCTCAACTGCCATAAGCGCGCGCGAAACTTCATACTGAAAATCTATGTGCCCGGGGGTATCAATTAAATTTAGTTGATAGTTTGTAGTCCCTAGTTTATAGTTCATTCGCACTGGTTGCATTTTTATTGTAATTCCGCGCTCTCGTTCCAAATCCATTTTATCCAAAAACTGTTCGCGCATTTTCCTTTTTTCAATCGTTCCGGTCAACTCCAACATTCTATCCGCCAACGTGGATTTCCCATGGTCAATATGCGCGATAATACAAAAATTTCTTATATTTTTCATGGTAATTTTTCGGGTTCAGGGGCGGGAATACGGTCGCGCCAAATAGTGGTTTTAAAACTTTCCAAAACTTCAAAAAATTCTTTGTTTTTTGTGAAATACAAAACCGCGCAGATAGCTAAAATTCCCAAAATACCAGAAAAAAACCCTTGCAAAAATATACCACTAAAAGTATGCAGGTTAAAAACTGAAGAAAAAATGTTAAGTCCAAAATACGCCATCAGCGCACCAACCAAACTTCCCAAAAATATTTGAAAAAGAGATTTTTGCGTTTTTCCTATTGGAAACCATCCAAAAGTCATTTTAAAAACAAACAAGAGTAATACAAAATTTAAAGCGCTTCCAATCAAAATTCCAATAGATAAAGCCAACACTCTTATATCCACAATATCAGAAATATCCAAAAGAGCGGACAAAGTATTAGCAAACGGAGAAAGTGGTTCAAGAAGTTTCAGAAAATAAAACATGATCCCAATGCTTGTAGCCATAGAAACAATATTTACAACCAAAGTTTTTTTAGTTTCTCCCTCCGCGTAAAAAGATCTTACCAAAAGCAAAAAAAGGCTTTGAAATACCACCGAAAGCGAAAGCAAAAAAAGAGACGCGGCTGTAAGCCTTGTGTCCTGCCATGAAAACGCTCCGCTTCCCAAAATCACCCTTACAATCTGCGCGCGCAAAATCAAAACAAGCGCGGAAAAAGGTAAAGTCCAAAAAACAATATGCCTGAAAGCAGATGAAAAATGTTCCAAAAATTCATTCTTCTCTTTCCGCAACGAAAAAGAAGACAAAGCAGGAAAAGCAGCAACACTATAAGAAAGTCCGATTACAGTAACGGGAATATAACCCAAATTTTGCGCCAAATTAAAAACCGCTATAGAACCGGAAGATAAAGTGGAAGCAACAACAGTAAAAACCATAATGGAAATTTGATTGACAGCAAGTCCAACTGTTCTTGGTACGGAAATTAAAACCACTTTTTTTATATCGGAAAAATTAAATTTCTTAAACCCAAAATTTAACTCAATACCAATTAAAGATGGGATCTGAATGCCCATGTGCAAAAAAGCTCCCAATATCACACCAAACACTAATCCATTTACGCCAAAAATAGGAACAAAAATAAAAAAACCTATAATTATTCCTAAATTATAAAAAACAGGACTTAACGCAAAAGCAAAAAAACGCTTAAACGTTTGAGTTACACCGGAAATCAAGTTTGAAAAACCCAAAAATATTGGTGAAAAAAGCATTATCCGACTCAAAAAAACAACTGTTTGTTTATCATTTATTGAAAACCCTGGAAACAAAAATTCTATAATTTGCGGCATGAACAAAAAAAAGACTGCTGAAAAAATAAAAACTGTGAAAGAAAAAAACAACATAAGTGAACCAAAAAAATCCGCGGCTTTTTCTTTTCCGGTTTCCCACCGTTCAACAAACAAGGGTATTATAGCGGTGGCAGATGTCATAAACAACATTAAAGTATATAAAAAATCCGGTACTCTAAAGGCGGAATAATAAATATCCAAAATCCGAGAAGCACCAAATTCTCCAGCCAAAAGTCTGTCTCTAAAAAGACCCAGAAACCCAGAAATAATCGCGAAAAATCCCAACCAAAAAGCGGCATGATGAATACTTGAGACATTTTTTTTAAATATGTTGAAAACTTTTATCATTTGCCATTATTGCCCCAAAAAAGAGCGAACGGAACCGTCTTTGATTGGGGTTTCTTTTCGTTCATCCGGAGAGGGTCCTGGAGGAGATATGCCAAAAAGTGCGCTTTTTCCGGAATTGAGGTTAGACAAAATCTTTTCTATTTCTTCATTTCCTGGGTTTAAAGTGGAAATTTTTTCAAACTCCGCGATTGCGTCGTTTTTTCTTTTGGTCTTATCATAAATCAAACCCAAGAAATAACGAGCATTGGAATAATTAGGATTTATGGAAACCGTTCTCTTTAAAACAATTTCAGCGTCTTTAAGTCTGTTAGCTTTGTGATAAAGAAGTCCTAATTGAAATAAGGTGCCAACATCGTTGGGAGAAATAAGCGCCGCCGCCTCACCTCCTTTTATTGCTCCTGCCGAATCTCCTTTTGCGTCAAAAATTTGCGCCAAAAGAAAATGCGCAGCGGCATAATCTGGTTTCAATTCAATTGCTTTTTCCAATTCTTTTTGTGCCATATCCAACAAAGAATTGTCTTTTTTATTTACAGCTTCCGAAATATAAACCAAAGCTTTGTCTCTAAAAAGAGAAGGGTTTTTGGGTGATCTTTTAAGTGCTTCGTCAAATTGAACAATTGCCGCGTCGCGCGATCCTTCGGCATTTATTGAAACAAGAAAACGATAAATATTTCCCAAAGATCTGTAATTTTCAAAATCCATGGGCGATAGCCTAATTGCTTCCTGCGCGGTGGCTATTGACCCATCTAATGCGTCTTTGAATCTGGAATTCAAAAGTTCGGCGGGAGTCGCGCGGTCTTGCAAAACAAGTTGAGATTTAATGTTATAAATTTGTGAAAAAGAATTCATATAAACACTATTTCTGCTATCAACGCGCGAAGCTGAAACCAGCTTTTTTTCAGCAAGATCAAGATTGTTTTCCGAAAAAGCCTTGGCAGCTTGTGAAAAAAGAACCTGTCCAACATATTTTGAACCCGCCACGTAAAATCCGAAAATTCCGGCAATCATCAAAAGAACCATGGCCATGGCGGAAACAAAACCCATAGAACCTTCTCCAAAAATCAAAATATCATAAACTTTAATCAAACCCCCAATACGCAAAGACGCCAAAAGAAAACCAATACTCAAAAATCCAAACACCAAAAGAGTATATCCAACGGGAAAAAACATCCACATTAAAACCGTATAACTAAACAAGAAAAACGAAGATAAAAACAAATTTTCTTTTTTTGCCACAACACTAACCAAATTAAGTCCCAGATACCACAAATAGGCGAGAAAACCCAAAAACAAAATCCAAGCAACCATGCCAACCTCCCCCAAAAGACTCAAAAGATACGATGAACCAGCATCAAATCTGGAAGCCCAAAAAACAGTGCGATTAACATCAGCCGGCTTATAAGAATCCCAAATATATCTAAAAGAAGTTGGTCCATTTCCAAAAATAATATTATCTTTTAGAGCGTCTTTTACAACGCGAAATGTCGCGCCATGCGAAACCCCAACCTCAACAGGAGAAGAAACACTAAGAATATTTGGAACAACGGATTTAAAAGTAAATCCAAAAACAGACAAAGATAAAAGCAATATACTCAAAAGGAGTGCGAAACCATCAACATGTCGCCTCCATATCGCATAACTTAAATAAACTAAGGCAAAAAAGCCCAAAAAGGCCCAAGAGAGCGGAAAACTAATTACAGCCATTATAAAAAGAAAGATCGCGAACAAAACACCCAAAATCCATCTTTTTTTTCCGTCTGAACCTTGCGCCAAAAAAGCGTAAATCATCATCAAGAAAAAACCAGAAGCCAAACCAATGCTATTCCAAGAACCTATTGTATTAAAATTTTGATTAACAAAAACTCCACCCAAAAATTTTCCTAAACCAAAAATTGAAAAAATAATAAACAAGGCAAAAACAACGAAACCCGCTGAAAAAAAGAAAAATAATTTTTTAAGTGAAACTGTGTCTGAAAACAAAACAGCAATGAGCCATGAAAGCAAAAATAAAATAAAAACATTAAAAAAACTTGTGGTCTCCGCACCCACCCCAAAAATAGATTGGGGTCCGATACCTGAAAAAATTGACGATAAAAACCAAAACAAAAGAGTTGCGATAAAAAAAAGTAGAACCCTGTGCGAAACCACGGTAATTTTCGCGCGTAAAATAGCATGGGTTAAATAAAAAATAAAAGAAGCGATGACAAGCGCGGAAACAAGCAAAACCTTATTAAATTCAACGGGCACCAAGGTTGTGGGTAAAAACCAAAAAGGCAACAAAAAAACAAGAAGTAAAATTGACCATTGAGCAAGTTTATAAAATCTATCTTCATTATAAGTTGTATTCATAAAATTAATTATAATCACATATTTATATTTTGCAATTATGGACAGGATTAAATACAATAAAAACAAATGAAAAACAAGCAATACCTAACCATAAAACAAGCGGCAAAAATAATAGGAGTAGCTGAACTTACGCTTAGAAACTGGGATAATTCCAAAAAATTTGAAGCCACTAGGCATCCTATAAACAACTATAGGGTCTACGCTCTTGATCAAATAGATGAACTTATGAAAAAACTTGGCCGTAAAAGGGCTTCAAGAAAATTGGTAATCAAAGTGTTGGAGGATTAAACACAAACACCCCGATCAAATCGGAGTGTTTGGTATCTTTGCTTATAAGCCGAATTCTGTCCCCGACCGAGGTCGGGGGATAGCCATCTGTCTGGGATTGAGATTACTCTCAACCTCTAGCCCTCTTTCGAGGTTGCACCAGATAGGGTTTTCCTTTCCCGATGGTTACCCACCGGAACTGTGAGCTCTTACCTCACTCTTTTCACCCTTGCTCTATCAACTTTTTTGGCTTTAGGCCAAAAATGATGACGTCAGCGGTATTGTCTCTGTGGCACTTTCCCGGTCACGGCGGCTGTTAGCCGCTACCTACTTCCTTTGACCAAGGTCAAAGGGGTGTTCGGACTTTCCTTTCCAAAAATATTGATATATCAAAATTTCAATATATTAATAATTCAGAACGGCTATCCAGCAAAGAACTACTATAGTATAGCATTTTATTAAAAAAAGTAAATCCCCCCTCATCCATAAAACACTCTTTCAAAAATCTTTAAACTAGATTATTGTATAAGAAGCGTTATTTGACAACAGGTGACCAAACAATGAAAATACTGATTTTAGCAATGTTTTTATTGCAAGAACCAGCCCTATTGCCGATACAACAGGGTCCAAACAACCCTCCATCCGTAAATGGATGGAAAAAGGTGACCGAAATACATTTAGAATTGAAAAATGTTATAAAATCTGGAGAAAAAACAATGACGGCAACGTCTATTGTTGGATCCTTCCGAGTGCTTCAAAATCCAGAATTGGAAAGCGAATTTGTTTTTATGGTTTCAAAATATCCTCCTTTGACATTTGTTCCGCAATTACTACAATCCGCGGAAAATACTCGTGACGAAATGGTGGTGGCAGAAAATTATTTTCAAAAAGTAAAACAAGAAAAACTAAAAGAAATGATAAAATTTTCAGATACTATTTTACTTATAAAATGGCGGGAGTCAAAAGATCTAAGAACCGGAGAAACGATTCTTCTGGGTCCAATTGAAAACTGGCTTTTAAACCAGCAGGGTAAGTGGATATTTGAATCAACCAACGACAAAACAATAAAAAGAGAACTCGTTAGCGAAGAGGATTTGCTTCTGGGATTCAAATTTTCTCTTAAAGAAAATTATCATATTTTAAGGTTAAATATGAGCCATTTAGGAGGCGAAAAATGAGACACCAAATAAAGGTTTTTATTTTAATTGTCTTTTTACTAATTTTAAACGGATGCGCAAAAAAGGTTCTTATGAAGTATGCTGAAACCGACACAATAAAAATGTGTGAGGAAAACTTTTACTCAAAATTTTATATGCATTTTTCGGAAAACGAAAAAAATGAATTTAAAGAAATAAAAACATTGGGAGAGTGCCAAATTTTTATAGATACATTTTGGCAAAAACGCGACACAGACCCATCAACTTCTGAAAATGAATATAAAACATTGCTTGAGAAAAGAGTCGAAGACATAGAAAAAGAGGTTCTGTTTCAAAACATGGATACGGCTGGATTTGCGTTTAAAGCAAGTGATGGATTTAAAGGAGATCCGGCAAAAATTTATATGCTACACGGCGCTCCTGACTTCACAAAAAAAATTGAAGGGCACACTTTTGTTAATTTAATGGTTTGGATTTATGGAGATGAAAACGGAAAACACAGGTATAGATTCCTTTTTTATCAAAAAAACTCAATCCAATATGTAATTTTTTGGCCACAATGGAATGGCTGGATAGCTATAGAAGAAATATCAAAAGACTTTGTAGAATTAGATGCGGTCTATGAGGAATTAATACAAAATGAGGGTGAAATATTTCTTATTTCCATGATTTCTTTTTCTGATAACTCAAATATAACACCAGATAAGGCATTAAAACCGCCAAAACCAGCTTCAGAAATAGCAAAAGAATTGGCTCCAAAAATAAAAACTGAAACCCCGAAAACAGAAGAAATTGTAGTTGCAAACAGTTTTAATTCAACAATTCCAGCCGAATTTTCTTACGAAATAACAAACGATAAATTAATTTTAAAATTAGAAATAAAACACGAGGATCTTGATTGGATTTTAAAAAACAACGAACTTGTTTCGGAATTGTTTATAAAAACAATTGTTTGGGATAAAGATCAAAAACACGAAGAGGAACACAATATAAATATTGTGTCCACAAAACAAAAAATTACCGAAAAAAACTCATTTTTCTTTTTTGAATCAAAACCAATAACACTCGAGAGTGAAATAGTAAAAGCAAGTATTTACATAAAAAATAATCAAAAATACAATTCTTGGATTGAAGAAATAAAGAGATAAATAAAATCCATTTAGGTGTCCAACACCTAAATGGATTATTTTTTTAAAAATTCCAACCTTTTGATATGTAGAAATCTGGAACTCGTTTTTTGAATTTTTCCAACTCTCTCCAAGCAAATACATAATTGAGACCAGCGAACTGAGCGCCAATTCCCAATGACACACCCTTTTGAACTGGAAATTTTTCGTTGCTGAATTTCGCAAGAGCGTAATCCGCGAACAAAAAACTTCTTATTGGTCCCAAGGCAATTCCACCGGGAAAAACAACGGCATCAATAAAAGGAAAACGCAATTCCGCACTTCCATAAACAACTTGATTTCCAGCAAGATATCCAAATGGGTAAGTTTTGAGAGTGGCATCTCCACCCATAATAATATAATCGCCCATCGCACGTGAACTTTGAAGACCACGCACATTAAACGCCAATAAACTTCCTTCACTTAACCTTTTATATCTCCTGTAGTCAAAAGAAAAGGTTGTATAACCCTTGGTATTTTTAAATCCCAAAGGAGGGGCAACTTCAAAGTTAAATCTTGCGGCATTACCATGAATTGGTCCTTGGGTAGCGTAAGAATACAAAACAGTATCTCTTACAAAAGAAGTGGAAAAACTAGCATTGAAACCTTTAGAATTTTTGAAAAAGTTATAAAACTGTTTATCTGTGTCACTAAAATATTCTGGAGATTCCTCAATAACAGAATCGTCAATAAATACTTCAAAATTTCTCTTTTCAAAACTAAACCCTGTTTCAACTCTTGTAAATTTACCGAAGAGATAACTCCCAAAAACATCCCCGCCAATTTCGTCTCCAACAGTATAATTGAACAATGTTTGATTGGCATAACCTTTTATCGGATCCCATTTTAGATATTGAAGTGGTAACTTGTGGTTATAAAAATCAAAACCCCAATTCAAACGCTTTTCGCGATTCAAATAACTAAAATCTATCAATCTAAAATAACTTCCATTAAACGCAAATCCAATTTGAAAAAGATTGTTTTCTTTAATATCCGAAATTCCTTTCAATCCATAACCAAACATTCCCCAATAATTACTTAACCCCAAACTTACTTCTCCTTCGGACATTTTCCATCTTTTAGGAGGAACAGTTTTATTTTTTATTTGATTCTCATCAATAACACTAGAAAATAAATTAAATGGTCTCCAAGCGTAAACCATGTTTTCCGCTCTTTTTTCTTCAGTATAAGAATACAGGGGTTCCTTAAATTTCAAACTATAAATTTCAAAATTTTTGTATATTTGATTTCTAAACTGGTCATACGGCCAAAAAACTATCGCCGCGATTTCTCCAGAAGAATCAGGAATTGGTTTTGGCAAAAAAGTTCCTCCAAAAAATTCCGTCCATTGCTTTACTTCTTTTGTTTCAATATCAATAGTAACAATATTCCAAGCGCTATTTCTTTCATCAGAAGTAAAAACAATAGTATGATCATCCAAAAAATACGGAGAATCTTCATTGTGCCTATTAAATGTCAGCTGACGCTTTTTCATTGTTTCCAAATCAAGCAAAAATAACTTTTGAAAATCTCCATCAAACGCAACATATGCGATAATTTTTCCGTTTAGTGATATTGCAGGGGCAGTGTCAAAATTTGAATCTTGAGTTAAATTTTTAAATTCCTGTGTCAAAAAATCAAATTCATAAATATCGCGGGTTGCGTTTTGAGACGCTGAAAAATAAATTTTCTTTCCGTCCGGACTAAAAGTGGGGGAAAAAGATTGGTCATATGGAATTTTAATTTTGGTAAACTTATTTTCTTTGTCCGCATCAACCAAAAATAATTCGTGATCTCTTCCTTTTCTAGCAAAGAACGCGATTTGTTGACTAACGGGCGACCACGCAATATCCCCACCATTAAACGGCCAAGTATTTCCGCGCTGGGAAATAACATACTCAAAATCGTTTGGTGGAAAATGTGAAGTCAAATTTTTTATTTTTGAATCAGTACCACCAGACAAAGCATAAGTTATAACCGAAACACCATTTTTTTGAGGAGACAGAACCGCAACATCTTTTCCATCTGAAGAAAAGGTAAAAGACAAAATTCCGAATGGTAATTTACTATTGGTTATGTTTGTTCCTGAAAAACTTTTTTCATTTTCGTAAGGCTTCTGGCTTAATCTCATTTCTTGGGCGTATTTGTTGCTCCAAAAATCTCTGTGTTTTCTATCAAACAATTCTGGATTTTTTTGCGGATCCGGAATATCTCCATTGGTTAGTTCTTCAATCAGCTTTCCAAGATTCTTTCCGGAACTTTTTATACCTTTTGTCTTAAACTCAACTCCAACATGATATTTTTCTTCCAAAAATTCAAAAACCATTGCCCATTGCCCATAAGGGTCTGCTTGATCAGACATAAATCTTTCCCAAGTCGGCAAAAACAACTCTGGATTTCCAGCATCGGTGCGTTGATTAATTCGTCTTAAATCATCACGAGTATGCGGGACATAAAGAGAGGCGATAAATTCAGCTCCACCCTCTATAAATCCATTGGGAAACGGTAATGTGCCAGTAGTTTTATTTAAAAAACCTCTTTTGAGAATACTGAACTGAAAACTATGCACAAGTTCGTGGACAACCATTGATTTCATGAGTGGAAGAGAAAAATCGGCTTTTAGCACCATTCTATTTTTTTCGTTTTCAACAAAAGCGCCGACTCCTTCCGGTAAAAATTCCATAGTTATGTTTGTACTTTCAAACTCACTATGGGTTTTGTACATCATGATCGGAATTTTTTCTTTTATTTCAAGGTTAAAAAGAATACTCAAAGATAAATGAGCACTTTCCAAAATAGACAAAGTTTCTTCAAAAAATTTTTTTTGGGAAAAATCGTTCAAATCAAGAGAATGCCAAACTTCAAAATGCTCACTTTGGTAAAAATTCTGCAAAGATTTTTCATATACAACCTTGTTTTTTCCAAAAGGACCAAATTCATCCGTTTGCGCCAAAGCCTCAATCGGCAACAATACCAAAACAACAATCATCAAAAACAACAGTTTCCTCATAATTCACCTCATTTTCAACGTTCAAAATCTATCCAAAGAGTAACTTATATAAATACAAAATTCAACGGACCAAACAAAATAGAAAAAGTTGAAGGGTTATAGAAAATTTTTTATTACGAACAGCTGCCAATGTTTTCTCCGCAAGATGGACAAGTGTAACACGAACCCGTGCGAATCATGAGTGAACCACAACGACAAGATGGAGCGTCTTGGAATGAAAAAATTGTCGCTTTAGATGTTAATATTTCTACATTTCGTCCGCCGACTGGTGAATTCGACATTTCAATATTGGCTTCCGGCAATGCTTGTATTTGAGGCAATACTTTTGTTTCATTTTCCGCAACCGAAGATTCTTCGTGGTTTGAAGAATAAATTCCCATTTCCATCTGTTCTTCTTTTGATAAAAACTTCAAAGCCAGAAACTTAGCTATGTAATCTGTAATTGATTTAGCAGTCAAAATATCTTTATTTTCCGTATAGCCCATGGGTTCAAACCGCGAATGAATAAACTTTTGAATTATTGTTTTTACCGGCACTCCGGATTGCAAAGAAACCGACATCAAAATACCAATCGCGTCAAAAAGACCAGCGGTTGTAGAACCCTCTTTTGCCACCCTTATAAACACTTCTCCCAAAGAACCATCTTCGTAAAGACCACAATGAATGTATCCCTCATGCCCAGCAATAGAAAATTTATGCCGAATTGATTTTACATCGGCCGGAAGTTTGCGCCTTCCGACTTCTTTTGGAGCTGGGGTAGAAACTTCGTCCTGATTTGAACCTTTTGTTTTGGAAGTATTCAAAGGTTGAGATCCTTTTGAGTTATCTCTATATATCGCAATTGCTTTGAGTCCCATTTTCCAAGCGTCCATATAAGTATTCGTTACATCTTCCACTGTCGCAGACTCCGGCAAATTGACAGTTTTAGAAATCGCACCAGAAATAAATGGCTGTGCCGCAGACATCATACGCACATGCCCCAAATAATGAATTGAACGAACTCCTTTTTTTGCGTTTGTGGCGCAATCAAAAACATTCATATGCTCTTCTTTTATGTATGGCGCGCCCTCAATTGTGTCATTTGCTAAAATATATTCCATTATTTCACGAGTTTCATTTTGCGAATATCCCAAATTCAAAAGCGCGTAAGAAACAGATTGATTTATAATTTTCAAAAAACCTCCACCCACCATTTTTTTATACGCAATCAATGAAAAACCCGGCTCAATGCCAGTGGTATCCGCGTCCATCATAAAAGAAATAGTTCCGGTAGGCGCCAAAACCGTCGCCTGTGAATTTCTTATACCGTATTTTTGTCCTTCCATGTACGCGATTTTCCAAGGTTCTTGAGCGGATTCCCACATGTGTGGCAACACAAATTTTTTATCAATTTTTTTTGCTTCTTCTCCATGCATTTTTATCACATTCAACATGTGTATTTTATTTTTTTCGTATCCAGCAAATGGACCTTTTACTCTGGCGATTTCAGCGGACACCGCATAACTTTCTCCGGTTAAAACAGAGGTTAAAATCGCGCAATGAGCCCTTGCCGCGTCTGAATCGTATGGATACCCCCAACGCATCAAAAGAGCCCCTAAATTTGTATAACCAAGACCCAACTCGCGGTAATCATACGCGTTTTTTTCAATTTTTTCGGTCGGATACGAAGAATGCCCCACAATAATATCTTGGGCGATTATAAATACGCGAATAGCTTTTTTGTATGACTCAATATCAAACTCTCCTGATGATTTTAAAAATTTAAGAAGATTAAGCGACGCCAAGTTACAAGCGGAATTATCCAAATGCATATATTCGGAACATGGATTTGAAGCAGTGATCGGACCAGTCACCGGACAAGTGTGCCACTTGTTGATTGTGCTATCAAATTGCATTCCGGGATCCGCGCAATGCCAAGCCGCTTCAGATATAAGACGCATCAAATCCCGCGCGCGGATTTTGCGTGCTATTTCATCTGTTTTTACATACTTTAGCTCCCACTCGCCGTCTTCTTCCACGGCATTCATAAACTCGTCGGTCGCACGGACGGAATTGTTGGCATTTTGAAAAAAAATATTCGTATAAATTTCACCGTCTATCGCGTCATCATGCCCCAAGGCAATCAACTTTTTAGCTTTTTCTTCTTCTTTCCATTTGCAAACTATAAAACTTTCTATATCCGGATGACTCGCGTTTAAAATTACCATTTTGGCGGCTCTCCTTGTTTTTCCGCCAGATCTTATGGTACCAGCAATGGCGTCCGCGCCTTTCATAAAAGATACGGGACCGGAAGATTTTCCACGGTTTGAAATATTTTCCAAAGAAGAACGCAATGGCGAAACATTGATACCACTACCGGATCCACCGGAAAATATAAACATTTCTGTTTTATACCATTCGGATATTGATTCTTTGTCGTCCGTAACAGACAAAATGAAACAAGCGGAACATTGTGGTTTTTTTTCAACTCCAACATTGAACCAGACAGGCGAGTTGAAAGAGCCTTTTTGATTTACCAGAAGATGTTTCAATTCTCTGTTGAAAATTTGAGCGTCATCCAAAGATTCAAAATAATTTGATTTAATCCCCCAAGTGGTTATTGTATCAGCCACCCTATTTATTAATTCTTTAACAGAAACTTCGCGCCCAGGTTTCCCCACATGTCCAGTGAAATATTTTTCCGCGACAATATCGGTGGCGGTTTGACTCCAAAATTTGGGAACTTCAACGCCTTTTTGCTCAAAAATTGTTTCGCCTTTGGCAGAAGAAATTTTTGCGTCGCGCGCTTCCCACTCTATTTCATCGTATGGATGAATATCTTTTTTTGAAAAATAATTTTTTATAACAAGCCCTTTATTTTTTGAATTTAAAGCGTCCAATTCATCTTGAATTTGATTATTTAAGGCGCCGATTTTTTCAGGCGCCCTAAAGAAAGTTTTTGAAGTTAGTCCAAGGCCCAATGCCTCGTTGAATTCGTCTCTCATACTTTTATCCTACCTTCCAGACAACAAAAATACTTGTGCATATCTGTTGACAATTTTTTACTTCTTCTGTCTTCGCAAGAATGCGGGAATTGAGTCTAGTTCCGATTGTTCGGATTCTGTTTCTTCGTTTGTGTCTTTTTGTTCTTGAGACAAACTTTTCTGCTCTTTCCTCAAATCTGTCCCAAAAAGCGAACGGGCTTTGAAATTATGTCCATTAGGAAATCCTGTGGCAATCACAGTTATTTTTATTTCTCCTTTTTTAAGAGAACCGTCTTCAATTGCTCCAAAAATAATTTTAGCGTCAGGATCAATTGAGGCTGTTATAACTTTAGCAGCCTGTTGAATTTCCCACATTGTAAGATCTTTGCCTCCTGAAATCGCAAACAAAACTCCTTTTGCTCCGTTTATTGAAACATCCAAAAGTGGAGAATTTATGGCAGATTTTGCCGCGTCTTCCGCTCTAAATTCTCCTCTACCATAACCTATACCCATGAGCGCGGAACCCGCACTTTGCATAACAGCGCGAACATCGGCAAAGTCCACGTTAATTATTCCCGGCTTTGTAATAAGTTCGGAAATTCCGCGAACCGCGTTTTTTAAAACCTCGTCACACATCGCAAATGCCGAAAGAAACGGAGTTTCTTTTGATACTATAGTCAAAAGTTTATCGTTTGGAATTACAATCAACGCATCTACAGCATCACGCAAACGCAAAAGTCCGGCTTCGGCAAGTCGGGAACGCTCGTTGCCTTCAAAAGCAAAAGGTTTTGTTACAACACCAATTGTCAGCGCTCCGCCCATTTTCGCGGTATGCGCCACCACCGAAGAAGCTCCGGTACCTGTGCCTCCCCCAAGCCCGCAAGTTATAAAAACCATATCAGAACCCTTGAGAGCTTCTTGAATTTCATCTTTTGTTTCTTCTGCCGCCTGCCGACCAAGTTCTGGATTCATTCCGGTGCCAAGTCCACGAGTAAGTCCCTTACCAATTCTTATTTTTCTATGCGCCAAACTTGCGTGCAAGTCTTGCGCGTCGGTATTTATCGCGATAAATTCAACACCGCGGACTTTTGATTCCACCATATGATTTACGGCATTTTTTCCAGATCCGCCCACTCCTACAACCTTAATTTTGGCGAATGATTCAATTTCTGGTTTTACGTGTGGCATGCAATAAATCTCGCATAACGGACAAAGACACGCAATATTGACAAAAAATAAAAAACTACGGCAAAAAGGTACGAAGCCAGCGAAGGAAAGATCCTGAACGTCCGCGCATAAATTGATTTTTTGAATTTTCTAAACCATAAAGAGCTATACCAACTGCGGTAGACCATGCCGGATTTTTTACAAGCTCCTTTCTTTCATCAATGTGTATTGGAAATCCTACTTTTGCCGGAAGTTTTAGATAATTTTTTACTAACTCTTCTATGCCCGGGAAATTTGCTCCTCCGCCAACTATCACAACACCGGCGGGCAAAAGCCCAAATCTATCAACTTTTTTTAGATGCTTTTCAACAAGTTCAAAAATATCGTCAAATCTAGCTTCTATTATATCTGAAAGTTTTTTTGAGGAATATTTTCCTTGCGTCATTTCATCTTTTTTTAATGATTTATTATACGGCTTAAAATCAAGTTTTAATTTTTCCGCCTCGTCCAAATCTATTTGAAAACCAACCGCTATATCTTGCGTGATGTGTGAGGAACCAACAGGTAAAACTTCAAGAGAATAAGGCAAACCATCTTCAAAAATCGAAACAGATGAGGTTGTGGCACCCAAGTCCAAAACAACCACACCAACCTCCATTTCCCTTTTGTCCAATACCGACTTTGATAAAACAAATGGACTTGCGACCATTTCTTCTACTTCTGTTTCAGATTCTTCAAATGTCTTGATGGCAGACTTTAAAGACAGGGATTGAGCAGTAATAAACATTGTTTCAACTTCCAGTTTGCTTCCAGAAAGTCCAAGTGGATCTTGAATTGGCTCTTCACTATCAACTTTATACAAAAGCGGGACCCTGTGAAGAATCTCTTTATTCTGCAGTCTAGAAAGTCCCCCCTCGCTCGCTGAAACAGCTCTTTTCATGTCCTCATTAGAAACTTCGCCATCCGCGCGAGATATGACCACAAGTCCTTTTGACTTTTGGAACGATATCCCCAAACCACCAACACCTGCGTATATATTTTCTTTTGGAACACCGGAAGATTTAGACAAAGAAATCAGCGCCTCACTTATGGATAACGCCGCTTCTTCAACATCCACAATTGAACCTCTTTTGAAACCACGTGAAATAGAACCGCCAATTCCCAAAACCTTTGGAGCAGAAGATTCGTTTGATTCCAAAGCCACGGCTTTTATAGATTCCGTACCCAAATCAATGCCTATTGCAAAAGTGGATTTTTTCATAGGAGATGGTTTTATTGTACCATCTCTTTTTCTTTTTGTTCCATTATTTTTGCGTTTTTTTGGGTTTTGTGTGAATAACCCAAAAGATGCAAACAAGCATGCGTAAAAAGATAAGACAATTTTTTCTCATCTATGTTCAAAAATATCTCCCCTCGCCTTTTATCCAGCAAAAAAGACAAAACATTGGCTACCTTGTTTTTGTTCCTGTATTTTTTATTTAAATTTTTCATGAACGTAGTGTCCGCAAATACCACGCTCAAATCCCAACCCAGCAATAACTTTTTATAGATACGCTCAAAATCCGCGGTTTTTATCTGTTTTTTTGTAAGATTAGTGAAAGATATTTTGTCACTCATTATTTCACAAGTTCCTTTTTCACGGCTTCGGAAATACGATCGCCGGAGGCTTTACCTTTGAGTGTTGGCATAATTGATTTCATAACTTTGGGAAAATCCGCGGCGCTTGCGGCTCCAGTTTCCCTTATTCCGTCCCGAACAATTCTCATCAAATCATCGTCTCCAATTTCTGGAGGCAAATATTTTTTTAAAATATTTAGTTCAAACTCTTCTTTTTTCGCGGATTCTTCACGTCCAGCTTTTTTGTATTCAACAACCGCGTCTTTTCTTTTTTTAACTTCGGAATTTATAACATCCAAAACCTCGCTGTCCGAAAGTCCTAGATCTTTTTTTCTCAAATCAATTTCTTTGTTGGCAATGGCGGAACTAAGCATGCGCAAAGTTGAAAGCTCATCTTTACGCCCGTCTTTGAGGGCAAGTTTTTGGTCTTCGGATATTTTTTGTTTTAAAGTCATTTACTCAAAATCTTTCCTAATTTTCTTTGTTTATCCAATTCTTTAAATAATTTTATCCTCCGCAAGGCGTCTCTCTTTTTTTGAAATTCAGACTTTGGTGGCTCGTAATATCTTCGCCCCCGAGCGCGCGTTAAAACAGTACTTAATTTTACGGCGCGCGAAAAACGCCTCAAAAGGCTTCCGGTGGATTCGTTTTCTTTTTTAGTTATTTTTACCATAATTATTTAGTCCATCCTCCAAGAATATGAAGATGTATATGATCAATTATCTGTCCGCCATCCCGCCCTACGTTAAACACTAATTTGTATCCGGAAAGATTTAACTTTTCCGCGGCTTCCTTTGCCATTAGCACAATGTGCCCAATCAACGCTTCGTCTTCATGCGATATATCTTTTACAGACAAAATGTGTTTTTTGGGAACCACCAAGTAATGAACAGGAGCTGAAGGATGAATGTCCTTGAATATAACAGCTTTGTCAGATTCTTGCAATATATCCGCCGAAACCTCCTTTTTGGCTATTTTGCAAAAAACACAATCTATCATTTTTTATATTTTCCCTTTTTTAAAATATTTTTGATTTTTTCTACCAGTTTGTCTTGGGTCACCATATCTTGAGTCTCGTTTAGCATATCTTTTACAATCACCGTTCCATCCATCGCTTCTTTTTGACCAATAATCAAAGAGATTTTTGACTCTAGTTTAGATGCAATTTTAAGTTGGGCTCTGAAATTATCTTTAGAAAGAGATTCGGAAACAGATATACCCGCGTTTCTTAATTCTTCAACCAAAACAAAACTTCTTTTTTTGGCGGCTGAACCTATTTGAATCAAAAACACGTCTTGGGAC
>Ga0209542_10004094_pt1 | contig 30363 bp, 31 predicted proteins | sample RifCSPhighO2_01_FD_184028 | JGI IMG/M metagenome (GOLD analysis project Ga0209542, IMG submission 184028) | Soil microbial communities from Rifle, Colorado - Rifle CSP2_plank highO2_0.1 (SPAdes) (version 2) | ecosystem: Environmental > Terrestrial > Deep subsurface > Rock core/Sediment ... | reverse complement strand
TCTTCTATGGCTTGATGCGTACCCCCATCCGGTCCGACAGAAATGCCGGCGTGCGAGCCGGCAATTTTGACCGGTCTATCGTTATAGCAGATAGTAGTGCGGATTTGTTCCCAATTTCTGCCAGGGGAAAACATGGCATAAGAACTAATAAAAGGAATCTTACCCATAGCTGCCAGCCCCGACGCCACGGAAGCCAGATTCTGTTCAGCTACTCCCACTTGGATAAATCGGTTAGGAAACTTCTCGCTAAACAAATTCATCTTGGTGGATTCCGTCAGGTCGGCGCAGAGTCCCACTACTTGTGAATTTTTCTCCCCGGCCGCGAGTAACCCTTCGCCAAATCCTTGGCGAATCGGCACCTGTTCGACATCTTTATCAAACATTTTTGTATTCAATTTTAAATCTGGGTTCAACATATATTTATAGTGAGCATGGTCGGACTATTCGTGTTCACTCTTGATTTTGCCGCCGAGGGTGCGGAGTTTCTTGATCGCCATCTCACCCTCCTCTTTGTCGGGCGGTTTACCATGCCAACGATAATCACGTTCAAATTCCGGCACACCCTTGCCAGCAATAGTGTGGGCGATAATGACAGTCGGTTTACCGAATATCGCTTTAGCCGCTTCAAAGGCGTCGGCAATCTCTTCGATGTTGTGTCCGTCTATTTCAATCACATGCCAGTTCCAGGCGTGCCACTTATCGGAAAGTGATTCCAGAGGCATTACGTTTTCCGTATACCCATCTATCTGAATATTATTTCTGTCGACCACGGTGACAAGGTTTTGCAATTTCTCCTTACCGGCGAGCATGGCCGCTTCCCAGGTTTGTCCGCATTCAAGTTCGCCATCAGACAGAAGCGCGTAGATGCGCCGCTCACTCGTCAGACCGTGGTCAATCTTGTCGGCGAGCGCCATGCCAACTGCTTGAGAAAGCCCAGAACCTAAAGGACCCGAACTGGTCTCAAGCATCGGTAAAAAGTCTCGATGCGGGTGTCCTTGCAGGCGTGAGCCGAATTTGCGCAAAGTCTTTAATTCTGCGATTGGGAAATAGTCCGCATGAGCCATGGTCGAGTAGAGCACCGGACAAATATGACCATTCGATAACACTAACCTGTCTCTTTCTGGCCAATTTGGTTTCTTCGGGTCATGCTTCAATGTGTGGAAGAACAGCACAGTAAAGATGTCGGCCATGTCGAGGGGGCCTGCAGTATGCCCGGAGCCCGCGGTGGTGAGTGCTTCAACAAGCGAGATACGGATATTATTCGCCCGTTCTTTTAACTCAATTAATTTTTCGTCAGTGATTTCCATAAATCTTTGAAACCCGACCCGACGACTAGTCTGTCTGCCCCCGCATCTCTAAGCGCTTGATAATTTGTAGTATTGATACCGCCGTCCACACTTATCTTTACTTTCGGGAACTTGTCTCGCACCTGCTTTATTCTATCAAAAACTTGTGGGTTAAAGGGATGGCCTTGTTCACCAATCTTATCGATAGACATAATATGAATAAAATCTATGAACGGCACTTGCTCAAACTCTTTTAATAAAAACTCCTGCATTTCTATCTCTAAACCAATTTCCACTTTGCCACGATACTTAAGCATCTCAGGTGATGATTCATGAACAATAATTCTTTTTGCTCCTCGTTCTATCCACTTAGCAATAATTTTCTCGGGCTCTCTGACCATCAAATGCGCTTCGAAGTCTTTATTAAAGTTAGTCCAGATATCCTCTTCTAAAACGTCTAGGTGAATAAAGATAATTTCGTCCGGCAAAGCAAAAATTTTTTCTTTCAGGTCTTTTTCACTTTTTGGTAAAATTGCCGGTATAATTTCACTCATGAATACGATTCATTTTAGTAATGCGCCTTTGGTATTTCTCCGTATTTTTAAATGGGGTGTCAAGCCATTCTTTGACGGTCTCTTTCATTTCTTCCTCGGTGATAAATCTTGCCCCTAGTGAAAGTATGTTGGCATCATTGTCTGCTCGGGAAATCTTTATTATGGACTCGTGTTCCTCTGCCACCACACATCGTCCTTGACCGTAATAAACTGTGGCACGGACATTCCTGAACTTATTTGCCGCCATGCCCTCTCCCTGACCGGAACCGCCCAAGACAATCCCTCTCACTTCGTTTGGATGCATAGACACCTCGCGAGCTACCGGAATAATGAAATCGGGATAATCATCTTCTTCATTGTATTCAAACGAGCCCTTATCTTCCACTTCATGACCCAGTTCTTTGAGATAAGGAATGAGTTTGTCTTTCAGACCGAATCCGGCATGGTCAGAGCCTACGAAAATTTTCATATTACTTAATATACAAGCCTAATTTGATAACATGGTCTAGGAGGGTGTGGCAGTATCCCATTTCGTTGTCATACCAAGCGAGAACCTTTACCAAGTCGCCGCCAACCACGCGAGTGAAGTTAAGGTCGGCAATGGAACCGTAGAGACTGCCCAAGATGTCGGAAGAAACGAGCTCTTCTTCCGTCACGGTGAAAATTCCCTTCCATCTTTCCTCCCCCGCCGCTTTCTTCAAAATATCATTTACTTCCTCGCTGGTAGTTTTTCTTTTAGCCAAAAAAGTAACGTCGACGATCGAACCCGCGACGACCGGTACACGCGTAGCAATGCCGTCGAATAGCCCATCCAGTTTGGTAAACGCCTTGGTCACAGCAATAGCGGCACCGGTCGAAGACGGCACAATATTTTGCGCGGCCGCCCGCCCTTCCCTGAATCCTCTCTTGGAAGAGCTGTCCACCAACGACTGTGAAGCAGTATATCCGTGCGTAGTATTCAAAACCGCTTTCTCTATGCCTATCGCCTCGTCAAGAATGGCGATTAAAGGACTGCCGGCATTGGTGGTGCAAGAAGCGTTGGAAGTAATAAGGCAGGTGGAAAGTTTCTCCTCATTTACCCCCATGAGTACTGTTCCTCCCTCGATACCACCGACCGGGTCATCTTTCATGGGAGCGGTTACCACCACACGCTTCGCCCCGGCATCGAGATGCGCCTTAGAGTCGTAGTAACTCGCGAAAAATCCTGTGGACTCGACAACCACATCTATATCAAGCTCTTTCCATGGCAGTTTGCTCGGGTCTTTTTCCTGAAAAAATTTAACATCAAATTTACCATTCCAAGGCCCGTAAACGGTATCGTGCCTCAAGAGATATTCTATGTTCTCCCTCTCCCCTAAGTCATTGACGGCGATTACCTCAATTTCGGGGTGTTCAACTGCTAATTTATAAAAAGCTCTCCCAATTCTCCCCGCACCATTGATTGCTACTCGTATTGCCATGTCAGAATTGTACCACAGCGCCTATGCCAATATGATACCGATTAGCGGCTCCGGCCGGAAGTTCCAAGACATATTTTACCGCTTGTGGCGGATAGAAAATTTGTGGAAAAGTTTCTGGCGAGACTTCCCTTTCTATGCCAATAATGTGGAACTTTTCATCAATCCAGACAATATCAATGGCAAAATTCATATCTTTCATCCAGAATCCGTATCGAGCGGGACTGTCAAATACAAAAAGCATACCCGTGTTGTCAACTAGTCTTTTTTTACCGGACAGACCTTGCACGCGTGTCTCAGGGGTATCTGCGACTTCAACTTTTATACTCGTGTCATTTATCTTTATGATTTTAGTTTTTGTATTTAGTGTTTGTGTTTGTCCCCAAAATAAAAAGATTGACCCCCCTATGATAATCAATCCCAGAATGAGAAAGAAAGAATTTTTCATATTTATGAATTATAACAAAAAAGCCCCTGAAGGGGCTTTTTTGTCTTTCTACATAGGTCGACGATCGCGAGGAGCGCGAGGCTCTAGCGGGCGAGCAACATTGACAGTCAACTTCCTTCCTTCGAAGTCCTGACCATTATACATGTTGATGGCTGCTTGAGCTTCATCATCATTTGACATCTCGACGAATCCGAAACCTTTGCTTCTGCCGGTCATGCGGTCAATGATAATTGACGCAGATGAAACAGACCCAGCCTTAGCGAACAAGTCGCTGAGGACTGCTTCTGTCGTGGAATAAGGAATCCCACCGACGTAGAGCTTTGTTGCCATTTAACTTTAACTTAACTTCCAGCCTTTTAGTAAATCATGTAAGCGCCGGACCTATCTCATCGGAAATACTCTCAACGAGACCTGCCCGCCATCGCTACCTGTAGCAGGCGGGACCTTACATATTCTCATTATAGTCGATATCTTAAACTTTGTCAAAGAAAATGGCGGCGGGGGTCTGTGATTAAGACCCGACCGCCGCCTTCGTGTGGACGCCTCTAGGGCGTCCCCTGGCTTGATTAGACAAGCCACTTTGTACTGCAACATGAGAGGTCGCGCAACGACAACTTTTTCAACGCTACTGCCGCCACGCGACTACAGCGAGCCGGGTGGACTTTCGTCAGTCATCGACGCCTCCTTTTCAGAGTTCATCGCAGTGCGCGAGCAAAGCGCCGTTTTTTCGGATCACCCCCTCTCGTTTAAATCTCCCGTGAAAATTATAACAGAACTTGCCTCTGCATGTCGAACAAGTTATCCACACCTATTTAAGGCCTTGGGTTTTGAACCAACTTTTCAATTTATCCCAGACCAAAGTTCTAACCCCCAATATCTCCAAACCTAATAGCAAAAGAAAGCCCAGAGGTGTAAATGGGGTGATAATGGAAAGCAGACCAATAACAACAAGAATGACACCCGTGGTTTTTCTAACTTTTGGATTCTCGGTCCAGATTTTTTTAAGAGATTCTTTTATTTTCAAGCTTTTCAAAGATTGACAGTCACTCGCAAGAAGGTGGCAGGTATTGAAGTACCACCGTGAGCGCTCTTGTTTTGCGCTTTCGCCAGTTCCAAAAGTTGGTTATGGAGCTCTTCCACTTTTCCGTTTTTTTGAGCCGCTTCGTATGCATTCATTGTTGGTCCATAGAATCGTTCCAATAATTCGATGAATTCTGTTGGATTTTTGTCACGTGATATGAATGAGTACGTGTCCTTGACCATGGAGATTTTTTCCTTAGACACGCCGGCCTGGCCAAAACGCTCGATGATGTGAGTATCCACACCCCACGTCATTGGACTGACGAAGCCTTCAGGAGGGGGCGGCGTAAATGATGAGCTTATCTTCAACAGCTGTGACACGAATGAAGTTGTATCATTGGGAATCCAGTTACACATCACGATACGACCACCCGGCTTCGTGACTCGGACCATCTCCTTGGCTACGTCGAATGGCTTGGGAGCAAACATGGCGCCGAATACAGAGAGAGTTAAATCAAACGAATAATCACTGATTTCTTGCAGGTTGCTCGCATCTCCCTCTTGAAATGTCAGTTGGTTGAGACCCGCCTCTAGAGCCCGTTTGTTCCCGGCGTCCACGAGATTCTTGGCAATGTCGATTCCAACAACTTCAGCTCCCAGAAGGGCAAGAGGAACTGCCGTAGTGCCATCTCCGCAGCCAAGGTCTAAAACCCGCAACGGCATCGTTATCCCGAGAGACTTAACGAGTGCTTCTCCAGATTGGCGCATGAAGACGGCAATCTCGGTAAAGTCACCTTTCTCCCATAATGCTTTGTTTGGATTCATATTTTATTCTCTTTAGTTTCAATACTATGATAACAAAATTATTCAACTCTTTCATTTCCCAACTGGCGGAAGCGGAGAGATTCGGACTCTCGGTGGGTTTCCCCACGCCACGTTTCCAACGTGGTGCACTAGACCACTATGCGACGCTTCCATTGAGAACCAAATTTATCACATTTGAGTACCTAATTCTATTTATATAGATGTTTTTAAAATTTTCCTATCAGAGCCCTGATTCTTTCTTCCACCGGCGGGTGGGTCATAAAAAGTTTGTGGAGACCGGAAGTGGACTTAGCGCCAAATGGATTAGCGATAAAGAGATGTGCTGTCGCATTGTTAGCAGACCGCATCGGTACGGAAGTAGTGCTGATTTTTCTTAAAGCATTGGCCAATCCTTCCGGGTAACGAGTCAGAAGTGCGCTGGAAGCATCAGCCAGGAACTCGCGTTTGCGCGAAATGGCGAGTCGGATGAGAGTAGCTACAAGAGGCGTCAGGACAGCCAGGACGAGTCCGATAATCAACAAGATTGCCCCTCCGTTGTTATTTCGACTGCGGTTACTGCTCAATGCTTGCGAACGAAGAAAGAAATCTGACAGCAGGGCCACGAAGCCAACCATCACCACTACCACGGTCGAGAGTAACATGTCACGGTTGCCGATATGGGAGAGTTCGTGGGCGATCACTCCTTCGAGCTCATTTTTATCAAGAATCTTTAACAGACCTGTTGTCACAGCTATCACCGCATGTTCTTTGTCCCGCCCGGTGGCAAAAGCGTTTGGCGCCGCATCATCCACGATGTAGAGTCGAGGCATCGGGAGTCCGGCGGTAATAGAAAGGTTCTCGGTAGCATTCCAGAGATCGAAATATTCTTGTCGGGTGGCCGATTTGGCCCGATGGAGTGCGAGCACAATTTTATCAGAGAACCAATAGGAAAATATATTCATGAGAATTGCCAATAAAACGGCGATATAAAGAATGGCTGTATTGTTATAAAAATTTGATATGAACCAGCCAAGAATAATAACGAGAAAAAAGAAAAGCGCCATCAACATCCAGGTTTTCCAGATATTGCTATCTTGGTGAGTATAAATATTAGCGGACATCAGAACTTAACCTCGACAGGACCCTTGGCGGCTGACTCTTCAAGTTCGAAGAATTCCATTTTAGCAAAGTGAAATGAACTCGCGATAATATTGTTAGGAAAAGATTCGACTTTAGTATTTAAGTCACGGACGACCACGTTGTAGAAGCGACGCGCCGCTTGGATTTTATTCTCGGTGTCTGAAAGCTCGCGCTGGAGCTCAAGAAAATTTTGATTAGCTTTGAGATCGGGGTACGCTTCAGCGACGGCAAAGATTGATTTAAGGGCACCGGTGAGCATATTTTCCGCTTGGCCCTTCTCGACAAGAGAACCCGCGCCTGCCTGCGCAGACAGGCCCATAGCCATCGCGCGGGCTTTAGTCACGTTTTCAAACGCGCTTGATTCATGCTTGGCATAGCCTTTGACGGTATTGACAAGATTGGGGATAAGGTCGTAGCGACGCTTGAGCTGGACATCAATATCGGCCCAAGCTTCTTTAGCCCTATTGATAAGGCGAACAAAGCCATTGTAAGCGAGGATAATCCAGAGAACCGCTACGACAACAATTATCGAGATAATGAATATTGGTGACATGCCGATATTATAACACTCTTAGTAATCCATACCACCACCTTGTCCGCCAATTGGCGACGAAGTGTCTTCTTTCGGCTCATCGGCAATGGCCACTTCGGTGGTGAGAAGAATAGCGACTGCGGAAGTGGCATTTTCCAAAGCACACCTCGTCACTTTAACCGGATCGATAATACCCGCTTCGAACATGTCCCTCACAAAAGTGTCGGCCAGTGCGTCATAACCGGAGTTGGCTTCGCTCTTAAGCACTTCGGCAAGCACCACGCCGTCCTCTTTACCGGCATTTTTAGCAATTTGTCGAAGCGGTTCCTTGAGTGCTTCTATAACAGCCGTGTATCCCGCCGCGAACTCGGCTGCCTCGGCGTTTTCGTGTGCAGATTTGGCCTCCTTGGATTCTTTATACTTAGCTTCAATTTTCTTTGAGACTTTTGCCAGAGCACTGCCGCCACCGGCGACAATACCTTCGGCTATAGCCGCTTTGGTGGCATTGACGGCATCTTCAATTTTGAGCTTGAGATATTTCATCTCGGTTTCTGTCGCGGCGCCGACTTTAATGACAGCCACCCCGCCGGAGAGCTTCCCGATGCGCTCATCAAGTTTTTCTACATCAAATTTCGAAGTAGTATCCTTTCTTTGAGCGTCGAGACTTCGTATTCTTGCCTCTATCTCCGACTTTTTGCCTTTGCCGCCGACAATAACGGTGTTGTCCTTGGTTGAAACCACTCGCGAGGCACGGCCGAGCATCGAGAGTTCCGCATTTTCCAACTTAATACCCAATTCTTCTGAAATCACTTTTGCCCCGATAGTGACGGCGATGTCCGCTAGCATTTCTTTCTTTCTGTCACCATAACCAGGTGTTTTGACCGCCAGCACGTTGAAACCGCCACGAAGCTTGTTAACTATGAAAGTCGTAAGCGCTTCCCCCTCCACGTCTTCAGCAATAATTACTAAATCCTTTTTGCCGCTAGTCGCTAGTTTTTCCAGAAGCGGTAAAATATCTTTGATAGTCGAAATTTTCTTGTCGGTCACGAGAATAGCCGGATCGCGATACTCTGCCTCCATGCGCTCGGCGTTAGTGATCATGTAGGGAGAAAGATACCCTTTATCAAATTCGAGTCCTTCGACCATTTCCGAATCTACGCCAAAAGTTTGTGACTCTTCGACGGTGACCACACCATCCTTGCCAATCTTTTTGATAGTCTCGGCGATGATGGCGCCAATTTCCAACGATTCGGCGGCAATGGTAGCCACTTGCCTGACTTCATTTTCCGCCTTAATCGGCTTGCTCATTTTCTTAAGCGTCTCGATGGCATCGCGCGTCGCCATCTCAATTCCACGGCGAATACCCATTGAATTTGCCCCGACTAGAGATTTCTTGAAACCTATCTCGACCAGCGCTTGGGTGATAATCACCGAGGTGGTGGTACCGTCGCCGGCGGTGTCGTTGGTTTTTGACGCCACTTCTTTCACAATCTCGGCACCCATGTTTTCAAATTTGTCTTTGAGAGTGATGTCCTTGGCAATAGTCACGCCGTCATTAGTGACAGTGGGCACGCCGTAGCCCTTATCCAAGACTACGTTTCTGCCCCGGGGTCCTATGGTAATCTTGACTGCATCGGCCACTTTGTCCACTCCGCGCTTGAGCGCTGCGCGGGCATCTTGATAAAAGAGAATTTGTTTCGCCATGGGAGTTTATTTAATAACTGCTAAAATACTGTCCTCTTTCAGGAGATAAAGTTCTTCGCCCTCCTGTTCAACCTCGTCATATCCGTATTTGGAGAAAACGACAATGTCGCCCACTTTGAGTCGCACAGGTACCAGTTTATCCTCGACCCACTTCCCTTCCCCAACCGCCAAAACCTTACCTTGGGCAGACTTTGCCTTGGTCACAGATTCGGGAAGGATAATGTCAAATGTAGACTTCTTACTCAGAGCTTGCTTCGCCGTGGCGGGGCGCAGTCGAAGCTCTTCTTCGGTAAAGGGACGGACTAACACCCTGTCGCCAAAAGGCTTAATTTGCGCTTTTGCTTGCCCCGAGCTTAGTCGAGGGGTTTTGATATTTTTCTTCTGCATTTCGCTTTTAACTATTTTTAATCGCCCGCACATTGTATACGAAAAATTCTTAAAGTCAAATATAGAAAACGGGTGGTTTGCGTGTGCGATCTTGGTTGTGCTAATATGGTTCCCTACAGGCCCCTCGACCTTGCTCGGGGTAAACAATGGTCCAGCTTCTTCCTTACATTCAAATTTTTTTGAGTCTGCTTCTCATAGCGGGAGTACTCCTCCAGCGTTCAGAAGCAAGCCTCGGTGCAGCTTTCGGAGGAGACGGTGCGATAGGAGGACGCTTCATGCGTCGCGGATTCGAAAAAATTCTTTTCAACGCCACTTTAGTGGTGGCTATCCTCTTCGCCCTCTCTGCTTTCGCAAGCTTCTTTCTCGGTCGGTAAAAACTTTTAAACAGCTTCTAACGGAATGAATTACAAAGAATTACGAGTGCTTCTCTTGAGGCGCTTCAATATGCCGAAAGAACGTTCAATACGCGGAATTCTGCGCTCTTTCACCATAGCCGAAAAAGCCGTCTTCTACTTTTTTGTTTCGATTTTTTTACTCTCCGGCATTACTCTCTTATGGAAAGTAAGCGGGGCTTTTCTCATTGAGGTGCCTTCTCGAGGCGGTACTTTGATGGAAGGAGTGGTCGGCAATCCCCGCTTCATCAATCCGGTGCTTGCAATCTCCGAAGCAGACAAAAATCTTGTTGCTCTTCTTTACTCCGGTATGGTGCGCATTACTCCGGAAGGCAAGACAGAAAATAATTTGGCCGAGGCAGTGACCATTTCTGACGACCGTCGGATTTATACGGTTCGTATCCACGAAGACGCCCGCTTCCATGACGGTACGCCCGTGACGGCTGACGATATCATCTTTACCATCCAAAAAATTACCGACCCGAGTATTAAAAGCCCTCTAAGAGGCAACTGGGAAGGAATTACAATGGGGAAAATCGACGAGAAGACTGTTTCATTTACTCTCAAACAGGCTTATACTCCGTTTATTTACAATCTGACAGTCGGGATTTTACCAAAACATATCTGGAAGAATGTCTCTCTCGATGAATTTTCTTTTAGTCAGTTCAATACTCTCCCGATTGGTTCTGGACCGTACAAAGTGGAAAGGGTCGAAAGAAATTCTGGCGGTATACCAAATTTTTACAGACTAACTCCTTTCGAAAACGTATCAAACAAAGCGCCCTTTATAAAAAATTTAGCTTTCAGATTCTATCCAAGTGAAATGGCTCTCATCGAGGCCTTTAACACCGGTGAGATAGAGAGCATCAGTGGCATCTCGCCAGAGAGAATACCAGAACTCCAAACAGACAGTTCGCGTATCATCTCTTCTCCTCTACCCCGCGTTTTTGCCGTCTTCTTCAATCAAAGCCAATCTAAAGTGTTTTTAAACAAAGAGGTACGCCAAGCGCTTAATCTCGCCAGTCCCAGAGAAAAAATAGTCGAGAAAATTCTCGGCGGATACGCTACCGCCATCGCTGGCCCAATGCCAGCCGGTATCTATTCCCGGACAAGTGCGAAAGAAAACAAGCTTATGCCGGATGAACGGTTAGAGACGGCTAAAGAACTTTTAGCCAAAGCGGGTTGGCGGGCGAATTTAGAAACAGGCATACTTGAAAAGAAATCCACCTCTGGTACAATATCTTTGTCGTTTGCCATCTCTACCGGTGATGCTTCAGAACTTCAACAGGTAGCAAGGGAACTTGTCGCCACATGGCAGAAGCTCGGTGCAAAAATTGATGTTCTGATTTTCGAAACCGGCGATCTTAATCAAAACGTCATCCGCCCGAGAAACTTCGACGCTCTTCTTTTTGGTGAAGTGGTTGGCAGAGACGCTGACCTTTATCCGTTCTGGCATTCGTCGCAGAGAACCGACCCGGGACTCAATATCGCCCTTTACACCAACAGTCGCGCCGATCAGTATCTCGATAACGCCAGGAGCTCCGACGACCCGAAGGAGATAGAAGAAAGTTATGAGGTCTTTGCAAAAGAATTGGAAGCAGACCAGCCGGCAGTCTTTCTTTACACGCCGAGTTTTCTCTACGTCATGCCGGACAAGGTCAAAGCCATCGACCTTAACTCGTTGACGGTTCCTCAAGACAGATTTCTTAGCATCACAGATTGGTATATCGAAACAGACCGAATTTGGAAAATATTTGTTAATTAACACTTAAAGAACCATGAATAATATATTTATGGGCGGCCTGCGTCACAAGAATATTCGAAGAAGATCGAATGTGCCCTTGGCCGTCAAGAAACCGCACGATATCATTCCGGCCTTAGGAGACAGCATCAGAATCATTCCGCTCGGCGGTGTCGAAGAAATCGGCAGGAACATGACCGTGATCGAGTTCGGTGAGGATATCATCGTCGCCGATGTCGGCATTAAGTTTACCGACTACGAGACACCCGGCATCGACTATATTTTGCCAAATACCAAATATCTCGAGGAACGCAAAGAGCGAATCCGCGCCATAGTGATTACTCACGGTCACCTTGACCACATCGGTGCTATTCCTTATGTCATCGACCGACTCGGCAATCCACCTATTTACACCCGGGAGTTCGGTGCCCTGCTGATTCAAAAACGGCAGACGGAATTTCCCCACCTCGCCCCCCTTGACCTCAAAATTGTCGACATGAATGACAAATCCATCCCCTTGACCAAAAATCTCAAAGTTCGCTTTTTCGGTGTGACTCACTCCATCCCGGATTCTACCGGCGTGATTATCGAGACTCCCTACGGAGATATCGTCAATACCGGCGACGTGCGTATCGAGAACGAAGATGGTGTGCCAGTCGAAAAGGAAGTGGAACAATACAAACTCTTCCGCGACCGCAATATCTTGCTCTTTGCCATGGACTCGACCAATATCGAACAACCGGGATTCTCGCTACCGGAGACTTATATCTTGAAAAATATAGATGCAATTGTAGCTTCGGCGCCCGGGCGAATCATCTTGGCTACTTTCGCCACCCAAGTCGAACGAGTAATCGAGTTTATAAAGATGGCCCAGCACTATAGTAGAAAAGTGGTGATTGAGGGCCGAAGTATGAAAACTAACGTTGATATTATCAAACACCTTAATCTTGTCGACACCAGCCACATTATTCCTATTGAAGACATGACAAAATATCCTCCGAACAAGATTATGATTATCACTACCGGCGCTCAAGGCGAAGAGTTCGCCGCTTTGATGCGCATGTCCAACAAGACCCATAAATTTGTTCGTCTGGAACGTTCTGATACCATCGTTCTCTCTTCCTCTGCCATTCCAGGCAATGAGCGCGCTATCGCCAAATTAAAAGATAATCTTTATCGCCACGACTCCAAAATTATCACTTATATCGATTCGGACGTGCATACTTCCGGCCATGGCAAGCGTGGCGAGTTAGAGTGGGTTCACAAACAAATTCCGTACAAATATTTCATGCCCATTCACGGCAATCACTTCCGACTCAAGATGCACGCCGAACTGGCAGCCAGTCTCGGCTGTCCGCGCGAAAATATCATCGTGCCAGACAACGGCAGTATCATTGAAATTCAGGATAAGGGAGCTCGGTTTGTCAAATTACAGGAGAAAGCACCCTCCGAAGACATGGTGGTGGAAGGTCTCTCCATAGGCGATATCTCGGAAGTGGTTATTCGAGACAGAAAAATGCTTGCGGAAGACGGTATCTTCGTCGTCATCGCCTTGGTAAACGCTAGGACGGGCCGTCTTAAAAAGTCTCCCGACATTATCGCGAGAGGTTTTGTCTACCTGCGTGAGTCTCAAGAGCTCCTTTCCGAAGCGCGAGGTATTATCAGACGCTCGATAGAAGGAACAACCGTAGGCATGAATCCGATCAATTTTGATTATGCCAAGAACGCCGTGACCGAAGATATTTCTCGTTTTCTCTTTCAGCGCACGGCTAAAAAACCGATAGTTATCCCGGTAATTCTGGGAGCATGATTCGATTCGGATCTATCTTTGGTTCAGTTTTCTTCCTATCTATCCATTATGGCGTCATTTTGTACGTCCATTCATCATTCTTAAGCGAATTTTATGATCCGAACACCGTCAGCATAATATTGCTTCTCGGTGGTGTAGGCAGTATTGCCTTTTTCCTATTTGCTCCCAAGCTTATTAAGTCTCTCGGTAAACGTGCTTTCTTCTATGTCTCTCTCATTCTAGTCTTGGCTAGTTCCTCGTTTATGGCTCTGGCGGCCACTGCACTAACTGTTGCTATCTCTTCAGTCATCTATTCTTGTCTTATACCGATGACTTATTATTGCCTGGATATCTTTCTCGAAGAAATCTCAAAAGAAAAAAAGACAGGTGAAATCAGAGGTCTCTATCTCACCTGCATCAGTCTGGGTGTGGCCACGGGACCATTCATCTTAGCCTTTTTGGCTACAATGTGGCACGGATTCCGGCCCGTTTATATCGCCGCGGCATTGCTTCTAATCCCGCCGATTTTTCTCGCAATCTTTTCCTTCAAATCCGACACACCTAAAACACATGCGCCTTATCATCACTCCTTTCGGCTACCATTCGGCGCGTGGTGGCGTGCTAGAAATATTAGGCGCGTCACTTTAGCTCGATTAGTGCTTGAGTCTTTTTACGGCTTGATGATTATTTATACTCCGATCTATCTCTATCGCGTTCTTGGTTTCGAATGGTCAGAACTCGGTATTATATTTACTGTCATGCTTCTGCCTTTTATACTTTTTGATTGGCTCGGGGGGGAGCTTGCTGATCGATTTTGGGGAGAGAAAGAATTGATGAGTACGGGTTTTCTGATTACCGGTTTTTCTCTTTTCTTCATGCCGTTTATAGGAAAAGTGTTTTGGGCTTGGATGGTGATACTCTTCATCTCACGAGTAGGTGCAAGTTTAGTGGAAACCATGACTGAAACCTTTTTTTTCAAACAAGTGAAAGCGGATGACACAGGGCTTCTCAGTATCTTCAGACTGACTCGTCCAGCGGGAAACATCTTAGGTATCATTGTCGGTACCCTGACCCTCAACTTCTTTTCATTTGAAATAATGTTTTTTGTCCTGGCAGTTTTAGTTTTCTTTGGTCTCAGAGAAAGCTTATTTTTAGAAGATACGCTTTAGAAAAACTTCGGAAATGAAAAGAAACCTCCGTGTAGGCAGGGTCCTGTAAACACTCACTTGGACACGGCGTGTCCAAGTGAGTGTTTATTGATATTTTAGTAGACATCGAGAAGTTTGAAGATGGGAACAAGAATTAGATCGAAGTGGGTGCCGTAGACCGTGGCCCCGAAGAGACCGCCGGCTACTGTGATAAAAAAGAGACCGATAATAGCGAGAGGAATGATTACGACCGGTTCTAACATCTTGGACCACCTAAGATAAGCGAGGACGACGACACCGAAAATTACAGCAGTCATGAGAATAAAATTTTTGTACATATACACTAGAGTACTCTCCCCTGCTAAATTGGTACTTATCTGGGCGGCCCCAATTGTCACTATCGCTCCCAGTTCCCCGATTATGACGAGCGTCGCTTTAATATAGAACCAGTACGGCAAGTTCAATAGTTTCTTGAAACGTAAAAGCTCGAAAACGGCATATGTCGTCAGAAACGCTATAGGGTAATGTATCACTAAAGGATGAAAGTCCATGCTACTTCTTTTTTCTTTTTATGGTCTTAATAAAGGCGTTGAAAAGAGGATGCGGCGCAAGCGGTCGGGCTTTGAATTCGGGATGGAATTGCGTTGCCAGAAAAAAAGGATGAATGTCTTCTGACAATTCGACTATCTCACAAAGTCGTCCATCCGGAGACATACCGGAGAAAATCATCCCGGCTTTAGAAAGTTTTTCAATATAATCAGGATTGATTTCGAAGCGATGTCTGTGTCTCTCGGAAATTTTATTTGTTTTGTATGCTTTATAAGCCAGAGTCTTCGGTTGAAGTATTGCTGGGTAAGCGCCGAGGCGCATGGTACCGCCGAGTTTACCGTCCTTTATCTTTTTTTTCTGCTCTTCCATGACATCTATGACTGGGTGCTTAGTGTCCCCATTCACTTCCGTCGTATGGGCACCTTTGAGACCGACAACTGACCGCGAATACTCAATAACCGCCAATTGCATACCGTAACAGAGCCCAAGATATGGAATCTGATGCTCTCTGACAAATTTTATCGCGCTGATAATACCCTCCACGCCGCTTGAACCAAAGCCACCCGGCACGATTACTCCGTCATAATTTTGGAGCTCTGTTACTTTGCGCTTGCCTGTCTCATATTCTTTGGCATTTATCCATACAAGTTTAGGTTTGACATTCTGCCAATACGAAGAAAATTTAACTGCCTCTATGATTGACACATAGGCATCAGAGAGAATAAAGTCCCCGGTATCAAAATATTTGCCCACCATCGCAATCTTTATTTCCGTTTTAGCAGATCTGGTTTTCGAAACAAATTTCCTCCAAGCAAACAAATCCTTTTTGCGAGACTTGAGTCGGAAGTGACCGAGGATTCTCCGACTTAGTCCGTCTCTTTCAAAATTTATAGGCACATCGTAGATACTTTCAATATCCGGTGCCGCGATGATATCTTCGCTCGATACCCCTGTGGCCAAAGCAATTTTTTCTTTCCGCTTCTGGTCAATCGGCACCTCGGCTCTCGCAATAATCATGTCCGGCTGAATGCCATAAGAATTGAGCTGGCGGATGGCATTTTGGGTGAGCTTGGTTTTCATTTCACCGAGCTTGCTCGGCACCGGCAAATAAGAGACCATCACGAACATGACATTGCCCGGCTCACGGATTTTCAAAAGACGGGCCGCTTCGAGAAAGATGGCATTCTGGTACTCTCCGACCGTGCCCCCAATCTCGAAGACGGTAATATCTGCATTTGTTTTCCGGACCGAATGACGAATACGATTGAAGATTTCTTCGGTCACGTGGTAGACAGGTTCGACGCATTTGCCGTTGTATCCCAAGGCGCGCTCTTTATCAATGACATATTTGAGTACCATACCGTTGGTCAGATAATTTTCCGCCGGCATATCAGCATTGAGGAAGCGCTCATAGTTGCCCATATCCTGGTCGGTTTCAAGACCGGAGTCGAGAACAAAGACCTCTCCATGCTCAACCGGGTTCATGGTGCCAGCATCGACATTTAAATAAGGGTCAGCCTTGATGAGACTGACTTTGAAACCCTTTGATTGGAGGACGACGCCAATGGAAGAAGTGGCGATACCCTTGCCTACCCCGCTCATCACTCCGCCCACGACAAAGATGTATTTATGCCGTCCCGTCTGCGATTTCATTCCGATGATTTGAACATATTCTTCTTATTGAAGGGTTCCCTTCTTCTCTTCATATGCTTTATTGAGGTAGTATAGCACTTCCTCGTCGCTCGTTTGGGGAAAATTCTGATACCACTCTCCGATAGCCATAAGATTTTCAGGTTCGGATACACAGACGATTCCGTCAGCGAGCGATTTCAATGACTCCAGTGAGTCTCGAGCGCATACCGGAGAGGCAAAGATGAGTTTCTTCGGCTTATAAATAATCCTGGCTGATTGGAGTGCGGCGCGCGCCGTCACACCAGTTGCCAGACCATCATCGACCACTATGACCGTATCGAAGAGAACGTCCTTTTTCCACTCTCCGCTCCGGTATTGGATAATCCTGCGCTCCAATTCCTCTGTTTCCTTCCTGACAATGTCTTGAAGATCTTCTTGCTCGAGTCCGAGAGAGCGCATGGTCTTGACATCCAACACCAAGACATCACCCGGAGCAATGGCGCCCACGCCGAACTCCGGGTTGGAAGGCGCGCCAATCTTTCTTGCAACAATAGTATCAAGCGAAGCGCCAAGGGCTTTGGCAACTTCATACCCCACCGGCACCCCACCCCGGGGCAAGGCGAAGACAATCGGATTGTCTTTCTTATACTCAAGTAATTTCTCCGCGAGCTGCCGCCCCGCGTCTGTTCTGTCTTTAAAGCGCATAAACTTATGCTAACACGAGACGTTTGAAGTGGCATAATTTTTCCTGTATTCTTTGGTTTATTGCGGGATCGTCTAATGGCAGGACATCGCCCTCTGAAGGCGAGTATCTTGGTTCGAGTCCAAGTCCCGCAGCAACACATTACAATTCAACTGTCAAGGGTGTCTATGGTGTTGAGGTGATGGAAATACTATGGATCAACAAACAATAAACACATATAACCAACTTGCGAAAGAGTATGATGCGGAAACAACAGATTTCTGGGATCGTTTTCCTAGAACTTTCTTCGATAAGTTTATTGAATTATCCAAAGAAAAAATCTTAGATGTTGGAAGCGGCTCAGGTAGAGATGGTCTAATTCTCCAAAAAGCCGGATTAGATGTAATTTGCTTGGACGCTTCTGAATCAATGATAAGGATTTCCACCGAGAGGGGGCTGAAATCAATTCTAGGAGATTTTAATAGTCTGCCTTTTGAAAATGAAGGTTTTGACGGAGTTTGGGCTTACACTTCCCTATTACATGTTCCGAAATCAAAAGTTGAAAAACCTATCTTGGAAATACAAAGAGTTTTAAAACTAAACGGGATTTTTGGCCTCGGTTTGATTGAGGGGGAAACAGAACTTTACCGGGAAAGTTCTGGAGTCGACAAACCGAGATGGTTTAGTTTTTATAAAAAAGAAGAAGTGAAAGATTTACTGGCAAAACATGGTTTTGAGATTGTTTATTTTGAAGAATTTAAAGCCAACACAAAAAATTATTTAAATTTTATTTCTAAGAAAATCTAATCCATATTTTTCATCAATGTGTTAGTATAGTTCGTTATTGACAAAATAAGTCAGGGGCGATATACTAGAGGAGTAAATCAGTACTCATAGGTTTCGTTATAGAGCTCTTCTATTCGTAAGACATTTGTCTGTAAACCTCAAGAGATTTACAGATTGGTGTATGTTTTATCCTAAAAGAGGCCACGGAGCGCCTAGAAAATTTAATAGTAGAGCCCAATTCGCGAATCCAGGCGTTTATATAGACGTGTCCAAGTTCGTCAACAAAGCTGTCATGACCAGGAAGACGGAGCAATTCGTGCCGAAGCATTCCTTCGCCGATTTTCAATTTCAAGAAATCCTGAAGAGAAATATCGAGGCGAAAGGCTATGTCGCCCTCACTCCTATTCAGGACCAAGCAATCCCCTGCATCACTAGTGGCAAGGATATTGTGGGCATCGCCAATACGGGCACCGGCAAAACCGCCGCTTATCTCATTCCACTCATCAATAAAATAATTCTTGACTCGCGAGAAAAAGTGCTTATCGTGGTACCCACTCGTGAGCTTGCCCATCAGATTGACGAGGAGCTTCGAGCTTTTGCTAAAAATTCGAATCTTTTCTCCGTACTCTGCATCGGCGGTGTCGGCATAGGTAGGCAGATTAGGGAACTTTGCCAGAGACACCACTTTGTCATCGGCACACCAGGACGCTTGAGAGACCTCATAGAACAAAAAGTTCTCGACCTTTCGGGCTTCAAGACCATCGTCCTTGATGAAGCAGACAGGATGCTCGACATGGGCTTTATCCACGATGTGCGATTTATGATGTTGAAGATGCCCCAGGAGAGACATACTCTCTTTTTCTCTGCTACTCTTTCATCGGAGATCGAGAAACTTATTCATGAATTTCTCCGCGAGCCAATACATATCTCAGTGAAAACCCAAGATACGCCAAAGAACGTGCACCAAGATATAGTGAGAATTCCTAAAGATAAAACTAAGCTCGATGTCCTTCATGGTCTCCTTAATCAGAGAGAGTTCAGTAAGGTACTTGTTTTCGGTCGTACTAAGCATGGCGTAGAGAGACTTGCTCTCGAACTAGGAAAACGGGGCTTCAAAACCGAGTCCATCCATGGCAACAAGAGCCAGCCGCAGAGACAGCGAGCACTTGAGCTCTTCAAGCATGACCACGCGCAAGTGCTTGCCGCGACAGACGTAGCCGCTCGCGGTCTCGACATCTCCAGTGTGACACATGTCATTAACTTTGATCTACCGGCTACCTATGACGACTACATCCACCGGATCGGCCGTACTGGTCGTGGAGATAAGTTCGGCAAAGCTCTCACGTTTATCGAGTAGCAGGCAAAATCTCCCCTCTTACGACCCCCTCTGTTCCGGCTGGCCACCGCGAAGTTCAGCGTATCTTTGTTTGTATTGTTGTATCGTTTTCTCCACCTCCTCATTGGGAATCTCCACGCGCACAAGGTCTATGGCATTGATGGTATCGTAGATATCAAGTTTATGCTCCAGTTTATACATGGCATCGCGCCAAAGTATCGCTTTTTCGTACTCCCTATTCAGGGTCGCCTCATGTTCAAGTCTTGTCATCATGTTGATAAACGCATGATAAACACCCCGCTCTTCCCCGCCCCGACCAATGGTGCGGTCCTTGAACGGAATACGGAGAATCGAACGTTGTTCCTGCATCATGGTTCGTATACGTCCACTGCGTTGCCAGTTGAATGCAGTCGAGATGATTCTCTCGTAAAGATCGCCAGCCTGATCGAGAGTCTCTTTTGATACATTCGGCACCATGCGGACGGTTTCAAGAAGGTGGTAGGCGCCGTCTTCGATCATTTCAACGCTCCACCACGGCTTCGCCGATGCCCACCAAAAATGGTCGCTTGCGGTCGATATATCCATTTTCTTCTTCACCTCGGGGAAAATCGCACTTTTTCTGTCCATGGCACCAACTTCCTTGCGGACAAGTTGAAAAAGCTTCCACTGCCATTTATGGATATTGTTCTCCGGGTCATTCCACGAGAGAAATTGTATACCCGCGTCAATATCACTCTTAGACGATGCCCAAGTTGACGCAATGGGCTCAATTTCTATAATCTCGCGCCCATCATCAAGCAGTTCGGAAATCTTTACCAGATTGAAATCGGGCGTATCGAGAATATCAAAAAGCATTTTCTCAAGTCCGGGCCTGTGGTGCCCAAACGTCTCGCCGTCCATGGCGGTGACAATATAGCGCGAGTTCTCGAGTTCATTCTTCATCGCTTCTAGAAGAGTCGTTTTTGAACGCACCACGGCGCTCATAATGAGATTGCTTAAACGGCGCTCGCGGAAAAATACCAAAAGCTTCGAACCTTTGATCTTGCAGATTTTCGTATAATCCACTCCACCCGGCTCGCCTGTAGCAGCTATTTCGTCAAGGATAATCCATTCGAAACCAAGTGATTCGATGATAGGTGCCAGACGATTGTGCCATGCCATTTCAGGAGGGAAAAATCCGCGCGGTTTGTATGCTTTTTCGCCGAGATAAAACAGGCACGTCTCATTGTTAATAATGACCTGACGATGAATATCTTCTTCCTCGAGCAGAGGCAGAAAGGCGTGATATTTCCCGCACCCGGTAAATTCAATCTTTCCTTCTTCGCCTCCTTGTCTAAGCATATCTATAAGATCATGGTGTTCATATTTGTCGAACAATTCGAGAAGGGCCCCGTTCACGTTCAAAGTAACGCGGACGTTCGGATTTCTCACGAGATATGTCAATATCGGCCGATAGCTCTGGTCTACAATAGATTGGAGAATATCAGGCTGTTGATCAGATGGCTGGTAGATATGGAGAAAATTCGCCCATTTCATCAAAAGTAAAGTTTAAAAATTAATACCGATTGTGTATCTCTATGGCGCGCTGAAACAAAGTAACATACTTCTTAGCAGAGCTGACCCATGAGAAATCCTTTATCATCGCTCGTCTTTGAAGTTCTCGCCACTTCTTCTTGTCACGGAAGTTTTCAAAAGCACGAATAATGGAAATCATGAGAGACGCGGAATCGAATCGCTCGAAAGTAAATCCGGTACCGGTTTCTTTGTTCGGATTGTAATCTTCAACACTATCGACGAGCCCGCCGGTTTTTCTCACTATCGGTATCGTGCCCATTCTCATGGCCTCCATCTGGACAAGCCCGCACGGTTCGAATCGCGATGGCACAAGCACAACATCGGCTCCTGCAAAGATAAGATGGGGCAATACGTTGTCGAATTTGAGATGAACTGCCACCTTGTCAGGATATTTGCTCTCGAGATCGTGAAAAAAATTCATAAAATCTCCTTCCCCTTCCCCGACAACAATGAGCTGTATCGGAATCTCGGTCAAAAGCGTATCCATAATGTGAGAAAGTAAATCAAGACCTTTTTGTTTGGTGAGACGACCGACAACACACACAATAAAAGCATTCTTGTCACTCGGTAATCTGAAGCGTTCCTGCAAGGCAATCCTGTTTACCATCCGCGCATCAAGATGCTCGGAGTCGTAAAACGATTCGATATTGCTATTGGTTTTCGGATTCCAAAGACCGTAATCGATACCGTTGAGTATCCCGGAAAGAACTGCGCGACGCTCGCGCAAGAGGTCGTCGAGAAGCTCTCCGTAATCTTTGGTCATGATTTCTTTGGCGTAATTCGGCGATACGGTATTGATGACATCGGAATAAAAAATCCCTCTTCGCATAAAATTTATATTCTCGAGTCGGGAAGAATTGAACGCGGGTATCGGCGAATGTCCATCGTCAAAATCCATCTCCGAGACGAACTTGTGGTCAAACATCGCCTGAAAGAAAAGATTATGAATAGTGAAAACTGAAGCTATTTTCGAAAGAACCGGGTCGCTTTTGTAGGTGGTTTTGAGAAAGTTGGAAACAAGTCCGGTTTGCCAATCAGACGAGACAATGACATCAGGCACCCAATCGGAATACAAACGAACGAACTCCAGAGCGCCGCGGCAGAGAAGAGCCCAGCGAACCGCGTCGTCGGCATAGCCGTAGACATTTGCTCTTTGTTCGTAATATTCCTGATTTTCAAGAAAGTATGTCGTGACGGAATCGGTGTTTTCGTCCTGCGGGTCATAGCGCTTCACATTGCAAACAAGATGGGAGGGTTCATTTTCATTCTCCGTCGGAACTTCGAGACCTTCACAATCAAGCTTCAATTTGTGCACGTTTTCATCCACCGAGAGATACTTCGGAATCATGAGTCGAGCGTCATATCCAAGCTCACGAAGGGCCCGCGGAAGGGAGTATGTGACCGAGCCGAGCCCTCCTATCTTCACAAAAGGAGCCGCTTCGGTAGCGACAAAGAGAATTTTGAGACTTTTTTTGATATCAAAAATTCCCATCACGAATTTCATTATACCAGATTCTCATCGAAGCATCAAGTAAGCTTTAGTGAGATAATCGTGGAGCATCCGTTTGGCGGTAAAACCCGATTCAACGATGTTTTGTGTATCGCGCATACGTCTTATCCATTCTGAAGGCAACCCCTCAGGTCCTTTTGTATAAAAGAGTGGGATAATTTCTTTTTCGAGAATGTCATAGACTGATGCCACGGTATCATTTTCCGACAAAATAAATCCGGTGCCGAACCAGTCTACTTCATCTATCCAACCATCAGAAACGCTTGCTTGAAGAGCCCCGTTTAGACCCGCTTTCATGCCGCTCGTGCCACACGCTTCAGAACCTCTCTCCGGAGTATTGAGCCACACATCTGCCCCGAACGCCAGTTCTTTCGCTACCGTAATCGAATAATTATCGAGATAGACGATTCGATTATTGAAAACGGGGTCCTTTGCTATAGTTTTTATTTTGTCTATCATTTTCTGCCCTTTCACATCTGATTCGTGCGCCTGACCTGAAATGATGAATTGGACTTTCGCCGTGTTTGAACAAATCTTCTTTAAACGCAGAAGATCGGAGAAAAGTAGTTCGGGACGCTTGTATTTAGTGAAGCGCCGCGCCCATACCAGAGTGCAAGCATCCGGATCAAGCGCCACTCCGGTCTTCTTTACGACAAAGTTTACAAGCCGCTTCCGTAAACCTCGTTTTATTTCCCATATAGTTTCATCGGCCAGTCGAGTCTCGCCCTTGAGACCTTCATGCCACGCTTCCGCCTGCCAACGCTTTTGATAGACGCCATTTGTGATAGGAAAAAGAGCGCTGTGAGGATGAGCAAGCTTTTCGAATACCGTGTGCAATGTACTTACGCCATTCTGCCTTTGAGCGCAATTTAGTAAGAATTGAGTGGTCGAGAATACTGTTTTCATATCTTCGCGCTCTCCAAGTTTAAAAATATCTCTCACAGAAATGCTTTTTTTCTTGCAATAAGGTCCAAAAAACGAGACAAATTCTTCCTCACGCATACTTGAACTCGCTACAGAGGAAATAGTATGTTTCGTTGCCACTATTTTTTCTTTGATAGATGCCACAGCCATTGTTACATCTCGAATTTCGCTATTGACCATATGTTCAACGATGAGCTCAAGACCGGCAAAAGCGGTATGACCCTCGTTCAGATGATAGACGCCAGGTGTAATGCCAAGTAGAGAGAGAAGTTTCACTCCGCCAATACCAAGTAGCGCCTCCTGCTTCAGGCGAACTTGAAAATTTGAATCGTAGAGATGCCTTGTCACAATTTGATTTTCCGGAGAATTTTCCGAACTGCCGGTGTCCAAAAGAAACAGATATACGCTTTTTTCAAAACGGCGCGCCCAAACACAGGCCTTGATAATTTGCCCTCCGCACGGAACTTCGATGACGAGGGGTGCGCCAGCTTTTTCGATAAGTGAGAATTCTTTTGCCCGCAAAGGACTGCTCGGCCCGCCATACCAGAGTCCAACCGCCACAAAAGGTAAGCCTTCGTCAGCCGATTCGAGAATAAAGTCGCCGGCAAGCACGCCTAGTCCGCCGGCATACATAGATGGGTCTTCGTCAATGGCGTATTCGGCGCAAAAAAACGCCACGGGAGTATTCTCCAAATGTTTGTATGCCGGCGCAGATTCAAATGTGATTGCTTTTACGTCCATCTTTGAAAGACGGAGTAAATCAGCGAACGACAATGGTGCCGATCATGCCCTGGGCGCGATGGTTGCCAACCGAGCAATAATACTGGAAAGTGCCGGTTTTATTCGCGACGAATGTGATTGTCTCTGTTTCTCCAATGTTGAGAACGCGAGAGGAAATGTTGAATTCATCTATTTTAAAATTATGAGTACCGCTGACATTTTTGACATTAATCTTGACAGTGTCTCCCCTTTCGACTGAAATGACAGAAGGCGAGAATGAAAAAGAGGCGGCGTCAACGTTAAATTCCTTCACCACCTCGGTCTCTTCCGCGTCGCTTCCTACAACAGGCATATTGCCATTAACCTCTATTTCGGTCGGCGCTACACTTCTATTCTTAAATAAGAGAAGTCCACCCCCTATCAAAACCACCACAATGACAACTGTAATTATTTTGTTATTCATATCGTTTAATTATACTTTAAGATACTTTCTAATCGCAAGGGCGCTCGAGAGGGCACCAATCAACACTCCGGAGACTATAACGATGAAAGCCATTTCCGGGAAGTGACGGAGATAGTAAGAAAAGATATTGAAACCGACAAAAAAACTTTCGGTAGTGCTAGCGAGCCAGTAAGTGAGGGGCAGAAGAAGAAGCAGGGTCAAAAGACCCGCCACCACTCCGTAAATAAGCCCCACTACCACGAACGGTCCCTGAATGTAAGTGGTCGAAGCGCCCACCAAGCGCATGACGCTGATTTCGTCTCGAGCGAGATAGATTGTCAGACGAATAGTATTGAAAGCAATCAACACGGAGATAATAGCGAACAAAAATGCTAAAGCAAAACCGAGCCGATCGGCGGCAGTGATAATTTTGGTCAGCTTATCGATGGCTACTTTATTCTGAAAGTAATTGATACGGTCGATAATAGTAAAACCGCCGGAAGAAAGTGCGTCCCCGCTCTCAAGAAACTCGGCTACGGAAGCATATTGAGAAGGGTCTTGGGCTCTGACGTTCAAGACCGCTCCTAGGGGATTTTCACCAAGTTCGTCGAGGGCCGAGAGAATAGACTGTTCGCTCGAATGTCTTGCTTTGAAAAGAGAGAGAGCCTCATCGCGCGAAACATAAGTGACCAGAAGAACCTCCGGTAGAGATTCGATGGTGTGCTTGATGTCTAAAACGTCTTCTTCTTTGGCCGAAGTGATAAAGGTGACGTTGATGTCAATTTTATTTTTCAATTCGGTAAGAGTGGTATCGAGAATGGCGCTGGAGAACGAAATCAAACCAATAACCAGGAGAGTAACCATCATTACCAAAACAGACGCAAGCGTGACTGTGCCGTCTCTCCAGAAATTGAAAAAGCCGGTGCGAAGGATTCTCTTCAATTTCGTCCAAAACATTTTCTGACTTGTCATTGATGATGAATTAGTTTCTTATACGAAATATTTGCCGGTTCTGTCATCACGGACAACCCTACCGCGCTCCATGGCCACCACGCGTCGCTTTAACAAATCAATTATACCCTTATTGTGCGTGGCCAGTATCACGGTCGTACCTAGGTCATTAATCTTTTTCAGTATCTGGACTATGTCGTAAGTATTGGCCGGATCGAGATTGCCGGTCGGCTCATCGGCGATAATAATATCCGGTTCATTGACCAGGGCGCGGGCGATCGCCACCCTCTGTTTCTCTCCGCCGGAGAGTTCGCGCGGAAAGTTCCAAATCTTCGGCGTCAAATCCACCAGCTCAAGAACGTGGGGCACGTCCGACTCTATCTCTTCATCTGTCCGGCCCGCCGCCTCCATGGTGAAAGCGATGTTCTCATAGACGGTCTTATTGGACAGAAGACGAAAATCTTGAAAAACCATGCCCACCTTCCTGCGAAAGACATCGATTGCTTTTCTATTCAGAGTGTGAATATTGACGGATTCATAATAAACCGCGCCTTCGGTCGGTTCTTCTTCTGCGAGAAAAAGTTTTAAGAGTGTGGTTTTGCCTGCGCCAGATGGTCCGACAATGGAGACAAATTCCTTCGGCTCGATGGAAAGCGTTACCTCGTCAAGAGCTACGGAATTATCTTGGTAGACTTTGGAAACACGGTCAAAGACAATCATGTCTTGCCATTTTATCACATAAACTTTGATATAATCAAATGCATGAACAAACAAAAAGATATCTTTATCCCTTTGCTAGCTTTCGGCATTGTTTTTCTACTGGGATATAAGGGTTTCGGCTGGGACAATAGTTTAAAAAACGCGGAAGTTATTAGCACCATAGTAACGCTTTCCGCAACTGATTCCCCTAAGCGCGAAGCATGGACGACATTTGAGAACTATCTGGAATTCGCTCGAACCCACAATCTTTCTGGCATCCGAAGTCTCTCGCACCAAATTTCCTCTGCCTGTAATGACTCTTTGAGAGAGGAAGAATGTTTTGCTTTGATGGACAACGTTTATACCGTCGCAAGCCGATTGGAGTTGAGTGAATTCAAGCATATCCAAATGGATAAGCGCCAGATTATCATGTTTACGGACGGACCCGTGGTGGCTATTCTCTATTTTACTAGAGACGTGAACGGCACTCCCAAAATGCTCGGCCTTAGATTCTGTCTCGAAGACGAAACCAAAAAAGAAAATTGTGTCGAGACCGAGCCCGGACGGCGCGACCTTGACAGCAATGGCTGGTGGGATAGCGTCGAATCACTTTTCTACCAGTAGTCACTGCTTAAGTATTCTGATTTTGGCGCCGATTTTGTTTAATCGCTCCACGACATCTTCATAGCCACGTTTGATAGCATAGACATTGCGTAAAATTGATTTCCCTTCCGCCCCAAGCATGGCCACCAAAAGCATTACGGCCGGCCGGAGCGCCGGGGGGCAAACAATTTGCGCGCCTTTGAGTTCGGATGGCCCATCGACAAAGACACGATGCGGATCAGCCAGGCGGACATTACCGCCGAGCCGATTAAGTTCGGTAAAGAAAATGGCTCTATCCTCCCACATCCAGTCATGTATAAGCGTCCGTCCGCTCGCTTGCGTGGCAATCGGTACAAAAAACGGCAAGTTGTCGGTATTGATGCCGGGATAGGGCTGGGCGTGAATCTTGTCATGAAGCGCCTTGAGTTTAGAGGGCTTAATCGTCAAATCGACAAGTTTAGTATGGCCATTAAGAGAAAGATAGAACGGGGAGATATTGTAGCGCAAACCCATTTTCTCGAGTTTCAAAAGTTCCAGTTTAAGAAAATCAATCGGCGCTCTTTTGACTTTCAACTTCGAGCGAGTCATGATTGCCGCTGTAATAAAAAGCATAGCCTCCACCGGATCTTCACCATTGAAATACTCAACATCCGTTTCAATGTTAGGATTCCCCTCGATTGTGAGCGTCTTTGTACCGATGCCATTTATTTTTATGCCGAGTTTTTGCAAAAAAAAGCATACTTCGAGTACCATATAGTTCTGTTGAGCAAAATCTATGACGGTTCTCTGCGGTAAAACAGAGGCACGCAAAATGGCGTTGGTGGTACCGGTGTCCGATGCTTCATACATGACCACTTCGCGTCTAGCCCGTTTGCCACGCAAGATATGATAGAAATTTTCTTTTGTCATTATCTTCAAACCCAAATCTTCAAGCGCGTAACGATGCGCGGCAATCGTTCTCTCCCCCATCTGGCAACCACCAATGTGAGGCAATTTAAATGAGCGCAGACGGGCAGAGAGCGGACCGATAAGCATTAAAGCGGAGCGGATTTTGCCTATTGAGCGACTATTGATGTGCGAAATGGAGAATCTTTTGGGTGGTTCGATAGTGAGAGTGTGGATGCCTGTCCAGACTACTTTGACCCCGATACTTTTAAAAACTTCTATAAATCTATTGACCTCCTCGATACGCGGAATATTTTTAAAAGTAGTTTTGCCACGGTTGACAAGCGCAGCGGCAAAGAGATGCGTGGCGCCGTTTTTGGAAGCGTTGGTGGTAATTTGACCGGAGAGTTTGCGCCCCCCCTCTATCTCGAAGTCGTCTCTCTCGTCTTGCCAGTCCTTCATTATTGTGCCTACACTATATCATGTGTTAAATTGGATACATTATGTGGATTGTATACGCTCTATTATCGGCGATCTTCGCGGCCGCGGTCGCCATTCTTGGCAAAATCGGCCTCAAAAATATCGATTCTACCTTGGCCACCGCTATCAGAGCGGTGGTGATGGCAGTTTTTCTCCTCGGCGCCGCGGCCGTACTGCAGAAATTCCCGCTCATTAAAACTGTCGGCAATCAGACTCTGACCTTCATCATCTTTTCGGGCGTTGCCGGAGCGCTTTCCTGGCTCTTTTATTTTCTCGCTCTCAAATACGGCCCGGTTACCGGTGTGGCCGCTCTCGATAGATTAAGTGTCGTCTTCGTGGTTGTTCTCGCCGCACTATTTTTAGGTGAAGCGCTGACGCTGAAATCCGTCACCGGACTCGTTTTTCTCGTCCTCGGCGCGCTTCTTCTTGTCTGGAAATAGGCAAGCTCCAGTTTTTCTATTGAACCCAAGTTACAAAAGTAAAGACTTTTTCCCCCTTGCCTAAGTCACGGACATGGAGTGAACTCCTGCCTTGTTTATCCTTTTTGATCGCCTTGCCCCAAGCTGACTGATTATTAAGATCAATATCTTGGTCATCCGCTCCATCAACTCCAGCGCGCTTGCCCGGACCAGAAGTTATTTGCCCTATTGTAGTTATACTATCGAGATGGGCATAAATAGCCACTATCTGTTCGAAATCGTGTGCATTCGGATGCTCGTTTGATGGGTCATTACTTGCTACTCCTCCCGGACCACCGTCTGGGTCATTTGTATAATCCATACAACTACCAAGATTGGTGTTGTAGAAGTCCTCATCTTGATGGTCAAGACCAAAGTCATGGGCTATTTCTTGACACATAACCAACTTGCGCCAGGCCGGTGTATTATATGTACTCGTGTTAAAGTAAGTATCATTAACCTTGGTTATGGCTTTAGTAATGTGCGAACCTGAAACCCAGATTTGGGCGAGGCCAAGCCAGCCGGTATTGCCATAACGTTCCGAGCAAGCTTGAATTTGCCCGGTCTTCGCTTTGCAGGTACGCGGACTGGTACTACCGATAACTTTTGTTAAGTCAAGGACTGAAGATATGTTCCAATCAGCAATAGCCTCATTTAGATAGGGGTCCCAAGCTGAAGAGACGTTATCACCGACTTTTAACGCAAAGGAACTACTGGTTCGCGCCCAATGATAGCCACCCCAAGAATGATCCGCGTACGCAACCGACACTAAACCGCCAAAAGAAAGCACCAGACTAGCAAATATTATTATCTTTTTCATATGGTGGCATTGTACCATAACCACTATATTATTTCAAGAAAGAGTGCTGAATGGTCAGAAACCTCCTCTGATAGCACTCTAAAATCTTTAACTTCTACCCCCTTTGAGACAAAGATGTAGTCAGCGTACTTTTCCGGTTTTGTGTAGAAAGAAGTTCGGGTAGAAGTGACTCCGTATTCTTTAATCAGATTTCTTAGACCAGCTTTTTCGAGAATGGCTATGCTTTCCGTATCCGGCAAGAGATTAAAGTCGCCACATAGAATAAAATTATTAGATAGATTCTGGATAAATTCTACTATTTTCTTTGATTGACTTATTCTATCATCCGTGTCGGTCTTATGCGCTCCTTTTATCCACGCACCGTGAAAGTTAATAATTATTATTGGACCGCTCTCGAAGTCCAAAGTGACATATTGAATATTGCGGGCATGATTACCAACATCCCCTTCTGGGATATATCCTTTATACTTGTAGACAAATACTTCCCCATCTTCCGTAACAGCGAGGTTTTTCTTCACAAGTGTCTGGAGTCCATAATTGTCCAAATACTGTGGATGAAAGTACGATCGATGACCCGGAAGTTCTTCTGATATTTCCTGCAGGAGTCCTTCAAAATTCTCGAATGGAGCTTTTAAGATTTCTTGTAAACAGAAAACATCAATATCCTTATACTTTCTGAAAAAATCCAAGAGAAGCGCCTTACCAGCTCTCCCTCCCCAAGTGTTTAAAGTAATCAACTTCATAAACCTATTTCATCCCCAACACGGCTTCTAGGGCAGAGGGTAAACTAACAACTCCATCGCTTTCGGTAAAATGACCTTTGTTATGTTCCACTATTATCTCGGCTCCTACTTTCTCTTTCCATGATTTTTGATTCTCGGGCAGGACGAAAGGATCGTTATCTGAAAA
>Ga0209542_10004093_pt1 | contig 30373 bp, 32 predicted proteins | sample RifCSPhighO2_01_FD_184028 | JGI IMG/M metagenome (GOLD analysis project Ga0209542, IMG submission 184028) | Soil microbial communities from Rifle, Colorado - Rifle CSP2_plank highO2_0.1 (SPAdes) (version 2) | ecosystem: Environmental > Terrestrial > Deep subsurface > Rock core/Sediment ... | reverse complement strand
TGTTGTAATATCGGCTTGGATAATTTCTATATTTTTATACTCTTTCAGCGTTTTTCTCAACGCCTCAACCATTTTTTTATCTTTTTCAACAGCCACTACTTTCTTTACAGTTTTTGCCAATTCATTTGTCAGAGTGCCAATGCCAGGGCCAACCTCTAAAACGGTGTCATTCTTGATTAACTCCGCAGATTTTATGATTTTTTCCAGAATTTTTTGGTTTATTAAAAAATTCTGACCCAACGTTTTTTTGGGGCTTGTATCATATTCTGTAAGCAGGTTTTTTATGTCTTTTTGAGAATAAAAATTCATAACTCTTTAAAGTACGAAACTCGAATATCGAAATACGAAACAATATCAAAATCCTAAATGATAAATAACAAACTCGATATTACTGTGATTTTTTGATAATTGAACCGAAGATATTCATAAGTTCAGTAGCTTCTTGAATTAAGCTTTTTCTTTCTATGTCTAGTTTTGCATTATTATTTATTTCCAATAAATTCAGCCAGTATCTGCTTTCTTTCGCCTCTTTGCGGGATATTTTGATTCTCATCAAAAAATCTTTCTTGCTTAATGCTTCGTTTGCTTCAATGTAGTTCGCCCCCACTGATCCAGATGATCTAATAAGCTGTTTTCCATCTTCAGTATTACCGGGTGTTTTATGAAGCTGGCCGGCAAAAATTCTTACCCTCTTTGCAAACAAAAAAGTTCTTTCTTCAAGGTCGTATTGTTTTGAATTTCTAGTTTGAGGCATTGGAATTTGTTTCGTGTTTCGTATTTCGTGCTTCGTGTTTAACTCAATTGTATCACAATAAATGCTGTGGATAAAATGTTGACTCGCTCCTATAATTGACTAAAATAAAACTAAGGGGTGTATTGTAAAAGTGGGTTGACGGAGACCGTTGGGGGTGGTAGATTTAAGTTGATATCATTTTGAATAAATTTTTCAGAAAACAACAAAAGAATAAAAGGGGCTTATTAAAGAATCCCTTGTTTTATTTTGGTTTTGCCTCGGTGTTCTTATGGACAATGCCGTTTTTTGCTTTTTCAAGCTTATCTCAAATGGATACATTAAAAGACGGGGGCGTTGTAATGTTTAACTCGTTTTTTAAAGACAATAACAGCCTGCAAAGCGACAGCTTATTTTTCAGTCAGAGCAATCAATTGGCTCATGAAAGCCCAGAATTAAAACTAATACAAGGAGATTTTGTTTATGGGGTTTCAACTCCAAGAATCCTGACAACCCAGACTTTAGGAGACGTGTTCGGATCTTCATCTCCAAGCCAAAGAGAAGTTTTAGATTATAAAGTGCAAGAGGGAGACACTGTTTCTTTGATAGCACAGGCTTTTAGGCTTACCCCCACAACGATTGCTCTGGCAAATAATATTTCAACAAACTCAAAGCTATCGGTTGGCCAGACGCTTGCCATTTTGCCTGTTGACGGAATCTTGCACGCAGTAAAATCAGGAGACACGATAAGCGCCATCGCCAAGACTTACAAGGTTAATGCTGACGACATTGTTGCCTTCAACAATCTTGCCAGCCAAAGCGATATTTTTGCCGGAGACGTTTTAATTATCCCAGGTGGCGTAATGCCGGCCAAGTCTTCAGGAATTTCTCAGGTCCAGTTGTCTAGCAGTTTCTTTATACATCCAGCTGAAGGTAGAATAACCCAAGGACTTCACTATTATAATGCTGTTGACCTTGCCAACCAATGTGGAACTCCAATTTATGCTGCCGCCTCCGGCACGGTGCAGAGAGTGACATTTGACTACAGATATGGAAACTACATTACAATTTTGCATAATGGCGGAGTTGTAACTTACTACGGTCACTTGCAGGCAATGTTTGTAAAGTCCGGAGATCGCGTTAACGTTGGCGATAGAATTGCCTTAATGGGCAGAACTGGAACAGAGGCTACTGGTTGCCACGTTCACTTTGAAGTAGTCGGCGCTAAGAATCCTTTGGCAAGCTACTACGTGGGAACTACTTTGGGGTATAAATAGGGTAGTTTGTAGTTGGTAGCAGGTTAGGTTTTAAAAAATCAAACAATTAGTTTGATTTTTTAATTAAGACTTTAAAGTTTCAGTAAGTTTATTGAGCATGCGCATTACTTCTTGTAGTGTCTGTTCTGTTTTAACATAGTCCTCAGTTTTGCTAAATTGTAACAGTTTGGTAATTTTAATTTGCGTTTCTAACTCAGCGCCAGATCCATAAGCGTTAACTAAAAAGTTACGAAAATCTTTTTTTGAACTTCTACGACTTCCTTCTGCAATGTTTGAAGGAATTGAAACTGCAGCTCTTCTCATTTGCGATGTTAACCTGTAGATCTCTTCTTTGGGAAATTTCTCTGTTAATTTATAAATCAAAACAACTAAGGTCATTGATTTTTGCCAGACAATTAAGTTTTCATAAGATTTCATGTTTGCTTTTTAAAACTAAAAACTACTCTGCTACAAACTACAAACTAGTCTTTGAGTCTATACATCAAAGCTTCAGCAATGTGCTCTTTTTTAATGTCTTGCGAGTTTGCCAGGTCTGCAATTGTGCGGGCCACTTTTAATACCCGGTGATATCCTCTGGCTGAAAGCTTGCCAGAATCAACGTATTTCTTCAAAAGCGCCTGCGATTCTGTGTCATGTTGGCAATACTGCTTTATTTGGGGTAAATTCATTTCAGCGTTCGTCAAAATATTTGTGCCGTCAAACCTTTCTTTTTGCATATCTCTTGCTTTTTGAATTTTTTGCTTTATTGCTTGGGTTTGATTTTGGTTGTTATCTGAAGCAAGCTTGTCGTATTTTACGGCCGGCACCTCAATAAAAATATCAATTCTGTCCATTAATGGTCCAGATAACTTTCTTTTGTACATTGAAATTTGAGAGTTTGAGCAAGTGCAAGCTTTGTCTGGGCTGTCTTTGTAGCCGCAGGGGCAAGGGTTTGAAGCTCCAACCATCATAAACCTGCTTGGGAAGGTAAAGTTATATTTTGATCTTGAAACAGTTATTTTTCCGTCTTCAATTGGTTGCCGGAGTGCTTCCAAAACATCACGATGGAACTCTGGGAACTCGTCTAGAAATAAAACTCCTCTGTGCGACAAAGTAATCTCACCGGGTTTTGGCGGATTTCCTCCACCGATTAAAGCCACGTCAGAAACTATGTGATGGGGTGAGCGAAATGGCCTCTGGCTTACCAACGTTTTTCCTGATAATAATCCTGCTACGCTATAAATTTTTGTAACTTCCAACATTTCTTCTTGTGTTAGTTTTGGCAATATTGAAGGTAGTGATTTTGCCAGTAAGCTTTTCCCTCCGCCCGGAGGCCCAAAGAAAAATAAATTGTGTCCGCCCGCCGCCGTAATCTCCAAAGCTCTTTTGGCGTATTCTTGTCCCAAGATCCAGTCAATGCTTACTTGTCCATCTTCATCCTGTTGCTCCTCATCTCGAGATTGTGAAAGCGCAAATGGTTCTATGGCGTGCTTGTTTTCCAGATGTGACAATGTTTGTCCTAAGGACTCCACACCAATAACTTTTATGCCTTTTACTAAAGCGGCTTCCTTTTCATTTTGCTTTGGCAAAATTAATTCTTTAAACCCCAGCTCTTTTGCCAGCAAAGCAAATGATAAGGCTCCTTTAGTTGGGCGTAATTTTCCATCCAGAGATAATTCCCCAAGAAAAAGTTTTTTATCTGTGTCAAAATTAGTTTGCTTTGTGGCAATTAAAAAAGCCAATGCAATTGGCAGGTCATATAGCGATCCCTCTTTTTTTAAGTCAGCTGGAGCCAAGTTAACCAAAATTCTAAAAGTTCTTTGCCGGGGAGACAAGAGCCTTGAGCTTTTAATGGCAGAGTCAATTCTTTCTTTTGATTCTTCAACTGCTTTGTCCGGCAGTCCCACGATTGAAAAAGACCGTAATCCGTGAGACACATCAATTTCAACCTCTACGGACTTTGCATCCAGCCCTACGATGGCGGCAGAGTAAACTTTACTTGGCACACTTTTGAATTTTCAATTTTCAATTCACAATTGCACTTGCGAGGAGGCCTTACGAGTCCAGCAATAAATTGTTAGCGTCTTGACCGGCGAAATGTTAATTGTAATTTGGTAATTTGAAAATTGGTTGAAAATTGATAATTGGTAATTTATTATGACTTATTGCACTCCATGCACAGCCGCGCTTCGGGGTATGCCATTAATCTTTCTTCCGAAATTTCTTTTTCGCAGTTTTCGCACCTTCCGTATGCCTCCTTTTCTATTTTTTCTAAAGCCAGATTTATGTTTTTTAACTTTACTTCAAGGCTTTGCTCAACGCTAATTCTAGCATCGTATTCTTCGGTTTCATCTGCTCTCTCTTCCATGTCTGGATTTTCTTCTTTAGGGCGGTTTGCGTCCCAATTCCCTTTTAGATTTGGATCTTTGTGAGCAAAACTTTTCAGGTCCGCCTCGGCTTCATTTTTTTCCTCTTGCAACTTATTTTTTAACTTTTCAATTAATTCCTTATTCATGGTGTGACACAAATCTACAGATAAACGCCAATCTACAGATATGCAAATATTTTGTTAATAGTATGAATTGATGATTCTTTTTGGCTTGACAAACTTTTCTCGAAAATTTACGATAATACCCAATTTTTTATTTAGTGCTTTCAGGTATCTCATTACTTGGTAGTAATCGCTTTTCTCAATGACTCTTTTGGTTTTTAGCTCTAAAATTAGTTTGTCTTCTATAATAAAATCTACTATATTTCTTCCCTTTAATTCTCCCTCAAAGGATGGCGGCAAGCATATTCCCTAACATAATTAATATTATTACTTTTTAAATTATGTTCAAGTGCATCGCCATATTGTTGCTCATTGCAAAATCTGCCAAGTTTATTGTGAACTTTGAATAGTGCTCCGTTAACTGAATAAGATAAATCTGGGTAAATTAACTTCTCGTCCATTCGCATATTTGTAGATTGGCATTACATTAGCATATTAGTGTATTATGATTCTTTTACCCAATCATCAATTTCTTCTAAGAACCTTTTCTTTTTTGCGTTAGGTATTTCTTTAAATAACGGCTGCTTTGAATAACTTGGTTCTTGGTGAGTTATTTTTGGAGTCACTGGAGTAGTCGGAGAAACCGAAGGCTTTGGAACCGGTTCGGGTTTAGGTGGGTATTCTACTGTCTTTGTTTGGGTAACTTGTGTATTTGGAGCAATGTCAATTTTCGGCACCGTTTCAACTTTCGGTGCAGCAACTTCTTTTTTTGGCTCTTCTTGTCTGTTTAAAACCGTTTTATCAATTGTGATTTTTTCTCTATACGGATCGTCTTTATTGTTTTCGCTACTGACACTTATTTTAAATTCTTTTAGTTTTTGCTCGGTAACGGGTTCTTTTTTTACTTCTGAAGTTTTTGTTTGAGATGTTTTTTCTAATATCTTGTCTAAAAGTTCCTTTTCAATTTCAATTTTCTTTTCAATCTCCTTCTTGGTTTCTTGGTGTGCAGGAGGGGTTGCTGGAGTTGTCGCAATTTTCGGCCTTACTGCCGTACTCGGTGTTGCTGGCGTAACCATGATTTTTGGCTTTGCCTGTGCGGTTACCACAGAAGACGGGTTTATTGTTACTGACTCTTCTTTTGCTGGAATAACAAAACTCTTTGGAACAAAGTGCCCCTTTTTTATCATTTTAATGTCTTTCGCCATTGTTCTAATGTCGTCTTTTCTGATCTGCAGCACTTTTTGCTGTTGTGTTTCTTTAGCCATCAATTAGTTTGTAGTTGGTAGTTTATAGTTTGTAGATAAATTCTACTTACTACCACCTACTTGCTACTTACTTCTTGCGCGGTTTGAACCCTGCATCCATTGCAGAAAGATTTATTCTTCCCAATTCGTCTATCGAGACAACTTTAACGGGAATGACATCGCCCTCTTTTACAACTTCCTGCACATTTTTTATTTGGTAAGGCACAAACTTGGAGATATGAACGAGGCCCGATTGCCCTGGCAATATATCAACAAATGCTCCAAAGTCCATTATCTTTCTGACTGTTCCATCAAAAATTTCTCCGGCAACCACTTCTCTGACAATGCCTTTTATTTTGGCAGCAGCTCCGTCAACAGCTGACTGTTCTTGACCCGTAATTGAAACAAGTCCTGAATCTTCAATGTCTATTTCAACATTAAACTCCTCAATAATTTTGTTGATAACGCTTCCCTTGGGGCCTACAACCTCGCCAATTTTTGCTGGGTTAATCTTCATTGAGAAGATTTTTGGAGCGTAAACCGACAAGTTTTTTCTGGGTTCAGCAATCTCTTTTTCTATTATACCAAGAATTTTTAATCTTGCATCTTTTGCCCGTCTTAAGGCTTCCTGCATAATTTTTTCGTCAATCCCGTCAATCTTAATGTCCATTTGAATGGCCGTGATTCCGTTTTTGGTTCCTGCCACCTTAAAATCCATGTCCCCAAAGTGGTCTTCTGGGCCCTGTATATCTGTCAAAAGCTTGTAGTTTCCTGTCTTTTCATCTTTTGCCAATCCAATTGATATTCCAGCCACCGGGTTTTTAATTGGAACTCCTGCATCCATTAGAGCAATTGACGAGGCACAAACAGAGGCCATTGATGTTGACCCGTTGCTTGATAAAGCTTCTGAAACAATTCTTATTGTATATGGAAATTCTTCAGGAGGAGGGATTAATGGCAACAAAGCCTTTTCAACTAAGTGCCCGTGGCCTATTTCTCTTCTCTTTGGACCTCTCATTGGAGCTGTCTCTCCTGTTGAGAAAGGAGGAAAGTTGTAATGGTGCAGAAATCTTTTCTTACCCACAATTTCCATTCCTTCTAAAATTTGCTGGTCTCCCGGTCCGCCCAAAGTCAAAATAGACAAAATTTTTGTCAGACCGCGATGGAAAACGCCGGACCCATGGGTTCTGGGCAAAACAGCAATTTCGCAAGACAACGGCCTTATTTCATCGTTTCCCCTGCCGTCAGGTCGCTGGTCTTTTTCTAAAATATTTTTTATGATAATTTCTTCAATTTCTTTTTCAAAAAAGTGTAAAACTTGCTTTCCTTTATCTTGGCCTGGGTACTTTTCTTCAATGAATTTTATCAGCTCTTCTTTGAGAACTTCGGTCTCACCAAGATTTTTTTCGCCAAAGGGCGCATCGGTGATTGCTTTTTCCAATCTGTCTCCCAAAAATTCTCTAATGTCGCTTTCAATACCCGTTTCAACCTGTGGCTCAAAAACGTGTTTTTCTTTGCCAACTTTTTCTATGATTTTCTTTTGAAAATTTATTATTTTCTTAAAAGATTCCTGGGCAAACTCAACGGCTTTCAAAAAGTCGTCTTCTTGAACCTCCTTGCTTCCCATTTCAATCATGTTGATTAAAATCTTGCTGTCTTTTTCAATTGCAGACAAAGTTAAATCCATATCGCCCTCTTCCCTTTCTTTATATGTCGGATTAATGATAAATTCTCCGTTTACTCTGCCGACTCGAACTGCAGCCAACGGACCGTTCCAAGGAATGCTAGACATTCCAAGAGATAGTGAGGCGGCTATCATTGCCGAGTTGTCCGGGTCGTTTTCTGTATCCCAAGAAAGGCAAGTGGTAATAACTTGAATTTCTCTTTTAAAATCTTTTGGAAAAAGAGGTCGGACAGCGCGGTCGATCATTCTGGAAGTTAAAATTGCCTCGTCTGTCGGGCGGGATTCTCTTTTTAAAAATCTTGAGCCGAAAATTTTACCGGCAGCATAAAACTTTTCTTCATATTCTACCGTCAAAGGGAAGAAATCCTGCTGCCCCATTTTTTCAGACATCACAGCTGTCGCCAAAACTTCTGAATCTCCGTAACTGACAAGACAGGAGCCGCCCGCTTGAGCTGCCCAATCTGTAAGTTTTACTTTTAGAGTTTTGCCCCCAACCTCTAACTCGAATACTTCTTTAATCATTTATTCTATCAACGAATTTTCGAATTGGTTGCGAATTTGCGAATAACGACAAAGTTTTATTGCCATTCGTAAATTCGTAATATATTCGTTATTCGTTGATGATTATTTTTTTAATAAAAACTTTTCTATGTCTTGATCTAGGTCAATAAATTCATCTGCAGTTTCTTTAAGTTTTAATGAAGTTGTTTTGCCAAAAGCCAATACCTCAACTCTTTTGCCCTGGTTTTTTAAGTACTCCACTAACGGAATAAAGTCGCCGTCTCCAGAGCACAAAACTATAACGTCAACTCCTCCTGCGGTCCTGATGGCGTCAACTACAATTCCAACATCCCAGTCAGCCTTTTTTGCTCCGCCGTAAAATTCCTGCAAGTCTCTGACTCGCGTTTCAATACCTAGTTTGCTTAGGGCATCAAAAAAAGGCTTTTCTTCGCCTGTTTTTGTTCTGACAACATAGCCAAAAGCGCGGATGAATTTCCTGCCTGCCACCGCTTGTTTTAAGACTTCTTTAAAATTAACCTTCTCTTTATAGAGATTGCGCGCAGAATAATAGAGGTTCTGCACGTCAATTAAAACTTCTACTCTTTGTTCTTTTGACTTAGTTAGCACGCGAACATATGAACTTAAGAACGAATGAACAAATGAACAAAAGAACAGTAAGTTCTTAGGTTCTTTAGTTTTTTAGTTCTTCAGTTTATTTCTTTAACCCTAGGTTTTTAGTTACCTGCTTGTATCTTTTCTCATCTTCTTTTTGCAGATAAGCCAATAGCTTTTTTCTTTTTACAACCATGTTAATAAGCCCTCTCTTTGAGTGGACATCTTTTGGATGGTCTTTTAAGTGAGAAACCAAGTTGTCAATTTCTTGTGAAAGCAGGGCAATCTGAACATCAGCGGAACCGGTGTCCTTTTCGTGGACGCCGTATTCTTTTATAAGTTTTGTTTTTTTGTCTTTTTTAGCCATTAGCGCAATGCGAATGATTCGAATAACATCCGAATGACTCGAATATTTAATTTTTGTTATTATAATCTACTTTTTAAAATTTGTAAAGTGTTTTTGTGCCCCGCATAGGACTCGAACCTATAATCTTACCCTTAAGAGGGGTCTGCGGAGTTTATCCCGCACCATTTGTGCCTCCAGCTGGATTCGAACCAGCGACCTTTTCGTTAAGAGCGAATTGCTCTGCCAACTGAGCTATGGAGGCGAGGCACAAATGGTGCGGGACCATTAAGCTAGCGGGGCATTTTAAAGTGCTTTTAATCTAACTCGAATTACCTAAAATGTAAATGTCCACCAGCTTGTTCCTAGATATCCTCCATATCCTATTGCCATTAGAACTAGGCCGATGATAATCCAAGAAGATAACATGAAAGCCAAACCCCACACAGCTCCCCATGCAATTCTTTTCCCCATGTCGTAGAATTTTGGATATCCACTTCCAACAATCAAAAGTATGCCACCTATCATTATAAGAAGCCCGGTTAGAGGGAGCGCCATAGTCCATATTACAAATTTATAGACATTCAACGCCAAGAAAAAAACATGATTCAATTGGCAGGGGCAAGACAGTACAACAGAGCAATTGTTTGGACCATGTGGAAGGAGCGGCGTTGGCTGGCAGGCTGAAGAGTTGCAGTCTACAGTAACACCAGATGCGTACCCTCCTCCTGCCGACCCTGTTGTGCACAAAGGTGTAGACCCGCACGGCACTAAGCCAATTTCTCCTTTAAACGATTCGTCACAGCAGTCTGGATTAGTTGGATCGGCACACCAACTTGGGCATGTTGTACCTTCTCCCCGATAGGTGGCATTAGGCGTTGATTCGCATTCTACCTGGCTTTTTACTGCGCAACTGGTAGTAGTCATGCAGGCGCCATCTGCTTTTACTGTTTTAAAAGAAAAAAACAAAAATGTTAAAAATGCAAAAAAAACAAAAAATATCTTGAGCGCAGTTTTATTTTTGCCTTTTAAAGTTTGCATTTTTATTGAGCACACTCGCCACTATTAAAACTCATAGCTTAAGGTCTAAGGTATTTGGGCATTATAGATAAATAATATTTCCGCCTGCCTTGATAGTGCCCTCGGAAGGATTCGAACCCTCATCTTTTGTTCCGAAGACAAAAATGTTATCCATTACACCACGAGGGCAACTTTTATTATTATACTTTGGCGATTGAAAAAAAGCAATTTATAAGATAGAGTAAACGAATTATCAAGTATTAATTTTCAAGTATCAATCAAATTTTAAATTTACTAATTATCAACACTAATAATGGCTATTGAAAATTAAATTATTGATAATTGATTGCTGGACTCGTAAGGCCTCCTCGCAAGTGCAATTGATAATTGAGAATTGAAAATTAATCTATGGTTGTTCCCAAAGAAGTCAAAAAAATTCTGGCAAAGCTTCAAGAAGTTGGATTTGAGGCATACATAGTAGGCGGTTGCGTGCGTGATTTTTTGTTGGGAAATGATCCAAAGGATTGGGACGTGACCACAAACGCAAAACCCGAGGAAATTCAAAAGGTATTTCTATCTAGTTTTTACGAAAACAACTTTTTAACTGTTACTGTTAGAACTGGCAGTAAAAAAGAAAATTTGGCAGAAATTGAAATTACAACCTACCGCCTTGAAGCAAAGTATTCTGACAAAAGGCATCCTGACGAAGTAAGGTTTGCAAAGGATTTAAGAGAAGATTTGGCGAGAAGGGACTTTACGGTTAATTCAATGGCAATGGACTTAAAAACGAAAGAATTTAAAGACGGAAGAACTAAAGAACTAAAGAACGAAAGAACGAAAGAACGAAAGAACGCAGGAACTAAAGAACTGGTTGATGTAATTGATTTGTTTTCCGGAAAAGAGGATTTAAAGAATAGAATTATCAAAACTGTTGGAAATGCACAAGAACGTTTTTCTGAAGATTCTTTACGGATGATAAGAGCTGTGAGATTGGCGGCGACTCTCGGTTTTAAAATTGAAAAAGAAACGGCAGAGGCCATCAAGAAAAACAGCTTGTGGATTGAGGCAGTTTCAAAAGAAAGAATTAGAGACGAGCTTGTAAAAATTATAAATACAGATGACGCAGCTGGCGGTATTGATTTACTGAGAGAGCTTGGTCTCTTAAAGTTCATTATGCCAGAATTACAGGAAAACTACGGCGTGGGCCAAAACAAGCACCACATATACGACTGTTACACGCACGCCTTAAAAGCTTTAGAGTTCACCGCAAAGAAAGACTTTAACATGCAAGTCAGATTTGCCGCTCTTTTGCATGACGTTGGAAAGCCTCGCGTAAAACAAGGAGAAGGTGTTAACTCAACTTTTTATAACCATGAGATTGTGGGAGCCAAAATGGCTTTTGAAATTTTAAACCGCTTGAAGTTTTCTAAAAAAGATATAGAAAAAATTACAAAGCTTGTAAGATACCACTTGTTTTACTACAATGTTGACGAGGTTTCTGAGTCGTCTGTAAGGCGCCTTGTAAAAAATGTCGGGCCTGAAAATATGCAAGAACTTTTGCAAGTGAGACAAGCCGACAGAATTGGATCTGGCGTACCAAAAGCGGAGCCCTATAAATTAAGGCACTTAAAATATGTAATTGACAAGGTTTCTCAAGACCCAATTTCAGCCAAGATGCTAAAAGTAGACGGAAAAGACGTAATGGATATTTTAAAAATTCAGCCGGGCCCAAAAGTGGGGCAAATTATCAGCATTTTGCTTGGGTATGTTTTAGATGATCCCAAAAATAACACGAAAGATTTTTTAAATAAAGAAATTGAATCTTTGGGCAAGATTGATGAAAAAGAACTTGAAAAATTATCAGAAAAATCTCAAGAAGAAAAAACAAAGCTGGAAACTAAAAAAGACGAAATGACCAAGCAAAAGTACTGGGTCACCTGATTAGCTTTTAGCGCATAGTTTTAGTCAAAACGGGGTGTAGTATAGTGGTAGTACGCCGGGTTCGGGACTCGGTGGCGTCGATTCGATTTCGGCCACCCCGATAGATTTGGGCCTGTAGTATAGTGGCAATACGTGGCATTCGCATTGCTAAAACGGCGGTTCAATTCCGCCAAGGTCCACCACACTAAAAAACATCTAATAAAAAACCGCCTGCTTCTGCAAGAGAGCAGGCGGTTTGAGTTTCAACGGTTAGCGTATCGGGTTGTTAGAGACAGGTTATAGTTCCCCGTAGAAATATTATTCCATGGGCTTGGAACAATATGCAGGAAAAGTTGTCCTACCCCTTGCGGGACGCCGTCGTATTTTTCGCCAATGACGAAAATACTTCCTTGTTCGCCGACTTTGCCCAGCAAGACGCCCGCCATAAAGTTCCCGCCCTTGCCGGCAGTAGTATAGCCCTTGGGGCCGGTTATATATTGCCCTGGTCCCTGGGGCCATAAGTCTACTTGTCCGTCGGCTGTTATGGAAAGCCGCATCTCTTTTTCAATTATAACGTCCGTTTTAAACCAGTCGTCAGCCGAACTACCATGCCTTGTAGCGTCAATGGTGAATTTTTTGTCCGCCACAAATGCTAGGCTCATAGCAGTAAGGCTTTCAATGTCAAGCACCATTTGGCTGTTGTACTTGGTGACAACTTTGAAAGAGTAGTCCTTAATGCGGCCAATGACCGTGAATGCCTTTGCATACACGATATCTTCTTCCTTGAGGCGTAGTGTTTCTGGGGGTGAGTGCCCCTCGATCTCTTTGGCAATGTGAGTTGCTCGCTGGGCGCACTCAAGATCAGCGCTCTTTGTGGCCTTTATAACTAGAGGGTATGCGGTACTCCCAATGACTACGAGCCGTTTTGTCGAGTGGTCTCTCACTTTAAAATCATTGCTAGATAGACCCTTGATGCACAAAATAATCTCGTTTTCCAGACGAGGCTCACAGTGAAAACCGAAATCAATTCTCCTAATATCGGAGAATGGAATTTCCAGCGGGCCATACTTCGTTACGACACTGATTTTTTCCTGTAAAATTACTCCTTTGATCAGGCACCCATCTTCCTGATGGGCCACGATTTGAATTGGCCGGGGTGGTTGTGACGCAGGTGCGCCGGAAATGACGCCGCAAAGCAGAGCGGAACAAATGTGCTCCAACACGACAAGCTCCTTGTGGAAAGAAGTGAATTTGAAATGTGCTGGTGGAATGCGCGCCGCGCGCAATCCTCTTAAACTGTTTATTTAACATATCATCAGCAAGCAGTATGTTCAAGTTTTTGATGTATGTTTTTAATTGGCTGATGGCTTTCTTGCGATGAAAATAAGCGAATTAATAAAAGATCGTCATTAAAAGCAGTCGTTGTTTTTAAATTTCAGGATTAGACTTTACTATAGTTTCTATCTGGTATAAGATTAAATAACAATTAATTAGCTAAAAAATTATGCAAGAAAACAATTTTAATCAAAGCACGGCCCCAAAAAGAAATTTGCCAAGGGATGTCTTTTTGCACCTATTGGCCATAGTGACTCTATATTGGTCTGCAGTTAGTTTTGTGACATTGCTTTACCAATATATAAACTACTTTTTTCCTTTACCGAGCTACTATTACGGCGGAGCCAGCCAGTTTGATAAGTTTTCCATAGCGTCTTTGGTAATTGTTTTTCCTGTGTTTCTTGCAACCTCCTGGTATTTGAATAAAATTTACAGCAAAGAAGCGGTTGTCCGAGAATCAAAAATCCGGAAATGGCTTATCTATTTGACTCTTTTTATTGCCACATTGGTTATTATGGGAGATTTGGTTACGGCCGTACTTTATTTGCTAAACGGAGATTTTACCGTTCGGTTTATTTTAAAAGTACTGGCAATTTTGTTGGTTGCAGGAGTAATTTTCAGCTATTACCTGGATGACGTAAGAAAAGATTCTCCCACAAAACTGGCTAAGCCCCTTGCTTTTGTTTCAGGGGTTGTTGTGTTGGTTGCTATTGTCGGAGCATTCTTTATTATAGGTTCTCCTGCTAAGGCACGGTTAGAGCAACTTGACCAGCAGCGGGTTTATGATTTACAGGGAATTCAGTCACAAATTGTAAGCTATTGGCAGAGAAAAGGCGCTATGCCTCAAAGTTTGTCTGACTTGAATGATTCAATTTCTGGTTACGTTGCTCCGCAAGACCCACAAACAGGAAGTCCGTATGAATACACCGTGAAAGATTTAAAAACTCTGTCATTTGAGCTGTGCGCCATGTTTAGCGCTGATTCCAAAGACTCTCCTATTAAGCCGACATCCTCTTACCCGGTTGGGCCTGGAGGGTACGATCAAAATTGGGATCATGGAACAGGCAGAATTTGTTTTGAAAGGCAGATTGACGAGCAACTATATCCGCCTATTACCAAATAAAATTTTTAGCACATTTGTAAAAACAGCTAGCCTGACAGTGCAATGAAAGTTTCATTTCACTGCCAGGCTAGTTTGATAATGAAAGGAGGAAAATCATAAAGACTGGCCTGATTATCGTTAAGAGTGCGAATGGATCGTGTTCTTTACGCAAGGAAGTTAATTGGGCGCAAATTGGAGTGCCTCCTATGAGCGCTCGAGTTGATTAAGGGGGTGGTCTAACCATCTTAGATGTGGAGGCCAATCCCCTCCAAAGTGCCACGAGGCAATCTTGAAGTAAAAAGAGGAGCACTAAAAGTGCTCCTCTAACTATGCATGAATATAAAAAAAATTGGAGACTGGGGGGAGAAACTTGCTTGTGAATATCTTGTTGATAAGGGGTATAATATCTTGGTGAAAAATTATAGGATAAGTTTTGGAGAGATAGATATTATTGCCCGAAAAAGAAAGAAGTTTTTGTTTTGGGGCGACAAAACTATCCACTTTGTTGAGGTAAAAACTATTATTTCAGAAAATGACCATTTTTTCCCAGAAGATAGAGTAGATTACAAAAAACAAAAAAAAATTAGGCAGTTAGTTGAAATTTGGCTTGAAAAAAATAACTATTCTCAAAATTATCCATGCCAGATTGACGTAATAGGAATTAAGGTGAGTGCTGACTTTAAAAATTCAAAAATCCATTACTTTTCAAACATTGTTGAGGATTTTTAAAATTGATTATATGCGGCGTTTAACTTTTATCAACTATGGGTTATAATAAAAATAAGAAAGGTCGGCGTGAAATATAATTATAAAATTTAAATTATGTTTTCTTTCATTTCTCGTTTAGTAAATGGAGTAAAGGGCGGCGTAACAGCTGGCCTGCATGGCACGGCTGACGTTGCCAGCAAAGTTGTTGAAGTAACAAAAAATGTAACAGTTTCAACCCTTAAGGAAACAGGAGATTTTGCAAAAGAAGCCTTGGATGTGCCAGCTTCTGTGATAAATGGAGCAATAAGCGGAGTAAGTGAAGTAGGGGTGTCTGTAATTACGGCCCTAAAGGGAGTTGTTAGTGGCACAATGCAGGGTCTTATTAACTCTGGAGTGCATCAGGATGTAGCAGTAGGCGGAGTTGTTGCCCAGTCTTTGCATAGTGCAAAGGAGATGGGGCTTAACGTGGGAGATGCTGCCAAAGAATCAGTTAATGGTGCCATTGATGCAGTTGGCCAAGTTGGCGGTGATGTTGCCGGTGCCACAAAAACTGCAGTTGTGACTGCTGTAGACACAGCCAAGGAATTTGGCGAAGATGCAGTTCAAACTGTAAAAGATTCTCTTTCAAATGGCGTAGAGGGCGCAAAAGACATTATTGACGCAATGGTAAAATAGCAATAAGTCTTTCCCAAAAACTCTGCAGAAATGCAGAGTTTTTGATTTACAAGAGTTATCCACAGTTGGTGTTCTTGACACGGTTGCTTGTTGGGATTATACTTAACCCAGAACATAAAGGTTAGTAGTCTTTGAGACAAAAACCCGTTGTCCTAAAAAACAACACCATCTCAAACACATAACCTAACAAAATAAAGCGCTTATCTTCGGATGAGCGCTTGTTTCTTTGTACAAAATTTGACACCCGTCTTTATTTTTGATAAGCTAAAGCCAACAATAGATTGAAAAACTTGTCCGTCTGACCACGGACATTTTTTATAAATTATAAATTATCAAAATCCAATTATCAATCAATTTCCAAATTATTAAATTATCAATTGAAAATTAAATCGTTGATAATTAATTGAAAATTGAGAATTGAAAATTGAAAATTACTAAGGTGGATCTAAAAAACTTTCAAAGAGCATTAGCTCAAATAGCGGAAACTAGGGGAATTTCTGAGCAGGCAATCATTGAAACGATTGAGGCGGCTCTTGCAACCGCCTATAAAAAAGATTACGGTCAAAAGGGGCAGAAAATAAAGGCAAAGTTTAATCCTATTTCAGGAGATGCCCAGTTTTGGCAGGTAAAGCTGGTTGTTGACGACTCAATGCTTTACACTCCAGAAGAAATTGAAGAACTAAAGGCGCAGAAAATTACGCCCGTGGAGGATTTTGGCGTGCAGAAAGAAGGAGAAGAAGAGACAAAGAAAGTGGTTTTTAATGAAGAAAAACATATCACACTGGAAGACGCCAAAAAGAAAGATCTAAAAGTGAAGCCGGGTGACGAGCTGGAAATTCCTTTGGTTTCAAAACAGGACTATGGAAGAATTGCAGCCCAAACCGCAAAGCAGGTTATTTTGCAAAAAATAAGGGAGGCAGAAAAAGATGTTATTGCCTCTGAATACAAGTCAAAAGAAGGCGAAATTATTTCAGGAGTTGTGCAAAGAATTGAAGGGGGAGCTGTTTTGGTGGATATTGGGAAAACTCTGGGAATTTTAAACAGAGAAGAGCAAATTCCTGGGGAATTTTACAGGCAAAACCAAAGAATGAAGTTTTACATTCTAAAAGTTGAAAACACTCCACGCGGATCAGTAGTTGTATTATCTCGCGCTTACCCAAAACTGGTTTCAAGACTTTTTGAATTGGAGGTTCCTGAAATTTCTTCGGGAGTTGTTGTCATAAAATCAATCGCACGCGAACCCGGATACAGAACAAAAATTGCTGTTACCTCAACCGAAGAAAGAATTGACCCGATCGGCAGCTGCGTCGGTCAACGGGGCTCAAGAATTATGGCTGTAATTAACGAATTAGGAGGCGAAAAAATTGATGTTGTTTTGTGGGAAGAGGATTCCTCAAAATACATCGCCAATGCATTATCTCCTGCCAAAGTTGCAGATGTTGAAATTAAAGACAAAGCCACAGCTGAGGTTGGCGTAAACGAAGACCAGCTGTCCTTGGCAATTGGGAAAGATGGCAGAAACGTGCGGCTTGCCTCAAACTTAACCGGCTGGAAAATTGACATCAAGTCAACAGGCAAATCAGAAGCTCCAGAAGAAGGAGATGAAAAACCTAAAAAGCAAAAGGCAGTTAAGGCTGAGGAGACAGCTAATCCTGAGTTTGCCGAAAGAAAGGAAACAGAGGGTACGGTAGAGACAGAAGCAGAAGGAACGAAAGACGAACAAGAATAATCAAAGTAAATTAACTAATTTCTAATTAACCTAATTAACCTAACTAAATATTAATGTCTAATGTCTCAAAAACAGAAAATCGGTTGCATATGGTTGGTAATTGAGTATTAGAATTTATTTAGATTAATTAGAGCAATTAGTACAATTAGAATAATTATTCTATGATCATCGAGTATTTTCCCATAGCGGTTTGTATTTTTGCAATTTTGTTTGTTTTTTATCTGGTTTATAAAGTAAACAAGGCATCTTTTGCAAAAGATAAGGCAAAGGAGGTGGCCGATGAAATTAAAAAAGGCGCATTTGCTTATTTAAAAAGGCAATACGGAACGGCGGGCTTGATTACCGTTTTTTTATTTGCAATTTTATGGCTTTTTGTTGGGTTTGGAGTCGGCATCGGTTTTTTGCTGGGAGTTGTTTTGTCGGCAATATGCTGCTTTTTTGCGGTTTGGGTTTCAACCAAGGCTAGTTCAAAAGTCGCAGAAGGTTCAAAAAGAGGCTTGGCTTATTCTTTTGAATTGACATTTGGCGGAGGGCTTTCAATTGGTCTCTTGATTGTAGCGCTTTCGCTAATTTCTGTTTCTCTATATTATCTTTTTACCCGTGACATCCTTTCAATGGTAGCTTTGGGATTTGGGACAACCTACGTCTCAATTTTCTGGCGCGTGGCAGGGGGAATTTTCACAAAAGCCGCCGATGTGGCTACTGATATTATCGGAAAAATAGAGGAAGGCATTAGTGAAGACGACCTGAAGAATCCTGTGTCGATTGCTGACCAGGTTGGCGATAATGTTGGGGGAGCGGCTCTGGCGGTGGGAATTTTTGAAACATATACGGTGGTTCTAATTGCTTCAATAATTTTGGGATCGCTAATTTACTCAATTTCACTGCCGTTTGCGCTTTTGCCAATGTTTTTGTGCAGCGTTGCAATAGTTTCATCTATTATCGCCAGCTTCTTTGTAAAACTTAAGCAGGATCCAATTCTGGTTGAAGGATCTGCCCTGATAAAAATTGAAGCCGTTAATCAAAATATAATGGGGGTAATGTACAAAGGGCTCGCGATCTCTGTTATTTTATCTGCCTTTGCTTTTTATCCTGTGATTTTAAGCTTAATGCAAAGCCAGAATGCCAGTGTTATTAACTTGTATGGAGCCTCTTTAATTGGTTTGATTGTGGCAGTTGGCGTTGTGGTTGCCTCTGAATTTTACACATCCAAGAAATACAAACCGGTAATGGCAATTGTCAAAGCTTCTGAGTCCGGCCATGCTTCTAATATTATTAGAGGGTTGGCGGTTGGAATGCAGTCGGCAACGATGCCAGTTGTCTTAATTGCTTTTGGAACTTTTTTTAGTTTTTGGCTGGCGGGTCCCTATGGCGTGGCAATTGCAGCTGTTTGCGCAGTTTCAATTTCAGGAATTGTTGTGGCTATTTCAGCTTTTGCTCCAATTTCAGACAATGCCATGGGAGTTGTCACAATGTCAGAGATGCCAGAAGAATCAAAATCAATTGTGAATTCCTTAGACAAGGTTTCAAACACAGCAAAAGCCATTACAAAAGGTTATACGGCAACGCTTGCAGTGTTTTCGGCTTTGGTTTTGTTTTTGGCTTTCAGCCAGCGAGTTGCCTATTTTGTCGGTTACATTAACTCAAATGATTTTTCTTTGGACAATCCGGCCGTCATCTGCGGTCTCTTGATAGGTGGCCTTTTACCTTATTTGTTTGCGAGTTTTTTAATGGGGTCAGTTGGTAAAACAGCAGAAAAGGTTATTGCAGAAGCTAAAAGGCAGTTTAAGGAAATTAAAGGTTTGGCAACTGGTGAGCAAAAACCCGAATACGAAAAATGCATTAAGGTTGCTGAAAGATCTTCAAAAAAAGAAATGATAGTTCCGGTTTTAATACCCCTTTTAATGCCTTTGATTGTGGGATTTACGCTGGGGTCTCAGGCTTTGGGCGGAATGCTGATTGGAGCTATTGTAGCAGGACTATTTTTGGCATTTTCAATGACAATCGGGGGAACCGCTTGGGATAGCGCCAAAAAAGCAATTGAAGAGGGCGGATATGGAGGCAAGCACTCGCTAGCCCACCAGGCAGCTGTTACGGGAGACGCAGTCGGAGATCCCTATAAAGACACAGCGGGACCTGCAATCGGCCCAATGGTTCAAGGGCTTTGCATTGTGGCTTTGTTGATAACGGCGTTCATAGTGTAGTTGAGAGTTCAAAACGTAAAGTTCAAAGTGCAAAGCGCAAAACCACAATAAAAGTTAAATCAAAATAAATTTATGGAAGACGTTCAAAAAGAAATTGAGTTAATAAAGGACAGAAATAATCGGGTTGAGGCGGACAAGGCTTGGGAAACTAGCAAGTCCAGAATTTTTTCTGTAGTTGTAATGACTTACATTATCACGGCAATAGCTTTTTATTTTATCGGGGTAAAGAATTTTTTGCTTAACGCCTTAATTCCAACCGTCGGGTTTTATCTTTCTACTCAATCATTGCCTTTTATTAAAAAGCGGTGGATAGGCAAAATATATAAAATGAAACTATTTAAAGTAGTTAAGAATTGACCTCAAAATCCATCATAGGCTAATTCGTACGAATTAGCCTATGATGGAAAAGCAGGTTACTAAAAAGTAAATTATGATAGTCCATATTGCTCTATACAAATTTAAATCATTGGTTTGTGAAAAAGATATACAAAATACTTTGCAAAAGGTCAAAAATATTAAAGACAAATGTTCTGGAATTATGGATATTTTTGCAGGAAACAACTATCATAAAGAATCAAAAAATTTAACTCACGGAATTGTTGTTTTGGCTCAAGATCAGGAATCTTTAGATAATTACAGGGCACATCCTCTTCATAAAAAAATTACATATTTTATTGAAAGCATAGAGGATGATGGTTTAGGATTTGATTTTAAAGATATAGAAAAATAATTTATGTTAACGGTAAAATGTATTGTAAGGCCAAGTAAAATTCACGGATTAGGTTTATTTGCTGCAGAAAAAATATCAAAAGGAGTTATTATATGGAAATTTAATCCAAGATTTGATATTTATTTTGACCAAAAAGAAGTAGAAAAAATGCCTCAAACGCAGAAAGAATTTATCAAAATGTATGCCCCCCTTACAGTTAGTGGAAAGTATGTATTTTCAATTGATGACAGTAGATTTATGAATCACTCATCTGTAAACAATAATATGGATGTTATGGACGCAGAAGGTGAGCCGGAGAAAATTGCTATTGCAAACCGAGAGATCGAAAAAGGAGAAGAGCTTTTAACAAATTACCGAGAATTTGATGAAGTTGATAAGCACGACGAAACGGGATATTTAAATACATAAAAGATTTGTATGGTGTTGGAGACCATACAAATTTAAAGATGTGGAAAGAAAATTTATGCAAGTTAATTTAAAAAGAGCTACAATCGGCGATATCTCAACTTTGGTAGAAATTGAAAAGAAACTTATCGATTACAAGATATATTCAGCTATGACAGATGAGGCAGAATGGCAGGAAGAGTTTAAAAAAGGAAACGCTGCAGTATATCTGATTTTAAACAATGACACAGTTGTGGGAAATGCTTCTTTTGAAAGAAACGTCAATGAAAGCGCGCATATTAGCGGGCTTGCAATTATGCCCGAATTTCAGAAAATGGGAATTGGGCGCAGAGTATTAGAAATGATTTTAGAAGAGTTAAAAGAAGTAAAAACAATTACACTTGCCACTCACCCTGAAAATATTGCAGCGTTAAAACTTTATAAATCATTTGGATTTGTTGAAAAAGAAAAAATAGAAAACTACTTTGGCGACGGTGAACCAAGAGTTATATTAAAAAAAGAATAAAATATGGCAGAGGATGCATTATTTTGCGTGGGGCAAAAAGCTTTTATTGAAAAAGACGGAAAGGTTCTAATTATTAGGGATCCCGTTGAAGGAATTGATTTTCCTGGCGGAAAAATCAAAGAAGGTGAGGCAAGAGAAAGAGACGTAAGCCGCTTGGCAGATGCTTTAAAAAGAGAAGTAAAAGAGGAAACCGATCTTGAAATTAAAATTTTAAATCCCTTTTTTGTCTGGTATCACGAGTTTCCCAAAAACCATAGAAATTACCCCAAAAAGGTTTACGTGGTGGGATTTATGTGCAAATATATTTCAGGAGACCTGAAGTTAAGCGAGGAGCATGACGCATTTGAATGGGTGGATAAACAAAATTATCAAAAATGGGATGATGGAAGTGACTACTTTTTGGCGTTAAAAAATTATTTTGAATTAGCAAAATAATTATGGAAAATAAATTAGTGAATGGAATTGACTATATTGGGGTAACAGTTAGGTTTTTGTGCATGATGGCAGGGATAATTTCGTGATGTTTCTTATAGGTAAAAATGCCAGGGATGAGAATGGCAGATGGGATACCGGCGGGGGGTGGATTGGATTTTGGCAAAACAGTTCAAGCAACCTTGCGTAGAGAAGTTAAATAGGAGTATTTTAACCAGTATTATTGAATTTGATTTCTTGGGATATCGTGATATTTTTCGAGAACAAAATGGTAAAAAAGCTCATTGGGTATGTCTTTATTTTAAGGTATTAGTAAATCCGGATCAGGTAAAAGACGGCGAGCCTCACAAATTAGATGAAGTAAGGTGGTTTACTGTTAAAGCAATACCGGAAAACATTTACTCTAAATTTTACGGTTTTTTCAATTCTCATAAACAAAAATTAATATCATAAATAAATGGAAAATTTAGCAAATTTAAAAATATTGTCGCACGAAGAAATGAAGTTTTTGGTAGAAGGTGAAGTTCACGAATACATGAAAATGCTGGATGGGCGCTGGGAGACAATGGAAAACCCGCCCGTAATGATTAGGGCAAGGTATAAGTTTGAGGATTTTACAAAAGCAATGGAGTTTGTAAGCAGGGTGGCAAAAGTTGCCGAAGATGCGGGTCACCACCCAGACATTACAATTAACTACAATAAAGTGGAAATTATCTTGTGGAGCCACTTTATAAACGGCTTGTCGCTAAATGATTTTATAGTGGCCGCTCGCATAGATGAAATATAGATTATTTGACTTTGAAGTTAAAATTGATAGAGTAATAATGGATCAACTTACACAAACGCCATTATAAGCGTTTTTGTTTTTGATAAAATTAACAGACAAATCTCCCCCTTTTAATAATCAAGTTAGCAATGTGCGCCGCTCGCTTAGCCTCAAATAGGTAATCCTACGCTATTTTAAAAATAGCTCAGGACCTTCAGTCTGGCAAAGTTCGCGGTATGATTTGCTCGCTTCTCGCTCACAAATCATGAAAGCAGATATAAAAAAATTAGAAAAGTCTCAGCTTGAAATAACTTTTGAGTTAACCGCCAAGGAATTCAATAAATACGTTGATCGAGCTTTAGAGCACTTAAAGAGGCATACTAAAATGGACGGATTTCGCCCTGGAACAGTGCCAAAAGATTTGGTTGAAAAACAGGTGGGGTCAGAAAATTTGCTTATGGAAGCAGGAGATTTGGCTGTAAAAGAGGCTTACACAAAAGCCGTTAATGAAAACCATTTAGAGCCAATTGGAAACCCCGATGTGCAAATTAAAAAAATTGCCAAAGGAAGCGAATTTTTGTTTGTGGCAAAAATTTCTGTGTTGCCGGAGGTTTCTCTGCCAGACTACAAAGAAATTGCTTCAAGTATAAAGGGGCAAGATGTTTTGGTTGAAGAAAAAGAAATTGAAGATACCTTGACTTATTTGCAAAAGTCGCGCGCAACCTTTACAGACACAAATGCTCCAGCCCAAAAGAAAGATTACGTAAAAATTGAATATCAAAATGAAAAAATTCAAGAGGGAAAACCCATAAAAGACATTTTTATTCTTGGGGAAGCTGGCTTTTTGCCTGACCTTGAAGATCAAATAATTGGAATGAAAGCCGGTGACGAAAAGGAATTTATGGCAAAGTTTCCAGACAATGCTCCAAACAACATGGGCGGAAAAGAGTCAAAGTTTAAGGTGAAAATGATTGTGGTGCAAAAAATGGAGTTGCCTGAAATTAACGATGAATTTGCAAAGGGATTGGGAATGTTTGACAACTTGGTTGCTCTCAAATCCAATTTAATGGAGGGTATTACAGCTGAAAAAAAAGAAGCTGAAAAACACAGAAAGCGCGGGGAAATTTTAAGTAAAATTGCAAGCAAAGTGTCTTTTGATTTGCCTGAAAAAATGGTTGAATACGAACACGAAAGATTATTTATGGACATGAAAAATCAAGTTGTCCAACAATTTAAGCTCTCTTTTGAAGAATACTTAAAGCAAGTAAAGAAAACAGAAGATAATGTTAAAAGGGAATTGAGGGTCGAGGCCGAGAAAAGAATTAAAAATTTCTTGGTGTTGAGGCAAATTGGGAAAGCCGAAAACATTGAGCCGACAAAGGAAGAAATTGAAGAAGAAATGAACAAATTTATTAAAAATTATACAAAAGAGGAGTCAGACAAAATTGACATTAATCAGTTAAAAGAGTATACTAAAGATGCGATATTCAATGAAAAAGTCTTTGAGAAGCTTGAAGCTTTTTCAAGCGGAGTATCGTAATATAGTTATAAAATTAACATATGCCAATAGTACCAACTATTGTAGAGCGTTCCCAGCGTGGTGAGCGCGTATACGACATATTTTCAAGGCTTTTAGAGGAGCGCATTGTCTTTTTGGCGGGTCCGGTTACTGACTTAAACGCAAACGTGATAATAGCTCAAATGCTGTATCTCGTTTCAAAGGATCCCAAAAAAGACATTAAGCTTTACATAAACAGCCCCGGTGGTTCAGTAACGGCCGGTTTGGCGATCTATGACACGATGCAGTATCTAAAGTGCCCGGTTTCTACCATTTGCATTGGAATGACCGCTTCTATGGCAGCCATTATTTTAGCGGCAGGCACAAAAGGCAAAAGATTTGCTTTGCCAAATGCTGAGATAATGCTTCATCAAGTCATGGGGGGATTCCAAGGGCAGGCTTCAGATATAGACATTACTGCAAAACAGATTGTCAAAATAAAGGCCAAAATGAACCAGATTTTGTCTTCGCATACAGGGCAGCCGATTGACCAAATTGAAAAAGATACAGATAGGGATTTTTATATGACCGCAGAAGAGGCAAAGCAGTACGGGGTGATTGACGAAGTAATCGGGTCAATGAAGGACTAATCTAAAAATCTAAAAGAAAATTTTGCTTGCCTGAAAAAGCTTTCGTATATGGGCTCACCTCGCCAGAGGCGAGTTTTATTTTAAAAAAATCAAAAATCAAAAATCAAAATTCAAAGTTATGGTATCAAAATTCACATCGGTAAATTTTGATAATTTTAGAATATAAATTGTCATTTTGCATTTTGAGATTTGCACTTTTTATTAAATATCATGGATCAAAATTTAATACTGCTGTTTTTTACGGTTGTAGTAGCCCTGGTAGTAGGAGCATTTTTTGGATACTACATACGCCAGGTAATAGCAAAAAGAAGAGTTGGCACATTGGAGTCCAAGATTGAAAAAAAGCTCCAACAAACAAAAGAAGAGGTTGCAAAACTGGTAAAAGATTCAGAGAATAAGGCGGCTGAAATTACAGAACAAGCTCAAAAAGATATTGATCAAAGAAGAAGAGAATTTTTAAAAGTCGAGCAGGTTTTGCTTGATCGTGAAAAAATTCTTACAGAAAAAATTGGCGTCCTTGACCAAAAGGAGCAGGATCTTCAAGACAAAGTTGGAAAAGTAAAGGCAATGAAAGAAGATTTAGACAAGGCAAGGATCGACGTCGAAACAAAACTGGAAAAAGTTGCCAGCTTAACCAGAGAGGAAGCTAAAAAAGAGCTTTTGGGACTTGTTGAAGCAGAGTCGCAAAAAGACATCATGGAAAGAATGAAAAAAATGGAGGAACAAGGCAGAGATTCTTTGCAGGCACGGGCAAGAGAGATTATTTCTTTGGCAATTCAAAAAACTGCAGTTCCCCACACTCAAGAAATCAGCACTACAACTGTGGTCTTGCCTTCAGAAGATTTGAAAGGAAGAATTATCGGGAAAGAGGGCAGGAACATTAAGGCTTTTGAAAAGATGACAGGAGTTGAGCTCATTCTTGATGAAAGCCCCGATTCTGTGGTTATTTCCTGCTTTAACCCGATAAGAAGACAGATTGCCAAAATAGCCCTTGATAAGCTTATTCAAGACGGCAGAATTCAGCCGGCTAAAATTGAAGAAAAGGTGGCAGAAGCTACGTCTGAGATTTCTGAAGTTATTAGAAAAGCCGGAGAAAAAACTTTGTATGACTTGGCAATTGTTGGTGTAAACGATAAGCTTTCTCAAATTTTGGGAAGATTGTACTACAGAACTTCTTATGGGCAAAATGTTTTACTTCATTCAATGGAAGTGGCTTTAATTGCACAGACGATTGCTGAAGAATTGGGAGCCAACGCTGAAGTTGCCAAAAGAGGAGGTCTTTTCCACGATATTGGTAAAGCAATTGACCAGCAAATGCAAGGGTCTCATATTGAAATTGGAATTAAGATTCTTGAAAAATTCGGTGAATCAGAAGCTGTTATCCATGCAATGCGTGCACATCACGGAGATTATCCTGCCGACACAATTGAGGCCGTTATTGTAACGGTTGCCGATTCAATTTCAGGGTCTCGCCCCGGAGCCAGAAAAGACACTCTTGAAAATTATCTGCAAAGATTAAAAGCGCTTGAAGACATTGCCAACAGGTTTGATGGTGTTGAGAAAACTTATGCCATTCAAGCAGGAAGAGAAATTAGGGTATTTGTAAGGGCTGACATTGTAGACGATTTGGCAGTAGCCAAAATGGCGCGGCAAATTGCCTCAAATATTGAAGAAGAGCTAAAGTATCCAGGAGAAATTAAAGTGACTGTGATTCGCGAGAATAGGGTTGTGGAGTATGCAAGGTAAACAAATTAACACAAAATAAATAACTAGCACGAATGGCAAAAGCCCTGCGCAGGAGGGGCTTTTGCTTTAACAAAAAAGCGCGCGTACTTTCAGTCGCGCGCTGAAACTATTCTGAATAGCGGAAATTGAATTCATGAATTATTGTGTGGTCAGAGAAAATTATGAACTCTTCTCCTGTTAGAAAATGGGTAGCGCGGACGCATAGGCTTCCGTGCTCAAAATATCCGCCATGAGTCCATAGCTCTTCCTTGAACCAGAATATGTCTCCTGGCAGCAATGCGTGAAGGCAGTTCATGGTCACCTCATTGTTAATGAACGATAATCTTCTATAAACGTTTTACAACATTAACATTCTAGAGCCCAAAAGGCAATAAAACAAAAAGCGACGTGATTAGATTCGCCGTTTTACTCTTAGGCATCTCTCGCGATTGCCAATTCGTTTCCTTCGGAATCTTTGAAGAAGGCTATCCTCCCCCAGGGGAAAGTTGTGACATTGTTTTCGTCAACGCTTATTGCTTCTGGTTTGTCTTTTCCAGACAAGAAAACAACTCCTCTCTGATTGAGCTTTTTGACTTCCGCATCAATGTCATCAACGTATAACTCAACGTGACCTGTTGTTCCTCCATTAATATAAAGATGAATTTCTGCATCGCCTACGCTAATTGCTGCCCAATTTTGTTCTTGGATACGACAAGGCAATCCAAGCACACCGTTATAGAAAATGATCGCTCTGTTTAAGTCTATAACTTTTACATCAATAATAAGTTTCATAGATTAACTCCTAAAAAGTGCTATGGTTTGACTGGAGCGGGTAGGGAGAATCGAACTCCCGGCTTTTGCTTGGAAAGCAAAGGTATTGCCATTATACGATACCCGCAAGTTATTTTATTGAGTGCTCTATCCAGCCCATAATTCTTCTATGCAATCTTCTACCAAATTCCTTTTTGCCAAAGCTTTTGATATACAAATGTAGTAGTGTTCCATATGGTAACGATTTTCTTTTAATTGCCACCTTATTGCTTCTAGAATCTATTTGGGTTTTACCAAACTGGTTTTTCTTAATTCTAGTTATTTTTGACCAATAATCAATAGCTTCCACAATATTATTATCAGTATACAAATGAATAGCAGGGTTAAAGTTTTCATTTTCTAGACCACAAACTTCTTTAAACCACTTTATTGCAAGTTTTATGACTTTGGGGGTGGTCAGAATTGACGACTCTAACAAATTCATGAGATTTTGTGCCCTCACCCAAATAAAGACCTATTCCAAGTAACCATAAATCTCTATTCGTGATTTTTCCTAATTCTTCTCTTGCTAGCTCTTTCATCTCATTTGCTTCTGCCATTTTTTGGTTATGTTTAAAGGTTGCAGATTTGAGTTTCGCTGAACTAATTCTTTGGATTACTTCTCTATTTGGCGTATACGGGATATTGCTTGTCCAATTTGCTATAGTGCTTTTCCCAATACCCAATATCTCACAAATCATATTGTAAGAATAACCTTTCATCCTATATTTAATAGCTTTTTCTTTGTTACTCAATACTTTCATTTTTATACTGTTGAGTTTTTTATAACAATTAAAGAACAGGTGTGCAATATTTTAATGTACGAAAGCCATGACTATTACTTCAAGTTTATAAACTCTTTTGAGATCATATAGTCAACGGGAGCGTAGTTATCAGTCAAAATGGGGTAGTTGTCAAAGTGAATCTTACTCGTATCAATCTGATGTTCCTGTAACCCACTTATAATCGGATTTTTGTTTTGTAAAATTTCTTTGCTTGAAAAATCAATTTTTTGATCGCCGTTATATGCAACAAAGATGATATTTTGAGGTTTTGTGGAGTCTTTAGAAACCACTGCAAAAAAATAGCTGTTAGGGAATACGCTTTTAAGCGTCTTCATTTCAGATAAAACAAAGGAGACGGGTTTTTGAGGTAGGCTTCCAACTACGTTAGCAATGAAAACCCCGTTGTCTGACAGTTTGCTTTTTGCTAATTCAAAAAATTCTTGTGTCGTCAGATGTTCTGGCGTTGAAAAAAAGGATGCATATGCGTCGCTGAAGATAAAGTCGTATTTATTGTTTGTGTCATAGAGAAATCTCCGGCCGTCTTGCGCAAAGTTTTGAAAGCGCGGGTTGTCTGAAGGAACGTTAAAATAATCTTTTGCCACCTGAAAAATCATGGGATCAATTTCAGCAATATCAACTTTGATTTCTGGCAGGTTTGCTAAAAGATCTTTTGGCACAGAGTAAGCTCCTCCACCAATCATTAAGGCGTTTTTTATATCCTTGTTGAAAAGTTGATAGAGTACGTAATACTTTGTGTATTCATAAGCAAGCTGGTTTGAATTTAAAAATTCTGCTGCCGAAGAATTCCTGTCTTGCTGCAAAAATCTTGCGGGTTGCCCTTGGTAAGTACCGTCATAAACTAATATTTTTTGGTATAAGCTGTCTTTATTGAAAACCGTTTTTGCTAGGCTAAGATTAAGTGAATTTGTGTAGAGTGCAAGCGAAGAAAAAATTATAACAGCACCAAAAAGAATCTTAGCTGACAGCTTAATTTTGACATTTGCAAGCAATCCTATAACAATGAGAAGAAAACCTATGCTTAGAATAATTTTATCAATGCCAAAGTGCGGTATTAAAAAGAAACCTGCCGACAAGCTGCCAAAAATACTGCCCAAAGTTGACCAAAAGAAAATTTGGCCGGCTGTCTCTCCTACTCCTAAATTTTCAAGGTGCAGTTTTTGAAGCTTAACTGCAAAGGGAGAAAGCATTCCAAGTAAAAAATTCTGAAAGAAGAATAAAAGCACAGCTGAAATAACAGGACCATAAATTACCGATAAGCTATATCCAAAAAGCGGTAGGAAAATCAGGCCTAAAAAGTGCAAAATTATTATAATTGTTCCGCTTATGGATATTATATAAAAAAAGATGCTTTCTCTTGGGTATTTGTCGGCAAGTTTTCCTCCTACGTAGTAACCAATGCTTAAGGCGGCCAATACTACGCTTATTACAGAAGACACCGTGAAAATTGTGTTTCCAAAATATGGGGCTAAAATTCTTATAGCGATAATTTCAATAATCAGCACACAGGCTCCTGTTGTAAAAACGGCGGCAGGTATTACAGATTTTTTTAGAAAATTGTCCATGAAAAAATTTTATCACAGATTTTTGGCTTTGACAAACTTGATTTTTTTAGATATCATGGCTATTATATCGGGGTGTAGTGTAACGGCTAGCACGAGTCGTTTGGGACGATTTAGTCTGGGTTCGAATCCCAGCACCCCGACATTAAAGGACAAAGTTTTTACTGCCCTTGTAGTTTCCTACTTCGCCCTCATTTGTATTCGGGCTTCGGTAGACAAGCAGTATTAGTTAATAGACCTGTTGTGAAATAAGGATTCAGGCTGCAATTTGTAATTTTACCCCAAAACTCATAAAAATGCGTTGGCTTGCCTCAGGGCAAACCTCCTTATTTTTCTGAATTTTGGGGTAAAATTCCTGCATTTTACTCTGTAATCTTATTTTGCAACAAGTCTATTATTTTGCTTGCCCTTCGTAGCTCTGATACAATCAGAGGTGTAGTAGGGCCCCCGTAGTTCAATGGACAGAACGGAGGGTTTCTAACCCTCTAATGTAGGTTCGATTCCTACCGGGGGCACACGCTGGGAGTTTTCGTCCAAAAACTCCTCAAAAAGGCTTGAAATAGAGCTAATTTCGTCAGTTCGATAACCAAGTTTCTGATTGTACGGCAATTTCTCTTCAAAAATGAAGAAGAAAAGGCGGTGCTGTTCAAACACATTCATGGTTTGCCATATATCATAAGGGTGTTTCAGTAATCCCACGGCTTTTGACAAGGCGGTTCGATAAGGAATGTTCAAATCCATGTTGGCCACAGATTGACCGCCAAGTTCTTCTAGTTTTACGGCGACATCATTAAGCTGTCTTTCAAAGACGCTTTTTGTTTGGGGCGATTTGGCGCCAATTAGCAGATTCGTCAGTTGAACGGCTCTCTCTTCAAGTTGTTTGGTTTCTTTTGCCTTAGAGGCTTGTAGTGCCTCTAGATAATGGATTTCTTG
>Ga0209542_10004092_pt1 | contig 30373 bp, 36 predicted proteins | sample RifCSPhighO2_01_FD_184028 | JGI IMG/M metagenome (GOLD analysis project Ga0209542, IMG submission 184028) | Soil microbial communities from Rifle, Colorado - Rifle CSP2_plank highO2_0.1 (SPAdes) (version 2) | ecosystem: Environmental > Terrestrial > Deep subsurface > Rock core/Sediment ... | reverse complement strand
TCCCGTTCTGTGGAGAAGATGCATGGAGGGTCCTCAGCCGGCAGTTCTGTGAGAAGCCGGAGAGCTTCATCAATCCTCCTCGGCACGCGCTCGGAGGCAAGGCGCTGATGACTCTGCCATACGAACATGCCGAGTGGCTCGAAGAAGCAGGAATGGAGAGAGTTGAGATTGAGGAGCTCAAGACATATCTTCCACCCACATACTCCGGTCCGTTCGTCGGAAAGGAAGTATTCTCGTCTGGGGCCAAGGGTGTATTCTTTGATGCGGTTGACAAGAAGACCGTGTTCCAGAAATACATCGAACAGCGTGCTTTCCGTCTTAATGGAGAGTGCAGGTTCATTCGGACGGCAGCTCACTTCGTCGGCAGCTCACTTGGGGAACTGACGGTTTCCGCTACCACAACACTGCCAGTGCATGGTGGAAATGACACGATGAATTATCATGTGGGTATCGGTACCCCCACACCGCCGGTAGATTTTTCCAGAGGAGTTTTCTTTGATTGATGCGTAAGGTTAGGTTATAAAAAGAGGCGGTTCCGTTTTCTCACGGACCGCCTCTTTACTATGACTGCTTGATTAGGAAATTTAAAAATTATTAGTATAATGAAATTAATCATGAAAATATATTTTGTCCGGCATGGACAGACACAAAAAAACAAAGAACGTCGTGCCACAGGGTGGGCAGATGACCCCCTAAACGAAGAAGGCATAAAAGAAGCGTATAAAACAAAAGAAGAAGTGCCCAATGATTTTACTCACATATATTCATCTGACCTTGTTCGTTGCAGACAAACTGCAGAAATTATAAATAAGAAGTTAAATATACTCACTACTTATGATATACGTTTACGAGAAAGAAATTTTGGATCTTTACAGGGGAAAACCATAGAAGAAATTGGTTCTGAATTATGGGAAAAAGATCATAATCAGGAGTATAATTATCAGTCTTATGGGGGAGAGTCAGTAAAAGATGTAAAGGAAAGACTTTTCGATTTTATTTTTGATATCAAAAAGAAGCAAAACGGTAAAAAGGTTTTGATTGTCACCCATGCTGGCATTATTCGATTATTGCACCATTTACTAAAGGGAAAAATTCCTGAAAAAATTTATAATGCGTCCGTGCATGAATTTGATTTTCCTGATACTTTTTAAATTAAATTTGCTACTTGCATTTTTGTGGGGGTAGGTTATACTATTAACGTGAATAAAAATATACAGTCAAATAGTGTTTTCTTTTTCAGCTACTTTAGCAAGGCTAGAGGGCTGATATTTGCGCTGTAAAAATAATTCAAACTAACTTACAACTCAAACACCGGCTCTCTAGCGAGACCGGTGTTTGTTCTTTTGGGGCAGGGAGGCTCCTCGTATATGCAGGAAGGAGACATTCGGCGTATTGCGGGAGCCAATCCCGAGTCGTGCAACCCAGTGAAAAGGGTTGGAAACGAATGGGTTTGTGAGCATTGCGGGACCGCTCACAAAAACATTTCGATGGCCCTATACAATCAGTGTCCCGTGAAGAAAGGAGGTAGTGCCCATGTGGGGAATGGTCTGGTTTAGATAGGGCTAGAAATGTAAGGCGACTTGGCCCACCGCACATCGAGTTTGGTGGCGTCGCGTGTTCTGCACGTGACGCCACCAAATATTTTAATTAAATGCATATGAAAAATAAAAATTACAGACAAATAAGGTTTTCTTTTTCCACTTGCATTTTTGGGAGTATGTATTACACTATGGGAGTGAAAAGCAAAAATATCAGCATCATAATTATTGGGATTATACCTAAAAATCTTGAAGGCTGATGTTTGCGCTGTAAAAAACTCTAAAAATAAAAAAATTACAACCTAAACACCAGTCTTCAAAAACTGGTGATTTTGCTCTTTCGTTTGGCTTCGGCTGAACAAACAGGAGGTCTATGGATCAGGGTCAGGTAGTGTTCACTAGCTGGTTCGCGAATGCGACTCAGCAAAAGAAGGGTGCCAGACATCTCTTGGTCCCTCCTTGTCTCTGCATTATTCCGTGCGGTTGCCGCAGACTGCCGAATGACACTCCCTTTCTTCTGTATCTACATGAAGAGAAGGGGACGTATGTTCACGGAGGCTGCAATACGGAATTCGTTGTGCCACCTCACACCGTGAGGGTAGAGAGTTAATCCACGCGGTGATCTTGAAAACCGGCGGCGTTCGCAGAAATGCAACGTTGTCGGTTTTTATATTTTCTATAATATGGTAATATAATTTCAGCATGAAAAACCGAATTTACATAAAAGATTTAAAAGATAACGTAGGTAAAGAAGTAATTATTGCCGGATGGGTGGATGTGAGGCGCGACCAGGGCAAAATGGTGTTTTTTGATATGCGCGATATGACCGGACGTGTGCAATGCGTCACCTTGCCTATTCACGCACAAGCTATAGAAAAAGCGAAAGAGATTCGTCCCGAATGGGTTGTGAGTGTAAAAGGTTTAGTAAAAAAGCGCACCGACAAAGGCGCCACAGAAAACAACAGTGTGGAGCTAGAAGTTTTAGAAATAGAAGTTTTAAGTCAGGCGAAAGAATTGCCTTTTGATATGTCTTTAAACGGATATAATCTTGATTTAACTACCGAACTTGATAATCGTGCCCTAGTTTTACGACATCCAAAGGTTCAGGCAGTTTTTAAAGTACAGGAAACAATAATTGATTCTTTTAGAGAATTTATGAAAAAAAATATGTTTTTTGAATTTCAGGCACCCGCAATTACTCCTGCGACAGCAGAAGGAGGAGCTGAAGTTTTTCAAGTTAATTATTTTGATAAAAAAGCTTTTCTTACTCAATCTCCTCAACTTTATAAACAAATAGTAATGTCAGCTTTTGAGAGATGTTTTTCTGTAAATAAAGTTTTTCGGGCTGAGCCGTCTTCTACTACAAGACATCTAACGGAAATAGTCTCGCTCGATGCTGAAATGAGTTTTATTGATTCATGGATAGATGTTCGTGATATGGCAGAAGAAACAGTAAGATTTGTATTAAAACAAGTTGAAGCTAAAAATTCTGAACATTTAAAAATGTTGAATGCAACAATTCCAGTGATGATAGACAAAACCCCCACTTTTTCATTGAGAGAGGTTCAGCAAAAGATTTTTGATAAATTTGGGCGTGATGTTCGTGGGGACAAAGACACAAATCCTCAAGACGAAAGAGAGATTTGTGAGATAATAAAAGAAGAAACCGGTTCGGATTTTGTATTTATTTATGGATATCCGACTCGTAAGAAACCTTTTTATGTTTATCCAAATCCTGATGAACCTGAATATAATGAGGGTATGGATTTATTATGTCGTGGAGTTGAATGGCTTTCTGGTGGACGAAGAATAAATGATTATGAACAACTTATGAAACAAGTTGAAATTTGGAAAATGGATCCAAGTAAAGTTAAAATGTTTCTTGAGGCGTTTAAATATGGGGTACCGCCCGAAGGAGGTTTTGCCTTAGGTGCCGAGCGCATGACTATGCAGTTGCTAGGTTTGAAAAATATCCGTGAAGCTTCAATGTTTCCACGAGACATGAACAGAATTGATGAGAAGTTAAATAGTGATGGATATTAAAATTATCGGAAAAGTAATAAGGGGGGACGGCTATGGCAGGAAATTGGGTTTTCCTACGGTAAATTTAGACACCAAAGATGAATTACCAAAAATGGGAGTTTATGCGGGAGAAGCCGTTTTGGAGAATAAAATTTATCGCGCGGGGATATTGATAAATCCAACTGGGAAAGTGGAAGCTTATTTGATAGGATACAATGCAGATGCATATGGAAAAGAAGTGACTCTCAATACAAAGAAGTTTTTAAGAGAATACAAAAAATTTAAAAATGAAAAGGAACTTGTTGCGCAAATCAGGGAAGATTTAAAAGATATTGCAATTACTTATTAAATGTAGGATACTATAAGTATTCCTTCGGGGTTGGGTGCAAGTCCCAATCGGTGGTACAGCCCACGAGTCCAAAAGGACACGACTTGGTGAAATTCCAAGGCCGACCGTATAGTCGGGATGAAAGAAGGAGAAATTGCCATTATTTAATGGAAATTTTTTAAGCCCCGAATATCGGGGATTTTTTTATGTTTACAGGAATTATTAATAATTTAGGCAGAGTCCTTATTAAGAACAAAAACGTTTTAATTATTAAAACGGAAAAAGGTTTTTTAGCTCGTTTAGAAAAAGGCATAAGTGTTGCCGTTGATGGAATTTGCTTGACAGTAGTAGCTTACAATAAAAATTCTTTTGAAGTTGATATTATGCCGGAAACAGCCAATAAGACAAATATAAAATATTTACGATCAGAAGATTTGGTCAATCTAGAATTACCAGCAACGACTAATTCATTTTTATCGGGTCACATCGTGGAGGGACATATTGATGGTATTGGAAGATTACAAAATCTGACTAAAAAAAACAATAGCCACATTCTAAAAATTTCACTTCCCAATTTTCTTTTAAAATACATAGTTGTAAAAGGATCAGTTGCGGTCAATGGAATCTCTCTGACAGTGATTGAAGTAAGTAAAGATTATTTTAAGGTTGGAATTATTCCTCATACTTGGCAGGGAACGATGCTCCACACAATTAGAGTTGGAGATGTGGTTAATATTGAAGTAGATATTTTGGCGAAATATATTGAAAAATTATTGAAAAGAAAATAATATGAAAAAGATTACACAAATTAAAATCGGCATTATTAGCAGCTCTTTTCGGAAAGAAGTGGCTGATAATCTGGAAAAAAATTGTATTAAAACACTTAAAAAAAATGGTTTATCAGATAGACAAATAGATATTTTTAAAGTACCGGGGTCTTTGGAAATACCGCTAGTCGCCCAAAAAATAGCGAAAAAGGGTATATATGACGCCATCATCACTTTTGGCGCAATACTCAAAGGTAGAACTTATCACTTTGAACAAATTGCCGATGAGTGTGTAAGAGGTTGTATGCAAGTTTCCTTAAAATATGAAATTCCGGTTATTTATGAAGTACTAGCTGTGTATAAATTAAAAGATGCCATGGAAAGAGCTACTCGGAAAAAAGAAAATAAAGGAGTTGAGGCGGCTTTAACTGCGCTCAAAATGATTAAAGTTATTTCAAAGATATGAAAAATTATTTCTCAACAATACCAGAAGCATTAAGCCAAATTAAAAAAGGGAAAATGCTTATTATCGTGGATAATCCGAAGCGCGAGAATGAGGGGGATTTTTATATTCCTACTGATAAAGTCAGTCCGGAACATATTCTTACCATGATTCAGAGGGGAGGGGGTTTAATTTGTACCGCTATCACCCAGGCACAGGCTCATCGTTTATCTCTTCCTTTGATGGCTGATCCTTTTGATAATACTGAAAAAACAAAAGTAAACTTTACTGTCTCAGTTAGCGCCAAAAAGGGCATTACTACCGGAGTTTCTGCTTTTGATCGGACAAAAACAATCAAGGTTTTAGCCAGTCCGCAGTCTAAACCATCTGACTTGACTCGTCCCGGACATGTTTTAGGCTTGGTGGCAAAACAGGGTGGAGTTCTAGAAAGAGACGGGCATACCGAAGCGTCGGTTGATTTAGCCAGGCTTGCGAATTTCACCCCATCTGGAGTTTTATGCGAGATTGTTGGAGCGGAAGGACGGATGGCTAAACTTAAAGACCTTATAAAACTTTCTCAAAAATTAAAAATCAAGATAGTGTCCATAAATGATCTTGTAAAATATGTGAAAAAAAATCCCTTATCTCTATTACCGGATAAAATTGGGGTGATTGAAGTTGCCGCATCCGCTTTGCCGACCATATACGGAAATTTTAAAATTTTGGTCTTTAAATCTATCACTGATAATCGTGAGCATGTGGTTTTGTTAAAGGGAGATATTAAACAGCCTATGTTAACTAGAGTTCACTCCCAATGTTTTACCGGGGATACTCTTCTTTCCTTGACATGCGATTGCCGGCAACAGTTGCATCAAAGTTTTGACTTAATAAACAAAACTGGAAGCGGTATTGTTTTGTACCTTAATCAAGAAGGCAGGGGTATTGGCTTAGTGAATAAAATAAAGGCCTACTCATTGCAAAACCAAGGTCATGATACCCTGGAGGCCAATCACGCTCTTGGCTTACCAACTGACGCTAGAAATTACAAAGTGGCGGCCGAAATTTTAAAATATCTGGGAATAAAAAAAATTAACCTTTTGACGAATAATCCGGACAAAGAAAAACAGCTTACTGCTTTTGGAATTCATATTAATAAATGTATTTCCATAGAGGGCGAGCCCAATAGAATAAATAATAAGTACCTTCTTACTAAAAAAAATAAATTAGGACATCGATTAACGACAGTATAATATTTTTATGCGATCTTCTTCCAAAAATGATGAATATTTTATAAATGAGACATTGAGATTAGCAAAAAAAGCGATAGGGTGGACCAATCCTAATCCAATGGTTGGAGCGGTTATTGTAAAAAATGGTCAAATTATTGCTAGGGGTTATCATAAGCGAGCAGGTCTTCCGCACGCTGAAATAGAAGCACTCAGAGTTGCCAAGAACAGCGTTCAGGGAGCTACACTCTATGTTAATCTGGAGCCATGTAATCATTATGGAAGAACACCGCCGTGTACGGATGCTATTATTCAAGCAGGTATTAAGCGCGTTGTTTGCTCAATGCTTGATCCAAATTCAAAAGTTCACGGACGCGGGATAGCTAAATTAAAACAGGCAGGAATTAGTGTTTCTATGGGACTCCGAGAAAAAGAATCAAGAGTGCTCAACGAGGCGTTCTTTACTTTCCATAAAAAAAAGAGGCCTTTTGTTGCTATTAAGTTTGCAGCCAGTCTGGATGGGAAGATTGCAACATATGCAGGGGATTCAAAATGGATTACCAATCAAAAAGCCCGGTTATTTGCCCGGAAATTAAGAGGTGAATATCAAGCTATCCTTGTGGGAATTAATACTGTGATGCGGGATAATCCTCATTTGGGAGTGCGTAGTCCTGGTAAGAGGGATCCATTGAGAATTATTTTAGATTCTAATCTTCAAATCCCTCTGAATTTTAAAGTTCTTCGGGATAACAATGTTTTAATCGCAACAACCATTCACGCTTCAAAATATAAAAAGAAATTATTGGCCAAGAGAGGCGTTCCAATTCTTACTTTTAAAAGTAAAAGTATACCAATGAAGAAGCTTTTATCATCACTGTGGCGCAGGGGAATTGTCAGCATTTTGGCTGAAGGCGGAGGAGAGACCTTAGGAAGCTTTGTGGATGAAAAAATTATTGATAAAGTGTATGCTTTCTATGCTCCGATTCTCGTCGGAGGTAAAAAAGCAGTTACGATAGAAGGGAGGGGAGAAAGCAAAATAAAAGAAGCGTTGCATTTAAAAGATGTTTCTTTCAAGTATTTTCAAGACAATTTTCTTGTCATTGGGTCATTAAGTTAATTTTGTAAAAAATAAATATGATTAAGACAGTGATTTTTGATATAGATGGGGTTTTGATTGACTCTTTTGAGGCGAATTTTAAGTTCTTCTTTGATCTTATGGTCAAGTTCGGATATGATTCACTAAATCGAGAGCAATTTTCTGCGCTTTTTCATGTACCGATGAAAGATATTATAAGGATTGTCACAAAATCAACAGATGAAGAAGAAATTGAAAGAATTTGGAAAGCAGGCAAAGATAAAGAAGTTCCATATCCGCATAAACTTCTAAACACGCCAAAGCATTTGGATAAAACCCTAAAAGTCTTGAATGAAAATTATATTTTGGGAATAGTTACAAGTCGCACTCACGAAAGCATTTTTTCGTTATCCTCGCTTGCTGAATTGGAAGATTATTTTAAAGTTATCGTTGCATACCAAGACACAGAAAATCACAAACCTCATCCGGAACCGCTTCTTTTGTTTGCTCAAAAATTAAAAGTTTTACCGGAAGAATGCGTGTATGTCGGTGATGCGGAAAGTGACTTGTTGGCCGCTAGGGCCGCGGGAATGAAAGTCATTATTTATTCTAAAAATCAATTTAATCAAGCTGACGCTTGGACATCGTCGTTTACAAAATTACCAGAACTGATATTATCTTTAAATGACTGATTTACTAAAGAAAAAATGTATGCCGTGCGAAGGGGGAGCCGAGCCTTTGACTAAAGGCGAGGCGATAGACTATATGGCGGAAGTGCCGGGCTGGAGTTTAAGTGAAGACATTAAGAAAATTTCTAAAGAATACAAATTTAAAGATTTCATTGGAGCGATAAATTTCGTAGAACGGGTAGCGGACGTGGCGGAGATGGAAGACCATCATCCGGATATTCACATCCACTACAATAAAGTTCTGCTAGAACTTTGGACTCATGCCATCGGTGGACTTTCCGAAAATGATTTTATCGTCGCGGCAAAAGTGGACGCGATGAAATAAAAAGTATTTTGATATCTTTAATTCGTGCGAATATGCGTATAGTGTAAGTTGCGAAAATAGAATTTACCACTATCATGCTATAGCATAGGTTATGTAAATAAAAAATAAAGGGGCGGATCGTTGTTCAGACAAGTCCGCCCCTTGTGTATTAGCCAGACGCGATCTACCGCTTTTTTGTATCCTTTTGCATTTGCAAACAATGAACACAGAAAGTTCCAATAATTAGCCCCCAGTCGAATCTCTGTGTTCGGTCTTCATCCGCAGCAGTCTGAGTCTTCCACTTGTGTCGCCCTGTCGGTGACTGGTCGCATTTTTTCTTTTTCATTTTTTCTCGAAGAACAAAGAGTTTTGCACAAATGCAAAACCCCTTCCCGTCAGGGAAGGGGTTAGCTTCAAGAATTTATGCGCAAATAGATTTAAGTGCGCAAAGACAACCCTTTCCCAAACGAGGAAGAGTTGTGAGAATGCAGGCGAGAAAGAATTAATCGATATCCGCCGAGTGAGCCATTGAGCCATTTTGCTATTCGGGCGATAGTGGCAGAAGAAAGTCCGGTTGTTTCAGTTATGTAATTGTATTGCATATCAGAAGAGAGAAGGGATGCCGCTTCCAGGCGATTGGCATATTCTTTGATTTCTTGCGGTGTCATCAAGTCGCGCAGAAAACGCTTGGCCTCATCGGCGTTTTTAAGCTCCAAAACACTAGCAATCAATTGCTTGTTTTCCTTGGTATTCCAGTCCATATCAGATCCAATGTCTTGAACTAGCCTGACCGTTCCAACACTTGTATTTTTATTCATTCCTTTGCTCATCCGACTACTTTAGCGCACTAAAGTACTTTAGTCAACTAAAGTAAAGAGAGGGGTGTGGATAACTCTATTTTAGTAAAGTAGTAAGAAGGGGGTATTGATAATTTTTTTATATTGGTATAATTAAAAGATGCAGGTAAACGTATTTATTTTTCATGGGACGGAGGGGCATCCAGAGGACCACTGGTTTCCTTGGCTGAAAGAGAATCTTGAGGCAAAAGGTTGCCAGGTTTTTGTGCCGCAATTTCCTTCGCCACCTGTCGTAGCATCTAAAATTTTGGAATGGTTTGATGTTTTAAAAAATTACGAGCAATATATAAATGAAGATACAATTTTTGTCGGGCATAGTCTGGGTGGGGTCTTTGTCCTGCGGGTATTAGAAAAATTAAAACATCCAGTTCAAGCGGTATTTTTAGTAGGTGCTCCCATAGGAGTAAGACCCATTCTTAATTATGACCGAGATCTTAGTTTTAGCACTTTTGATTTTGATTGGCAGAATATTAAAAATAAAGCCAAGAATTTTGCTGTTTTTCATTCAGACAATGATCCGTTTGTTTCATTGGAGAATGGGGAAGAGTTGGCGAAAAATTTAGGAGTCAATCTTACATTTATCCCTAACGCCGGACATTTTAATAAAAAGGCGGGGTATTTGAGTTTTCTTCAATTATTAGAAAAAGTAGAAACAGTGCTACAATCTATTTATGAGTAAACTCAAAATTTTGGCTTTTAGTGGAAGTTTAAGGAAAGCTTCAAGTAATTCGGGGTTAATTCGCGCGGCCAAAGAGCTTGCGGGGGACGAGATGGATATAACTTTTATCGATATTTCCGCGTTTCCGCTCTACAATCAGGACATGGAGGCCGCATTTCCTCCCGAACTTGCCAATTTGAAAAAACAAATCCGCGAAGCGGATGGAATCATCATCGCCACGCCGGAGTTTAATAGGTCAATTCCCGGAGCCCTGAAAAATATGTTTGACTGGACTTCTCGGCCTTATGGCGACAATGCTTGGGATAATAAAAGGGTGGTGACCATGGGTGCATCGCCCGGGTCTATTGGCACCGCGCTTGCGCAATATCACCTCAAGCAAATACTGCTTTACTTGAATGCTCGCGTGCAGGGCCAGCCGGAATTTTATGTTAGCAACTCATCCGATAAATTTGACAAAGAGGGCAATCTGACTGACGAAAAAACCAAGGAATACCTAAAACGTTTATTGGAGAGTTTCAAACAGCATATTGCTTTACAAACATAAAGGTCTTCATAATAATTGTGCAAAGTTCGACTTTGCACAGCGATAAACGCTTGTTGGAAAGTTTCAAACAGCATTTGCAAGTTTAGTGTATTCCTTATTAATTAATTTTATCTATATAAGTTTTTGCTTGAATTTCAGCCCTTGAATCTGCATCAGATTTTGTATCAAATTTATTCTCATTATCAAAAAAATGGACAGCTTCATCTGAAATCCATATCCACCAATGTGCCTCCCATTTATCATCAGGCAAACTTTCTGGCTTAATTTCGATTTGAAAATTTTTGTATAATATTATTTTTGTATCTTGGGGCATATTTTTATTTATTATAACTAATCATTCTAGAAATAGCATCTATCGAAAGACTAAAAAGATCTTGCACTTCATCAATTTCATAAATTTTATCAGGGTGTTGAGTGGGGTTACGGAAGGAATCTTTTATGTGTCTAAGTAAATTCATAATTTCGGGAGACGGTGGGGTTCGTCTTTGTTCAAGTGAATCAAGCATATTTCCCCACATAAGGGGTCTAACTCTTTTTTGTTTGACAATATTACAATAAAAATAACATAAAACTGCTTCTGTACCCCTCATTAAATGGAATGCTGCGGCAGTAGAAAGTTCAAAAGCGATAGCTTTACCTGCTTGTTGAAAATCGTATTGAGCGAGTGGTGGAAGTTTATCAAAAATACCTTCTGGCATCAGTGATTTTACATCTGATAATAATTTTTGAACATCAATTCTTTTATCAGTTACAGTAAAAGCAAAATTACCAGAGGTTTCTGCTTCAATTACAACACGAAGGTCTTTTATGATACTTCTGAGTTTTGAAACTTGTTCAGAAGTTACATTAGAACTTTCAGGCAACAAAGCTACTTCATTTTTAAATTCAGTCAATTCCCTGGTAGCTGTAGCTCTTTTTGTCACTTTTAGATTTAGTTGCTCAAGCTTCCTAAGAATTTTGTCGATGTTGCCAATTACCCAATTATCTCCATGAATTAAATAACTAGTATTTACATCTTGTAAAAATCTAATACTGGTTCCGAATGAAATATATGGATATATTGGTTTTGAAATCATAACTGTTTATTTATATAAATATATTTTATTATATCAAATTTTTCAAAAACCCCTCAATTTTCTTCCCGATCTCGACGTCTGCTGAGACGCGAGTGTAGCCCAGGGCTTCGAGCAACTTGGCCCAATACGACTTGCCAATGTTGCTCATCCCGATCAACACGATACAGATTCCGTTCACGCTGCCCCCTCCTTTGTGCAATTTCTACGAGAAAAGAATACATTTTTTAGGATGCTTTGTCAATTTTTATTTAAAAACTTTTTGATGTGGACTTCGTCGCGTTTGAGCCAAGCGATGTTGCCCTCTAATCCTTTTCTTTTAAGTTTGTTCTTATCCATAACTCTAGCCCCTCTTTTACAATGTCAAAATTTCTTGGATCTGAATTGGCGACCTCAATGGCTTTCGTAGTCGCTTCATCTTCCGTAATTTCAAGACGCTTGTTATTTATTTCAAGAAACACAAAAAGGCAGGCAAGCGATATTCTTTTATTCCCATTTGGAAAAATGTGCCCTTTATTGATTTTGTAGAACAAAATTGTCGCTTTTGATTCAATCGTCGAGTATTGTTCTTCGCCGAAATGCCTCGTCTGAGGTATAACTACGAGGTTTTCTATTTCTTTTGCGTTTACTTGGGCGAAAGGAGGAATCGGTTCGCCAATTTCTTTAAATCTATCAAAAAGAACCAGATAGATATCGGTTATGTCTGTTTTTGATAAGTGTCTAATTGACCGGGACTTTTCCTTCTCTGTCATAGCGAGCTAGATCTTTAAAACTTTTTTTGTATTTTCCAAATACGGCATTAGTTGTATCGCTTATATCTTTTGATCTCGTGTCTTCTGCCACAGAGCCGGAATCGTCTCTTTTTCTAAATATTTTCCTAATTAAATCTTTCATATCGGTATTATATCATTTACTACATATTGATACAAGTTTTTATACAGTTCTCTCATTATTTTTCTCTATTCTTCAAAACCCCTTAATTTTCTTCCCATCCCTTTTCAGCCAGGCGATGTTGCCTTCTAGGCGCTCCTTGACTTGCTCTATGGCGCGTTTGGCGCCGGGGGCGTCGTGGGTGGCAAAGAATTGCTTGAAGGACTTTAAATGTTTTTCTTCGGCGCTGCCGGAGATAGCTTTTACTAATCTGCCTAGTGTATGCCCGCCGTCGCCATAACGCGAGAGCAATGTTTCCCAATTATATTTCAAGCATTTGAGCCAGATGTTTCTGCCGAGCGAGTTTGCTCCGATGCCCGACAGGATACCGACTGTATCTTGTATTCGTACATCTGGGGAAAAAGCAAAATGAGAAACTTCGCAAAGCACTTTATCTTGTGTAAAATCTCCCAAAGCATTGCCAATTCTATTTTTTTCTTCGTGTAGTGTCTCTTTTTTGTATTTCGCTACAAGAGCTCGGTATTCTAACATTGCGCCGTGTGTGGCGATGATAGAATACACGGCTCCGCGGATGTCTGGATTAACTTTTTTACCTTTTTGCATTAAGACAAATTTCTTTTTCGCTTCGGCAATTATTTTCTTATCGCCGGCTCTGCCGGCGCGAGAGATGGACAGCGAACGCAAAAGGGCATCAGTATGCGCCTCGTTTTTCTTCTTTTCCCAGCCGAGCTTATGCGCAAGAGGGGAGAAGAGTTCCAAAGAAAGTGCATTTAATTTGTCTTTACTTTTGGTCTTGGCAAGAATTTGTTCTAGTCGAGCCAGCCCGCTTGCAAGCTCAAGCCAGACCGTGTAATTATCTTCCGTTTTATAAGCGTCCAAAAATGACAGGGCATCCGTGGTTGGAATAGTACCCGCTTCCGCCAATGCAAAAAGGTCGCGGATGATGCCGAGTCGGTCTCGAGCCGACAATATTTTATTTTGTACGGGCATCTTTAACTTTTCTAAAAGTTCTTTAGAATAAGCAGTGCGGAAAAAGCCGGTTTCGCCGAAGTTTATTTTTAGCCAAAATTTTTGGAAATCAAACTTTTTACCCCTTGTTGCAGGCGCACTTTTTAGAAAGCCTTGCGCAGGCGGGTAGCCGAGCAGTTCGCTCCCAAAGCTTTGGGAGATAGATTGCTTTATAAAAAGTTGTGCCAAGAAAGAGGGGTGAGCCTTCGGAGAGTTTGTAATGGGTACTTGCCAAATTGTTTTGTCTTTACTCTTTGCTTTTGAAATTGGGCTAGCAAAAAATCTTTCTTGAGATAAAGATAATTCATTATTTTTTATCTCTGCTTTAATAACCGGATAGCCTGGCTTGCTCGTCCAATTATGCATCATTTTGGCGACGGGCTTTTTAGATACTTTTTCAAATGCTTGCCAGAGATGAATAGTTTCCGTGTTTTTATAACTATGTTTTTTCAAGTAATAGCGTAGTCCATCCCGGAAATTTTTCTCTCCCAGGTAGCCCGCGAGCATGCGGATGATAGAAGCACCCTTGGAATATGAAACTTCGTCAAAAATCTCGCCAATTTCATCCGGGTGATGTACGGGGATTTCTATGGGGTGCGTACTTAGAAGTGCATCCAGCCGGAGCGCCACACCCAAGTCATTGGTGGAGAATTGGGTCCAAATGTCCCACTTTGGGAAAAGTTTATCCACCGCCAAGTACTCTATATATGAGGCGAAGCCTTCATTGAGCCACAAATGCGTCCACCACTTCATCGTCACCAGATTGCCGAACCATTGATGGGCGAGCTCGTGGGCGATGACGAGCGCTACCCACTGCTTGTTTGAGGCGGAAGAATGTTCTTCATCCACCAAAAGCGCACTTTCGCGGTAAGTGATGGCGCCCCAGTTCTCCATCGCGCCGGAAGAGAAATCCGGTATGGCTATCATGTCCAGTGTCTTGAGCGGGTACGCAATGTCAAAATATTTTTCATAAAAGTCCAGAGTTTTTACTGCGCAGTTGATCGCGAATTTTGCCTGATGCTTTTTGCCCGGCGTGGTAAAGACCCGCACTTTTATATTTCTTTTGGTTTTGGATTCTATGTATTCAAAATCTCCGATAATGAAAGCGAGCAGATAAGTAGACATTTTTGGTGTGGGGGAGAACCTGACTACTTCAAAACCAACTTCATGTTCACTGACGGATACCGGCAAAGTGTTGGAAATGGCCGTTTTGCCCTTTGGTATGATAAGAGAAACATCAAAGACTGCTTTCTGCGCCGGCTCGTCAAAGCAGGGGAAAGCTCTGCGCGCGTCGGTGGCTTCAAACTGAGTGGTCGCCATATGATACTCTTTTCCCTTGATGGCGTATTTACTGCGGTAAAATCCGCGCATTTTATCATTAAGTATTCCCTTAAAAACAAGGTTTAACTTTGTTTTACCGGTGGGAATAATTTTCGGAAAAATAAATGTCGCTGTTTCACTCTTTTCATTGTAAGAAATTTTTGCGAACACATCTTCTATCCTTGCTGTCTCTATTTCAAGCTCTTTAGAGTGCAGAGTGATTGTTCTAGTCTTTTGCAAAACACTAAGATGTATTGTTTCTACTCCCTCAAAAGTGAAATTTTCCAAGTCCGGGTGGAGTCGGATGTCGTATTTTGTCGGAATGATATTTTTAGAGAGGCGGACATTTCTATTTTTCATAAAGAAATGTTAGCATATAAGCATGGAAACGGAAAGTTATCAGATAAAGACAACAGGTTTTGAAGGGCCGTTTGGGCTTCTTTTAAACTTAGTGGAAAAAAGGAAGCTTTTTATTAATGATTTGTCGCTCGCGGAAGTTACGGAGGATTATCTGAAATATATAAATAGCTTGGGGAAAATGCCGCCGGAAGAAGCGTCTAGTTTCTTGGTGGTAGCTTCTACACTTCTTTTGATAAAATCTAAATCACTTCTGCCGAATTTAGACCTAACTGATGAAGAAAAAGGGGATATACAAAATCTGGAAGAGAGGCTACGGCTCTATGAGCTTTTTTCCAAATTATCTCTTCATCTAAAAAAAGATTTTGGCAGGAAAATAATTTTTGCTCCCTTGGAGCGGAAGTCTGATGTTTTGATTTTTTTGCCGGATGAGCAAATCACACGGGAATCAATGATGACTTTCGCCAAAGATGCGCTTGGCGCCATGCCGAAAAAAGTATTTTTACTGGAAGTGGAAGTCCGAAAAGTCATTAGTATAGAAGAGATGCTGGATAAATTGACAGATAGAATCAAAAGTGCCCTCAAAATGAGTTTTCGGGAATTCGCAGGCCGCGGAAATGGTGGGCGGGAAGAGAAGGTAGTGATGATTGTCGGTTTTCTTGCTATGCTGGAGCTTGTGCGGCAGGGGATAATTCACGCAAACCAAGAAAATGACGCTGGTGATATTTTAATAGAAAAGAGAGAGACAGAAAATGAATAATTTAGAAACAAAACTGGAAGCCATACTCTTTTTTAAAGGAGAGCCGATGTCGCTTAAAAAAATAGCGGAGATTTTAAAAGTATCCAAAATGGAAGTAGAGGATGCAATTTCAAGTTTGAAAAATAATCTAGCAAACAGAGGAATAGTATTGCTGGAAAATGGCGGGGAAATAACACTTGGCACCGCACCCGAAAATTCCTCTTTGATTGAACATTTGCAAAAAGAAGAATTAAATAAAGAGCTTTCAAAAGCTAGTCTGGAGACACTTTCTATCATTCTTTATAAAAATGGGGTGAGCCGAGCTGAGATTGACTATATCCGGGGAGTAAACTCAAGTTTTACTCTGCGCGCGCTTTCTATTCGCGGGCTTGTAGAAAAAACCTTAGACCCAAAAGATAACAGGCGCTATATCTACAGGTCTAGCTTTGAGCTCTTACAATTTATGGGAGTGAAGAGCGTGGAAGAATTACCGGATTATAGCGAAGTGAATAATTCAATAACAGTTGTGGCAAAGAATTTAGAGGAAGAAATGAAAGACGATGAAAGCTCAAGTTAAAACACATTCAACAGGCTCAGTGCAAGATTGCCAAAACTGCAAAAAAGACTTTACCATAGAGTCGGAAGATTTTTCTTTTTATGAAAAAATGCAAGTGCCTCCGCCAACTTGGTGTCCGGACTGCCGGTGCATTAGGCGGATGGTGCATCGCAATGAGAGAAATTTATTTAGGAGAACTTGCGATTTAACAGGTAAAAATATTATATCTATCTACCGTTCGGACTGCCCATATACTATTTGCGATAAAGATTATTATTTCTCCGATGATTTTGATCCGCTTAAATACGGTGTAATTTATGACCAAAAATTTGGCTTTTTTGAACAGTTTTATGAATTTGCAAAAAAGGTGCCCATGACGTCTTTATTTGTCAGAAATTCCGAAAATTGTGACTATAACCAAGACATGAGCGGGGCTTCTAATTGCTATTTATCTTCCAGGACGCACGATTCGGATAATATTTTTTATGGTTATAGAGTAAATAAATCAAGTTATTGTAATGACTGTTTTCAAGCAGTTGAAGGGTCAGAATTTTTGTATGAATGTGTAAATGCTACGAGCTGTAGCAATAGTATGTATTTACATTTTTGTGAAAAGTGTTCAGATGGAGCTTTTTTGTATAACTGCACAGGATGTGTAGATTGCTTTATGTGTACAGATTTGAGAAATAAAAACTACTGTTATAAAAATAAACAATATACTCGCGAGGAATATAAAAAAATAATTGAATCATATAATTTAGTTACTTATTCAGGACAGTATAAAGCATTGGCTGAGTTTGAAGATTATATAAAAAAATTTCCTAGAAAAAATTTAAATATAATAAGATCAAACAATGTTTTAGGTGATGGTATTTCTGATTCTAAGGATTCATATAATGTCTGGAATGTACGAGGTCTTCAAAATTGTTCTTATATCTGGGATTCCTTTAATTTTGCTGATTCTATGGATACATATTCTGGCGCTGGTTCGGAACTTATTTATGAATCCACAGCTACTACAGGACACAGTAGCAACTGCCATTTTTGTGTCAGGGTTTACAAAGGCTCACGAGACTGTGAGTACTCATGGTTTTTACTAAATTGTTCTGATTGTTTCGGATGCATCTCACTTACCAATAAGCAATATTGTATTTTCAATGTTCAATACTCTAAAGATGGATATTATGAACTTTTATCACAAATAAAATTAAAAATGACAGAAGATAAGGAATATGGAGAATTTTTCCCGCTTTTTACATCTCCATTTCCATATAATGATACCGTTTCCCAAGAATATTTTCCTATGTCTGAAAAAGGCGCCGAAGAAAAAAATATGAAATGGGGTGACTTTGCGGAGAAAAATTACAAGGCGACGATTTCTTCTAATGTTTTGCCAGATGATATAAAAGAAGTTTCAGATTCAATTTTACAAGAAGTGATTTCCTGTGGGCATGATGGTAAATGTGAACATGGCTGTACTAGGGCATTTAGGATTGTGGAGGGGGAGCTCTCTTTTTATAAAAGGAGGGGAATACCACTTCCAAGAGAGTGCCCGAATTGTAGATATTATCGCCGTCTGGCCTACCGTAATCCTACGCAACTACGAGATACGATATGCATGTGTATGGGGGAAAATTTAAGCAATGGTGTATACAAAAATACTATTTTACATCAGCATGGCGCCTCGCCCTGCGGAAAGGACATCAGCACGACCATAGAAGAAAAATCCGACTATATTATTTATTGCGATGAGTGTTATAAAAAAGAAGTCTTTTAGCCACGTTTCAATGGACGGTACGCGGCATGATTTCGCTAAATCAAATACAATCCGGATTGATGCTCAGAATATATTCATTAATTAAATTTAAATTTGATACTTGTGCGTCTCCAGCAAAACCTAGAATATCTTTTTGTTGGATTAAATTTTTGTACTCTTCCGTGAAGATTCTCGCGAGTGGTAAGTAAGACCAGTGCCAACGTTCTTCATTGTAGCCGGTTGGTCTATTGGATCCTTTTAAATTATAGGTCTGACAAAATCCGAATAAGGGAGCATTTTGAGTAAGCCACTCATATTCTTTTTTACCTTTTTCAGAATTAAAATATAGCGTGTCAGCACCGCCTAAATCTATGTCGGTTCCCCAGTGGTGCCTGGAAGTGCCGGGAGCGGCGCTATATTCTAGAATTTTTTTGAATCTCCCTAATCCATCCGGAATACTTTCTGATAAATTTTTACCATCTACAAATGTAATGCCGTTCCACTTATTTTCCCAGAGACCTTTTTGATAGTCAAAATTTCTCGCGGCGGAGGCAATATTTAGAGTAATTCCATCCTGCATAGCCCCTATTCTCATTTCTACGAAAGCATCGTACGCTTCTCTTCTTAGATACATTTCAGTTCGGGCTACGGTAAATTTGAGCGGTATTTTTACAAAATCTTTATGTAAAATAGGATCAAATTTACCCAATAAATATGTTCTTTTTTCTTCAATTAATATTTTATTTTGTTCTTCAGTAAGCCTTTGTTTTTCCAATTCTTCCGCTCTTTGCTGCGGAGCATTGAGAACAGAAGGGATAGATACCAAAATAAAGAGAAAAACTATGAAAAATGATTTTAACAATTCTTTATTCACCAAAAAACAATAGCATATAGGGGTATTTTAATCAAAAGATTTAATGCTATAATGTTGTTTATGTATTTAGACTTGGTAAAAATCTTTGTGCCGACGGCTTTGGCCTTTTTTTTAGGCTTATTTTTTACCCCCGGCGCCACTTATTTTTTCTATAAATACAAAATGTGGAAAAAATATTCCAGGAATGCTGAGGTAACGGCGCTAGACTTTCAAAAAATACATAATGAAAAAGATGAGCTTCGTACACCCAGAGTAGGGGGGATAATCATTTGGATTTCAGTACTTCTGACCACTGTCCTTTTTTATTTAATTTCAATTTTTTCCCCAACACCTGCAACTCTAGGATTAAATTTCTTAAGTCGCAATCAAACATTGATTCCATTTTTCACTTTACTTTTAGGTTCACTGGTCGGTCTTTCCGATGATCTTATTCAAATCTACGGCACAAGTAAATTTGCGCGAGATGATAGTCAGGCGCGCAATTGGAAGATTGTTCTTATAGCTTTTATTTCTCTTTTGATAGGTTCTTGGTTTTTCTATAAACTTGGAATGGTGGCTTTACATATACCTTTCGGCGGAGAGATTTATCTGGGAGCTTTTATAATTCCATTTTTTATGCTGGTTGCACTAGCGACATTCTCCGGCGGGGTGATAGACGGCATAGATGGGCTTTCCGGCGGAGTATTGGCTTCTATTTTTGCCGCTTATTCGGCAATAGCTTTCGCTAACAATCAGATAGATTTGGCTGCTTTCTCCGGAGCAATTACCGGGGCAATACTGGCATTTTTGTGGTTTAATATTCCGCCAGCCAGATTTTATATGGGGGAAACAGGTATCATGGGGCTTACCATTACTTTGGCTACCTTGGCTTTTCTCACTGACTCGGTTTTTATTTTACCAATCGTGGCTTTACCGCTTGTGGCCACTTCAGGTTCGGTAATTCTGCAGATGCTTTCAAAAAAATTTCGTGGCGGCAAAAGACTATTTCGCCTTGCGCCCCTTCATCACCATTTTGAGGCTTTAGGCTGGCCACCTTATAAGGTTACCATGCGTTATTGGATATTTTCCGTCATCTTTTCTATTATTGGAATAATTTTGGCAATTATCAGCAAGTGACCCTTCGATAAAGACTCAGGGTCATGGTGAGTAAAATCGAACCATGAAAGAAAAAAAGGTAGATAAATTTCTTTTAATAATTGTGTTTCTTCTTCTTACCATTGGGATTGCCATGTTTGTGTCCGCTTCCTTGGGTATTTTGGTAAAAAATGAGAAAACTTTTTATTCAGTACTTTTTAATCAAATTGTTTTAGGACTTGGCTTGGGTCTTCTTTTTATGTATGTGGCGCTCAAGATAAATTATAAATTCTGGCGCAAATATTCTTTTTTTATATTTTTATTTTCTATTCTTATCACCGCAGCTGTATTTATCCCATATTTAGGATGGAGTCATGGGGGAGCGCAAAGATGGCTCAAGTTAGGGCCGGTATCAATGCAACCAGTGGAGATTTTAAAATTTGGTTTTGTTATTTATTTTGCAGCTTGGCTCTCTTGGGCGAAAAACAAAGTGCAAGATTTTCGTTTCGGAATATTACCATTTAGTATAATGATTGGATTTATCGCTTTGATTTTATTAAATCAGCCTGATACTAAGAGTTTCATTTTAATCGCTACGACGGGTATTTTGATGCTTTTTATCTCCGGTGTTCCCATGAAATACATCTTTGGTGCGGGAATGGTGGCGGTGTTGGTTCTAGGTTCTTTGCTCTTTTTTAAACCATATCTTCAGGACAGGGTGAAAACTTTTATCAATCCTTCAATTGACCCTAGAGGGTCTTCTTATCAAATTCAACAATCGCTTATTGCCCTGGGATCAGGCGGAATATTTGGACGGGGCTTCGGCCAAAGTATTCAAAAATTCAGCTTTTTACCAGAACCACAAGGGGACTCTATTTTTGCTGTTTTGGGCGAGGAGCTGGGCTTTGTTGGAGCCGTGGGAACCATCATGCTTTATCTACTTTTTTCTTTGCGTGGATTTCGGATTGCCAATAATTCTCCGGATCTTTTTGGTAGACTAATGGTATCCGGAATTGTTATACTGATTACAGTGCAGTCGTTTATGCACATTGCTTCCATTATTGGAGTGTTCCCATTGACCGGAGTGCCACTACCTTTTATGAGTCATGGAGGTACTTCGCTTATGGTATATCTGGCGGCTATCGGCATTGTCTTGAACATATCAAAATTTCAACAAAAAAATGTTAAAAATTTATAAAATTTACAAATAAGATGAAAATAGTTTTTACTGGCGGGGGAACAGGCGGCCATTTTTACCCTATTATTGCCGTTGCAGAAAAAGTTAATCAAATAATAGATCATGAGAATATTTTGGGTGCCAAACTCTATTATGTTTCCGACAGCCCTTACGATAAAGAGATGCTTTTTGAGAACGGGATTTTATATGAAGAAATAATTTCCGGCAAGAGGCGTACCTATTTTTCATTAAAAAATTTCTCTGACCTCTTTAAGATTTTTTTTGGCGTGCTTAATGCTCTTTTTAAAATGTTTTCAATTTATCCGGATGTTGTTTTTGGTAAAGGAGGTTATGCTTCTTTTCCGACAATTTTTGCTGCTAGAATCCTGCGTATTCCCATAGTCATCCACGAATCCGATTCTGCTCCCGGCCGGGTAAATAAGTGGGCTGGGCATTTTGCCAGAAAAGTAGCTGTTTCTTTCGCGGAGGCGGGCATCTATTTTCCCAAGAACAAGATTGCCTGGACGGGTCAGCCGATCAGAACAGAAGTTGAAAACTCTGCTCCGCGCAAGGAGGCGCTCAATTATTTCAAACTGGAAGAAGATTTGCCAGTTATTTTAGTCTTAGGCGGTTCCCAAGGCGCGGAACTTATTAATAACACTATCTTAGACGCATTGCCGAGACTTATTAATAACTATCAAATTATCCATCAAACTGGCGTCAAGAATTTTGAAACAGTGGCGAACAGGGCCGAAGTTATACTCTCTGAGAATCAATATAAATCAAGATATTTATCCACGCCTTTTTTAAATCCCTTGGCTATGAAAATGGCTGCCGGCGCGGCCTCCATCATCATTTCCAGGGCGGGCTCAATGCTTTTTGAAATAGCTTCTTGGGGTGTACCATCTATCCTAATACCGATAACGGATACAAATATGGATCATCAGAAAAAAAACGCTTTTAATTATGCGCGGGCAGGAGCCTGTAGCGTCGTTGAGGAGATGAATATGACGGCTAATATTTTGAGTTCGGAAATTGAAAGAATAATAGAAGACAAGGATGGTTATCAACAAATGGCGAAAAACGCAAAAGCTTTTTACAAACCGGACGGCGCCATGAAAATTGCCCGGGCGTTAGTGGATATAGCTTTGAGCCATGAAAAGTAAAGATTACTTTTCCTTAAATAAATGCTAAAATGGCTTTATGCCAGAAAAAGTTATAGGAAAAGTTGTCACTAGAATGCCACCATCACCTACGGGGCTGTTTCATATTGGGTCGGCCAGAACCGCCCTTTATAACTATTTATATGCAAAGCAAAATGACGGGAAATTTATATTAAGAATAGAAGATACTGACAAGGAAAGGTCAAAAAAGGAATTTGAGGACAATATCATAGAATCTTTTACGTGGCTTAAGATGCCTTACGGTGAATTTTATAGGCAATCTGAGAGGACTGAAATTTACAAAAAATATTTACAGAAATTAATTGACCAAAAAATAGCTTACATTTCTAAAGAAGAACCACAAGAGGATAGAGAAAGGGGAGAGGTCATAAGGTTTAAAAATCCGAATAAAAAAATTAAATTCAATGATTTGATTCTGGGAGAGGTGGAATTTGACACGACTGATCTCAAGGATTTTGTCATTGCCAAAGATTTGGATACTCCGCTTTATCATTTTGCGGTAGTGGTGGACGATATGTTAATGGAGGTCAGCCATGTGATTCGTGGACAAGACCATATTTCCAACACCCCGAGACAAATTTTAATCCTGGAAGCTCTGGAGGGAAAGAGGCCCCAGTATGCACATATTCCGCTTATTCTTTCTCCAGATAAAGCCAAGCTTTCAAAAAGGCATGGAGCATTACCTGCTTTGGAATATAAAGAAAAAGGCTATTTACCTGAAGCCCTGTTGAATTTTTTAGCCCTTATTGGCTGGAATCCCGGTAATGATAAGGAAATATTTACTTTAGATGAACTTGTAAAAGAATTTAGCCTGGAGAAAGTGCATAAAAGCGGGGGAGTATTTAATATTACGAAATTAGACTGGATAAATAAAGAACATATAAAATTACTTCCAAAAGAAGAAATAGAGAAAAATATTTTAGCATGGCTACCGGAGACCATGCGTAATCCTAAGCTAGTTCCTGTTATTTTTGAACGAATTTCCAAGTGGGGTGATGTGAAAGAAATGGTGGAAGATGGCGGGTTAGATTTATTTTTCAAAGCTCCAGTATTTGATAAAGCAAAATTAATTTTCAAAGATACTCCTCCGGAAAAAATAAAAAATAATTTGGAATTGGCGATAAAAGCGCTTTCAAATCTGGAGGAGAGCAACTTTACGGCGGAAGAAATCAAGAATAATCTGATGCTGATAGCAGACAATTTGGGTAAGAGGGGAGAGCTTCTTCATCCGATTCGTTACGCTCTGTCCGGAGCTGATAAATCTCCCGATCCTTTTATTATCGCTTCCATAATAGGTAAAAATGAAACTTTATCCCGCCTACAAAAAGCAATTTAATATTTTAGCTTTAATAATTTTGCTGATAATTCCTGTCAGTTTTTCTTATGCGGAAAATGCGCAGGAATTGCAGGAAAAAATCAACCAGAAGGATGCCGATATAGACAAATTGGAGGAAGAAATAAAAGTTTATCAGGCGGAGCTTGATAACTTGGATAAACAAAAGAGCTCACTCTCGGGTTCTATCAAACAGCTTGATGTGACCAAGAAAAAATTGGTGACTGACATTTCTGTGACTCAAAAGAAAATTGACAAGACAAATTTAAAAATACAAAGCCTGAGTACTGATATAAAAAGTAAACAGGATTTCATAATGAACAATATAGAGTCAATCAAACTTGAAATAAGAAAAACCAATGAACTTGAGCTTAATAATGTACTCCAAACTTTACTATCTGAAGATGATTTCACAACAATCTGGAACGACATAGACAACATAATTACCGTTCGTGAAAAAATCCGCAAAGATATTATTAGATTAAGGGAAATAAAAGGGGAGCTGGAAGATACCCGCAAAGAGACTATTAGTGCAAAAAATGAACAGGTTGCGCTTAAATCTAAACTTTCAGATCAGCAGAAAATAGTAGTACAAAACACCAATGAGAAAAATAAACTTCTGAAAGAGACAAAAAATAGCGAGGCTAATTATCAAAAACTTTTAAAAACTCAATTAGCAAAAAAAGAAGCCTTTGAAAAAGAATTGCGTGATTATGAATCGCAACTGAAGTTTATTCTGGACCCTTCAGAGTTGCCCAGTTCCGGAGTTTTAAGCTGGCCTTTGGATAAAATTTTTGTCACTCAAGAATTCGGAGCGAAAACTGGACCCCATAGGACATATAGTAGCGGCCACAGTGGTACTGATTTTCGGGCTAAAACTCCGCTACCGGTCAAAGCCATGGCGGATGGCATAGTGAAAGGAATAGGGAATACAGATTCCAATTGTTCCGGTGTTTCTTTTGGCAAATGGATTTTTATAGAATATAATAATGGTCTTTCCAGTACTTATGGACATCTTTCACTTATTAAAGTAACGGAAGGACAAAAAGTGTCAAGAGGGGAAGTGGTGGGTTATACTGGAGGTACTGGCAGAGTTACCGGGCCACATTTACATGTATCGCTTTATGTATCTAGCGCGGTGAGCGTAAATACTGTTCCTAGTAAGTCTTGTCCAGGCAGAATTCTGAAACAGCCTATTGCCGCTATTAACGCTTATCTGGACCCCATGTATTATTTACCCCGTTTGTAGTATATGGATTACCATATAACAATTGCACTCGAACATTAATCAAGTAAACTTGCTTATGCTTCTCGTTTATTGTTATAATTTGGGAGCTATGAATAATATTATTATAAAAAAGAGGCAGGGTGGGTTTATACAATTAATAATTCTTATTATTGTTGCTCTTGTTGTCTTGAGATATTTTGATCTCACACTAACGGGAGTATTGGCTTATTTTAATCTTTCTTGGACTGGAATTATTGATTGGATTAAAGAACTATTTAAGAGTGTACTCTAATAGGTCGTACAATGTACACCATGTTTGGGGTTTATTGATATACCCCAAAGATATATTGTGCGACATGGTATGGTTTACTGGCACGAGCTGGAAAGCTCATACCCTGCTCGTTCTGCCTCTTCTCTAGTTCCGAAATATATTCTATTTTCTTGTTTAATTGTTTTGCCGGCGGAGCATCCGACGGAATAATATTTTGTTCCCCTATTTGAGGCGAAAAAAGTTTTACCAGTGGGATTTTCTATTTCAGTATTTTGCAAAAGACTAGAAGATGTTATAGATGAAATAACACTTGCTTCTTGATTTTCTATCTTAGGTAAGGTTTCATCGGTATACTCTATTTCAATACCCGGATTTTGCCCTCCTTTTGATAATCTGCCTAGGCCAAAACTCCCTAAACCAACCAAAATAACGATAATAACTATCAGAATATCCTTCCCTTTCTCACTTTCCAAGCTGTTTATTATTATGTGCTTGATTTTTTCCATATAATTATATATACTAATTTTACCTATAAATTTAAGATAAAACAATATGGCACATAGAAAAGCCGGCGGAACCGCTAAAAACTTAAGAGATTCAAACCCAAAGTACCTCGGTATTAAGCTTGCAGATGGGGAGAAAGCTCAATCTGGCTCTATTATCGTCCGTCAGCGCGGTACAGCTATCATGGCTGGCAACAATGTCAGCACAGGCGTAGATCATACCCTTTTCGCCCTCAAGCCCGGCACAGTCAAATTTGGCTCTCGCCGAAAGACTTCCTTCAACGGCAGAACTGTTGTCAAAAAAGTGGTAAATGTTATCTAGTTTTTTCAACTATTAATTTAAACGAAGATTTTTTACCTTTAATGGAAATAGGAATTTCAAACTCCCCTACTGCTTTAATTGGTTTTTCTAGAACGATAAACTCCTCCATTATATCTGCGTGATGCTGGTCTTTCATAGCTTCTAAAATCTCTTTCTTATGAATTGCGGAAAAAAGGTTTCCTTGTTCATTTGCTTTACCTTTCATGATGATAGTTTTGCCCCTTATTTCTTCCAAATTTTTCAAAAGCAAGCTCTCTTGCACTTCCCTTTCAATTACTATTTCCTTTTTACGTATTTCCAATTCCGCCACGGCCTTCAATGTGGCAGCTTCTGCTAAACGCCTCGGTAATAAGAAATTCACCGCGTATCCGTCGTTAACTTCCTTGATGTCATATTTCTTCCCTACTCTTGGTACATCTTTTAAAAATATTACTCGCATTTTATTTACTAATTTAGTAATAGCTTTACCGCTTTTTCCAGTTGTGGGTCTTTTTTATTTTCTAAATCTTTTTTAGTAATTTCAATTTTATAATCCGGCGTGAGGCCCTCTTTTTCAATCAAATTTCCATTTGGCGTGAGCCATTTTGCCACAGTGATTTTTAACAGAGTATCTGGAGTGATTTTCACTGTTTCCTGCACTGAACCTTTACCGAAGCTTTTATCACCCACCAATTTCGCGCGCTTGTGGTCTTGGAGTGCGCCGGCGACTATTTCAGAAGCTGAAGCGGATCCGCCGTCTATTAGGACCACAAACTTTAAGTTGTCATTAAATATATCATAACCCCTGCTCCTGAATATTTCAGGTTTCTTGCCATTGCCATAGTCTTCGGTCACGATAATTTTTCCTCCCGGCAGAAACCAGCTAGCCACATCCACAGCCGCTTCTAAATATCCGCCCGGGTTTCCGCGCAAATCCAGGAGCAGTTTGTCTGTCTTTGATTCACTGAAACTTTTAAGCGCGTTGCGGAAAAGGTTTGTCGAGTTGGCGGAAAAACTGTAAAGCTTTATCACAAAAATACCGTCTGAGCGGAGCTCTGTGTCTAAAGTCGGTATATTAATGATATCTCTGACTATTTTTATTTCTATCGGGTCATTATTCCCTTCGCGGAAAATTGTAAGCGTGACTGCGGTGCCTTTCTCTCCTCTGATTAATTTAATTGCTTGTTCAATACCCATACCGGAAGTAATTATTTCATCAATTTTTAGAATTTTATCACCCGATTTGATATTTGCCCGGTAAGCGGGGGTATCTTTCAAAGGGGCGATAACGGTGAGTACTTTATCTTTGATGCCGACTTCCATGCCCACTCCGGTGAAATTGCCGGCTATTTCATCTTCAAATGATTTAGCTTCTTCGGGGCTGAAAAATACACTGTAAGGGTCTTCCAGAGAGCCTACGAGGCCCATAATAGCGCCATAAACTCTTTCCTGGTCGGTTGTTTTGGAGGCTTCGGGATATTTTTCATCTATGGTATTCCAAGTTTTCCAAAAGGGGGCAAAGTCCGTTTTTGTCTCAACCGTCGTTTCCTTATTAGAAAGACTTGAGATTTTTTCTATCTCAGGGCGATTGTTTTTGCCGACATAAATGCCTAAAATAAAAGAGAGAGCAATAAATAAGACAACAGTGGCTATATGTCTTCTATTTAAAAATTGTTGCATGGGGTTATGTTATATTTTTTCTTCAGTAAAAGATTTGTTTTCTGAGAAATTATCAAAAGTTTTTTCTTCTTTATTTTCCTCCGTTTTATATTCCTGATATAGCATATAACTAAAATATATAAGTCCCAGACCGGAGAGAGTAAATAAAATATCTTTCCAGGAAGAAGGAAAACCCAGGTACGGCAATACTGCCACCCAAATTCCCAAAAACAAAAGTATGCGTGCTTTTATCATAGGCATATTCTATTCCAAATATGACTTAAATGCAACTTCCCTAAAGGACTATTTTTTACTCAAAATACTCCGGTGTGTTGACAGACATCCAGTCTAAAAGCTCCCGCATGACGGAAGATGCATTTACCCCACTTGTCGTGGGTCCGGACTCCATCATTATAGTAAATGCATATTTTGGATTTTCATACGGGAAAAAACCGATGACGGAGGAGTTTACTCTATTTTTCAAAGCGCCTAATTGCGCCGTACCGGTTTTGGCAGCGACCTGTACATAAGGTACATTGAGCGCGACTGCTGTGCCATAAGTTACCGCTTGCCTCATCCCCTTGTGGACTATGTCAAAATATTCTTTTTTAAAATCTATGGCTGAGAATTTTCCCTCTTTTTCTTTATCGTCTAAAATAAAATGCGGAGTGACCAATTTGCCGTAATTTGCGATTGCCGCCGTGGCGCGCGCCATTTCTATCGGAGTTACTTGAAAACCATATTGTCCAATGGCGGTATGATAAGTATCTCCGATGCGCCACGGATCACCTTTGAAATTTTTTATTTTCCACTCCGGGCTGGGAATGATGCCTCCTTTTTCATCGGGTAAATCAACTCCACTTTTTCCTCCGATACCAAAAAGTCTGGAATATTTTTCTAAATTTATTATGCCTAATCCTTTTTGTCCCTCAAATCCCCCGCCGATACTATAAAAATAAACGTCCGATGAGACGGCCAGAGCCTGCATCATATCCGTCCAGCCGTGCGCTTTCCAGTCTTTAAAAACAGTTTTTTGGTCCGGAAAATAAGGGTTCGGGATTGAGATAGAGCCGGTTGAAAGAATTTTTTTATACGGGTCAATCACACTCTCTACCAGAGCCCCCAATGCGAAAAATGGTTTGACTATTGAGCCTGGAGTGTAAAGTCCCGAAACAGTTCTATCCAGAAAAAATTTTCTTTTGTCGTTTATATAAGTGTTTATCTTGCCTGCATCTTTACCCAGAGACAGCACTTCAGAATCATATTCTGGAAAGCTGGTGGACGCTATGATTTCTCCGTTTCGCACATCCATGATGATTCCTGCTCCGCCCGTGAAGTCATTGTTTTGTGATAAATTTTTAATGAAAGTAAATAAAGCTCCTCCTATCCGTGAATCAATGCTTGTCTTCAAGTCGTTCCCCCTTTTCGGGCCATTTATAATATTTTCCGAATGTATTTTTTGGAGCGCATCTGTCTCTATGATTTTTGCTCCGTTTTCTCCTTTTATTTTTTCATTGTATTCTTTTTCAAGTCCGTCTTTGCCTATAAATTCACTTTGCCAATAGCGCCCTGTATTGTCTTTATTTGGATAGCTCACATAACCGAGTACATGCGAAAATCCCGGCGACATATAAATGCGCATACCGAAAGAATCCATTTCCTCTTGTTTCTTATTCCAAGCCAGCTCACGTCCGTCTCTGTCATAAATTATTCCCCTCTCGGTAAAAATAATTACTTTTTCCAAAATATTATTTTCACTTCTTTTTTTATAGGCATCACCTTTTTGTATTTGCAAATACATCAGGCGAGCTCCGAATATTATAGCCACAAATAGGAAAAATGTTCCGAGAAATATCACGGTTTTTTTAGGAATTGGACGCTCTATCCGGCCTTCAAATTGCTGGCGGTCAAAGTTCTCCAAATTTTCCGAGTCAAGAAAAATTTCATCCGGTTCTACGAGCGTATTTTTCATTTTACTTTTTTTAAATTTTCGGAAAGTCATTTTATTTAAACCTCAATTTTCTTTTTGTTAATTCTATGATAATCAAACAGGTAAATGACACAAAAAAAGAAATAAAAATCATATTAAATAATTCTGTTTCCGGTACTCTGTAAAGCACATCCGAAATAAGAAATAAAATAACAGCTTCAATAAAAAAAGAGAAATACAGCATTCCAAGGAAAGCCAATACAGCAGACACCCATAAAGGAAAGGCTATAATTGACAGGAGTAGAATAACAAAAGCAAAAATCCGCAATTTCATAGCTTTATCTTACATTTTTTACTTGAAAAATACAAATCTCATTATCTTTCACTTTTTGTGCAAAGTTCGACTTTGCACACTTTACAGAGGGTGATCCTTTGTAATAATATTAATATTTGAAGCCTCCTTTACCTTTGCCGGTTTTGTCATCGGCATATTCGGTTCGGAATTTTTTCCAGGATTTTTCCAGGCGGAACATTTTGGTACGGGTATCCGCGTATCTGCCGATGATGTCGTCAATGAGGTCTGAATCCAGCTTGGAACCATTCGATCCTTTTGCGTGTTCGAGATAGACAATCATCTTATTGCAGGCGGACATTGCCTTTTCCAAATA
>Ga0209542_10004091_pt1 | contig 30375 bp, 34 predicted proteins | sample RifCSPhighO2_01_FD_184028 | JGI IMG/M metagenome (GOLD analysis project Ga0209542, IMG submission 184028) | Soil microbial communities from Rifle, Colorado - Rifle CSP2_plank highO2_0.1 (SPAdes) (version 2) | ecosystem: Environmental > Terrestrial > Deep subsurface > Rock core/Sediment ... | reverse complement strand
CGTAGCCTGCCAAGTTGGCCGCAAACAGAGCGGCCAGTGCGCCCACCACTATCCAGAACAGGACGGCAGAGAAGCGCCGAGCAGGCCGACGGCGCCGAACCGGCGGAGCCGGTGCGGGAGCAGGTGCGGGTACAGATGCTGGCGGTGGAAGAGCGACGGGAGGTGTCGGCGGAGCCGGTGGTGCTGGTCGTGGCGGTCGCGCTGGTGGCATGGTTCTATCCCTCCTTGGGATTTCGAACGGTTATGGTTTAGATTGACAAACAACTTACTTTTATATTACCATTCTATCATATTTTTCAAATTATGTCAAGTTTTAAAGTATATAATCAAGAAGGAAAAGAAATAGCTAATCTAGAGCTTAATAAAGCCATTTTTAAATTGCCTTGGAATGACGATTTAGTTCATCAAGCGGTGAGAGTTGCTTTTGCTAATCAAAGGCAAGTTTTAGCTTCAACCAAGGACAGAAGCGAAGTCAGGGGTGGCGGCCGCAAACCTTGGCGGCAAAAAGGCACCGGCCGGGCTCGCCACGGTTCAATCCGCTCACCACTCTGGAAAGGCGGCGGCGTTACTTTCGGTCCAACAACCGAAAGAAATTTTAAAGTGAAAATAAATAAAAAAATGGCTCAAAAAGCTTTTTTGATAGTACTTTCGGCAAAAGCGAAGGATAATGAAATATTGATTTTAGACGACTTGAAGCTGTCGGCTCCAAAAACTAAAGAAATGGCAAAAATAATGAAAAATTTTTCCCAAGTAAAAACCGCTCTTTTAGTTTTGGAAAGCAACAATGAAAACGCCAAAAGAGCTGGAAATAATTTGCCAAACTTAGGAATTATCAATATAAATAATCTAAATATTTTGGATGTTTTAAAATATCAATATGTAATTTTAACTAAAAGCGGAATTGAATATCTCACCAAAAAATATGTCGCTTCTAAATAAATTATTCTCCGCCAAAGGCGGATCCGCCTCTGGCGGAAAAAAAACTGCAGAAAAAAAATCGACCACAAAAATATCGGCAAAAACCGAAAAAACGGCGAAACTTTTAACGTCCGATGTTAAAAAAACCGAAGCCAAAAATAAGCCAATAGATTTTAAACCGGGCAGTGTTTTATTTTCTCCGCTTGCTACCGAAAAAGCTATGTCTGGCCAAAGTTTAAATAAATATATTTTTAAAGTTGCACATTCAGCAAATAAAATTGAAGTTGCCAAAACAGTCGGTAAAAATTACAATGTTAAAGTTATTTCCGTAAATATCGTTAATATCCCAAGAAAAATCAGGCGAGTGGGGAAAACACTGGGTTTTAAAAGCGGTTACAAAAAAGCTGTTGTAACTTTAGCGAAGGGGCAAAACATAGATATTAAATAATATGCCAATTAAAATTTACAAACCAACATCGGAAGGAAGACGCCAGATGACCGGCGTTGATTTTTCCGTTTTAACCAAATCCGAACCTGAAAAAAGTTTGACTTTTGGAAGGAAAAAAACTTCAGCCAGAAATAACATGGGCCGTATCACTGTGCGGCACCATGGAGGGGGTCATAAGCAACTTTATAGGCTCGTTGATTTTAAACAGAATAAATTCAATATTTCAGGCCGAGTGGCTTCTATTGAGTACGATCCCAATCGCACTGCCTTCATCGCTTTAATTGTTTACAAAGATGGTGAAAAAAGATATATTTTAGCTCCCAAAGATTTTAAGATTGGAAGCACTATTATCGCTTCAGAAAATACCCCATTAACCATTGGCAACCGTTTAATGCTTAAAAATATTCCGGTCGGCACTTTCATTCATAATATTGAATTTTTCCCCGGGAAAGGGGGCCAGCTGGCCAGGTCGGCCGGTAATTCAGTTCAAGTTATGGCTCAAGAAGGCGGTTATACCCATCTTCTTTTGCCATCATCTGAAATTAGAAAAGTTTTAGATAGCGGATACGCTTCCATAGGCGTATTATCAAACACCGAAAGAAATGCGATAACCATTGGCAAAGCCGGCCGTTCCCGCTGGCTTGGCATTAGGCCCACGGTAAGGGCCTCGGCGATGAATCCGGTAGACCATCCATACGGCGGCGGAGAAGGACGAGCTCTAAGAGGCACGAGACGTCCGAAAACCAAGTGGGGAAAAATTACCGGCGGCCGAAAAACCAGAAAAAAGAATAATAGATCAAACGCATTTATTATTAGGAGAAGAAAGAAATGAGTCGATCAATTAAAAAAGGCCCTTGGGTAGATCCCAAATTGCTTAAAAAAATTTCAAAACTTAAATCCGGCGATAAGACGGTTGTTAAAACCTGGTCGCGCGATTCTATGATTTCGCCGGAGATGGTGGGATTTACTTTTGGTGTTCACAATGGCAAGGTTCATATTCCGGTTACTATAATTGAAGAAATGGTTGGCCATAAGTTGGGCGAATTTGCTTTCACCAGAAAATTTGTTCGCCATGGCGGCAAGATACAAAAAGAACTTGAAATGAAAGCGGCGGAAGCCGCTAAAGTACAGCCGGTAGCCGGCGGTAAATAATGAGTAATAATATTTTATGCAGTATAAATTTCATTTAAACAATTTAAGGATAGCGCCAAGAAAAGTTAGATTAGTTGTGAATCTTATTAAAAAATCTTCGGCTTTGTCGGCGCAAGCTCGGTTAAAATTTCAAAATAAAAAAGCAGCTTTGCCTGTTTTAAAATTATTAAAATCAGCTGTATCTTCGGCGGTAAATAATTTTAATTTATCTTCGGAAAATCTATATATTGCGAATATTTTTGTTGATGAAGGCCAAAAACTAAAGAGGTTTCGACCTCGGGCTTTCGGTCGAGCGGGTGCAATTCATAAAAAAACGAGCCATATAACCCTGATTTTAGAAGAAAAAATCATTAAAGGAATGAGAAAACCTAAGAAAAAAATAAGTAAAGTTATTATTAAAAAAGAAGAATTACCAAAGAAAGAAGCTGTCATTATTCCTAAAAAGGAAGCGCCGAAAGAGATTAGGCCAGCAAGAAAATTCAGCGATTTTACCAGAAAAATATTCAGGAGAAAAGCAATCGGCTGATATGTCGATATATTGATATTTCGAAATTTAAATTTATGGGAAATAAAATTCATCCAACAAATTTTCGACTCGGTACAATCTTCAATTGGAAATCGCGATGGCTTTCAAAAAAGTTTTACCGCTATTTTCTGGAAGAAGATCTTCGAATTCGCGAATTTTTAAAAAAATTATATAACCGTTCCGGTTTGGGAGAAGTAGAGATTGAACGCTCCGGCGATTCTATTACGGTGATTGTAAATACGGCCAAGCCGGGCTTGATTATCGGTCGCGGCGGTACCGGTCTTACCGATTTAAAGAAAAAAATAGAAGCAATAATTAAAAAATTAAGAGAAAAATCCCGTTACGGAGAAGGCAAATGGGAATTTAAACTTGCCGTAAATGAGATAAAAAATTCGGAGACCGAAGCTAAAATTGTAGCCCAAAACATTGCTTCGGACTTGGAAAGAAGAATTCCTTTCCGCCGAACAATTAAAAGCGCTTTAGAAAGAATGATGTCGCAAAAAGGAATTTTGGGCGCCAGAATTGCTTTAGCCGGTCGGCTTGACGGCAGTGAAATGGCGCGGCGAGAGTGGCTTAGTAAAGGAAAAGTACCGCTTCAGACAATTCGAGCCAATATTAACTATGCCCAAGAAGAAGCCCTAACTGTATATGGAAAAATAGGAATAAAAGTCTGGATTTATAAAGGTGAAATTTTTAATGAAAAATAAATTATGCTTATTCCAAAAAAAGTAAAACATAGAAAATGGCACAAAGGCAGGCGACGTTTTTCCGGAGTTGAAACTCGCGGTATTGCGTTGGCTTTTGGTAGTTATGGTTTAAAATCGCTAGGAAGAGCTTGGCTTACGGCGCGCCAAATTGAAGCGGCTCGCCGAGCAATGACGCGATATGTGGCTCGCGGCGGAAAAATATGGATAAGAATTTTTCCGGATAAGCCGATTACAAGAAAAGGAGCCGAAACTCCTATGGGAGGTGGCAAAGGCAGTGTTAGCCATTATGTAGTGCCAATAAAACCGGGCCGTATTCTTTTTGAAATGGATGGTGTCTCAAAAGATTTGGCGCAGGAAGCTATGAAGCGAGCAGCTTATAAATTGCCGCTAAAAACAAAATTTATAGAGAAACAATAAATCTATGGCTAAAATATTAAAAGGAACAGTTGTTTCCGACAAAATGAATAAAACGGTTGTTGTGAAAGTGGAAGATTTTAAAAAACACCCGCGCTATGGCCGTTATTATAAATCCAGCAAAAAATATAAAGCTCATGATGAGAAAGGCGAATTTCATATCGGCGATAAAGTTTTAATAAAAGAAACAAGACCACTGTCCAAAGATAAAAGTTTTGCGGTAATAAAAAAAATATGATACAACCTCGCACTATATTAAAAATTGCCGATAATACCGGCGCTAAAACAATAAGGGTTTTTAAAATTTTGGGAGGCACCAGGCGCCGTTACGCTCAGCTTGGCGATACTGTGGTAGCTTCGGTTCAAGTAGCCGAACCTCGCAAAGAGGTAAAGAAAAAAGATGTGATTAGAGCCGTTATTGTCCGCCAAAAAAAGGCCTATCGGCGTCCCGATGGCAGCTATATTCGCTTTGATGATAATGCGGCGGTGATAGTTGACGGTTTAGAGCCAAAAGGTAACCGTATTTTTGGTCCCGTTGCCAGAGAACTTCGCGATAGGGGGTTTATAAAATTAATTTCACTTGCGCCAGAAGTACTATAAATTTATGCGTATTAAAAAAGGTGACAATATAATAATAATAGGAGGTAAAGAAAAAGGGAAAAAAGGAAAGGTAATTAAAGCTTTCCCCCAAGAGCAACTTATTATTGTTGAAAATATTAATTTAAAGAAAAAGCACCAAAAACCGAAAACCGGCGGCAAAAAGGGAGAAAAAATTGAAACGCCCCGTCCCATATCGATTTCATCGGTCATGTTAATTTGTAAAAATTGCGGGAAGCCAGTCCGCACGGGCTATAAAATTTTAAATGATAAAAAAATCAGAATCTGCAAAAAATGCGGATTAGAAGTATAAATTTATGGCAAAAAAAACAGAATCCGTTTTACAAAAATTACAAAAAGAATTGGGAATAAAAAATATTTTAGCGCTGCCTAAACTTCAAAAAGTTGTTGTTAACGTCGGTCTCGGACGGGCTATTAAAGATGATAAATTTTTAGAGATAGCACTTCGCGATCTCGGTTTAATAACTGGCCAAAAACCAAAAGTTACGTTAGCTAAAAAATCAATAGCTAATTTCAAAACCAGAGAAGGCGTACCTATCGGAGCAATGGTTACTTTGCGGGGGAAAAGAATGTATGATTTTATTTCTCGCCTAATAAATATTGCTTTGCCTCGGACTCGTGATTTTCGAGGCATTAGCGCTAAGTCGCTGGATAAAAACAACAACTTGACAATAGGAGTAAAAGAACATATTGTATTTCCTGAAGTTTCGGGGGAGGAAGTTAAAAATATTTTTGGGTTTGAGATAACATTGGTTGTTAAAGCTAAAAACAAAAATGAAGCCATGGCCTTGTATAAAGTAATGGGATTCCCGATTAAATAATATTTTAAAATGGCAAAAAAATCACAAATTGAAAGAGCATTAAAAAAACCCAAATTTACAACCAGAGTTATCAGGCGCTGTTTTAGATGCGGCCGTCGACGCGGCTATATCAGGGACTTCGGCCTTTGCCGGATATGTTTCAGGGAATCAGCCCGACGAGGTGAAATTCCGGGAATTAAAAAATCTTCATGGTAAATTCGCTGGCGCTCAAATTAAAAAATCAAAATTCAAATATCAAAATGACAAATCAAAATTTAAAATTATTAAAATAAAATTACCTTAATTTTACATTTTCATTTTTTAATTTTTAATTAAATTTATGGATCCCATATCTGACATGTTAACAAGAATAAGAAACGCGCAAAAAGCCGAGCACAAAACGGTTGCTATTCCTTTGTCAAAAATTAAATTGGAAATAGCTAAAATTTTAAAAAAAGAAAATTATATTGAAGATTTAAAAAAATCTGACAAAAAGGGAGAAAAACTTCTGGAAATAGATTTGAAATTTCCGGCGGCGATAAATGAAATCAAAAGAATCAGCAAACCGGGCCAGCGTTTTTATGTTAAAGCCGATAAAATAAAACAAGTTAAAAACGGTTATGGATGCTCCATTATTTCAACTCCCAAAGGTTTAATGACTAATAAAGAAGCTAAAAAATCCGGTCTCGGCGGCGAAATGCTTCTTGAGGTCTGGTAAAAAATATGTCAAAAATAGGAAAAAAGTTAATAGAAATTCCAGACGGCACGACCGCTGTTATTGATGGCGATCTTATTAAAGTTAAAGGACCTAAGGGGGAACTGGAATATAAAATACCGCGGGAATTAAAAGTAACGCTTATGGAAAATAAGATCGCCGTTTTACCCATTTCCAAATCTAAAAAAACGCCGGCATTATGGGGAACGATTGGGGCAATAATTGCCAATATGGTGAGCGGCGTTACCAATGGATTCGAGAAGAAATTAGAGATTGAAGGAATAGGGTTTAAAGCCCAAACGCAAGGCAATGATTTAGTTTTTAACCTAGGATTTTCTCACCAAGTTGTTTTTAAAGTTCCCGACGGTATTAAAGTTGAAGTTATAAAAAACACGATTACAGTAAATGGAATTTCTAAAGAGCTCGTGGGTCAAACGGCCGCTAATATTAGAGCGCTTAAAAAACCGGAACCGTATAAAGGCAAGGGCATCCGTTATGCCGGCGAGGTAATAAAACGAAAAGTCGGCAAAAAAGTGGCTGGCACTACATCATAATGACTAAACAAACCAAACAATTAAAAAGAGAAAGAAGACACAGAAGAGTAAGAGCTAAGATAAAAGGGAATTTGGAAAGGCCGCGGCTTTCGGTTTTTAAGTCCAACTATCATTTGTACGTGCAGATTATAAATGATAACGAGGGACAAACTTTTGCCGCCGCTTCCGATAAAGAAATAAAATTAAAAAACCAGACAAAAAAATCTATAGCTTATGAAGTAGGCAAGTTAATTGCCAAAAAAGCCGCGGAAAAAAACATTGCAAATGTTGTTTTTGATAGAGGCGGCTATAAATTTCATGGTATAATTTTGGAGCTTGCCAAGGGCGCCAAGGAGGGAGGACTCAAATTTTAAATTATGTTTAAAAAAAGCGGTCGCAAATTTCAAACAAAAAGAGAAAAATCCGAATTTGATCAAAAAACCTTAGATATTAGAAGGGTCACTAGGGTAGTGGCCGGAGGCAAACGATTCAGGTTTAGGGCCACAGTGGTACTAGGAGATCATAAAGGAAGGGTTGGTGTTGGCGTTGATAAGGGGGCGGATACTTCGGAAGCGATAGAAAAGGCGGCGCGGGCGGCAAAAAAACATTTAATTATTATTACGATAAAAAATGGCACCATTCCCTATGAAGTTATTGGGAAATTTAGTAGCGCTAAGGTAATTTTAAAACCGGCCGGCGAAGGTCACGGTATCGTTGCCGGCGGGCCAGTCAGGGTTGTTGTTGGTCTGGCCGGGATTACTAATATCACTTCAAAAATTCTGGGGACGACAACCAATAAGCTTAATAACGCGCGAGCGGCAATAGAAGCATTAAAGAAGTTAAAAATGAAAAGTGAAAAATCGAAAATTAAAGAATAGTATGCAATTGCATCATATAAAACCAACTCATAAATTAAAAAAGAGAAGACGAATTTCTCGCGGCGGAAAACGCGGCGGTTATTCCGGACGCGGCATTAAGGGCCAAAAATCCCGAGCTGGCGCCGGAATTCGGCCGGCTATTCGTGATATGATGATGAAATTTCCAAAACAGCGCGGCCGGGCCAAACATGCTTTCAAAAGTTTATTTGTTAAACCGGCAATTCTTAATTTGGTAGATATTAACAAGCGATTTAAAGAAGGCGATATTATAAGTCCTAAAACTTTAAATTTGTATCAAGTCAAAATCCTGGGTAAAGGAGAAATTAATAAAAAACTTCATTTCCAAAATATATTGTTTTCTAAATCGGCAAGTGAGAAAATTAAAAAAGCCGGCGGGACCATTAAATAAACCTAAAATATGTTAGGCAAATTAATTCAAATTTTTAAAATAAAAGACCTGCGTAATAGGATTTTTTTCGTTTTAGCGCTTCTGGTTGTTTTCCGCTTTATGGCGACTATTCCGGTTCCGGGAGTTGATGTTTTACGCCTTAAATCTTTTTTTGAAGGCAATCAGCTTTTCGGATTGCTCAATATATTTTCCGGCGGCGCTATGGACAATTTATCCATCGTGATGCTCGGCGTCGGTCCTTATATCACCGCTTCAATTATTATGCAGCTTTTGACAATGCTTATTCCGGCCCTAAAAGAACTTTATCACGAAGAAGGCGAGATTGGCCGTCAAAAATTTAATCAGTACACAAGATATTTGACCGTTCCTTTGGCCGCTTTGCAGGGTTATGGCCTTTTGGTTTTATTGAGAAACCAAGAAATTATAACGACTCAAAGCAGTTTAGTATTTTTTTCTTCAGTTTTCGCGGTTACGGCCGGTTCTATGTTTTTAATGTGGCTTGGCGAGCTCATAACGGAAAAAAATATCGGCAACGGTATTTCGCTATTGATATTCGCTGGTATTGTTTCGCGGCTTCCGATTGATTTAAAACAGACCCTCGTTACTTATGATGCGTCTCTAATTTTTACTTATTTATCTTTTATTGTTGTTTCTATTATAGTTATTGCGGGAGTTATTATAGTTACCGAAGGAGAAAGAGCTATTCCGATAGCTTATGCTAAAAGAATAAGGGGTAATCGCATCTTTGGCGGTTCCATGGCTCATTTGCCGCTAAGGGTTAATCAGGCCGGTGTTATCCCGATTATTTTTGCTCTTTCAATTTTGCTTTTTCCGCAGCTAATAGCACAGGTTATCGGCGGGTTTGATATTATGTGGCTTTCCCAAATTGCCCGTTCATCGGCGGTGTTTTTGCAAAACCAGTTTGTTTACGGTTCTTTCTATTTTATTTTGGTAATTTTATTCACTTATTTTTACACGGCGATTACCTTTGATCCCGATCAAATTTCTCAAAATTTGCAAAAACAAGGTGGATTCATTCCGGGGATCAGGCCCGGCGGTTCTACTGCCGAATTTATTAAGAGAATTTTAAACCGAGTAGTACTGATAGGCGCGATTTTTTTGGGAACAATTGCGGTTTTGCCGATCATCGTTCAATATTTTACTGGTATTGCTACTTTAACTATAGGAGGTACCGCTCTTCTTATCGCGGTTTCCGTGGTTTTAGAGAGCATGAAGCAGATTAAATCCCAACTCATAATGCGCGAGTATGAAGGCTTTTAAAATCGCCATAATTATTTTGGGGCGGCCGGGTTCGGGGAAAGATACCCAAGCCGAACTTTTAGCAAAAAAGTTCGGCTTGGTTCATATAATTTCAAGCAAATTAATCAAAAAAGCCCTTGCGTCAAAACCAAAAGAAATTAAACTTGATGGCAAAATATATAGCGTTCAAAAAGAACGGGAAAATTTGCACAATGGCAGATTAACCACTTTCACCCTTATCTCCGCTCTTATGAGTAATGAAATAAGAAATATTTTTAAGAAAAAGAAGGGCATTATAATGAGTGGCTCGCTACGTTCTAAAACAGAGCTCGAAAAAGAATTGCCGCTTTTAAAAAAACTATATGGCGATAAAAACGTTTTTATTTTTCATGTTTGGATTTCTCCAGAAGAAGTTTATGTAAGAAACTTAAAACGCCATCGCAAGGATTTACCGGAACTCGATACAAAGAAAATTATTGATAAGCGTCTTAAAATGTTTAATAAATATACGCTTCCGGTTATAAAACTTCTGGGAAAAAAGAAACAAATTATTGAAATTAACGGCGAGCAATCCATAATGAAAATTCATCAAGATATACTATGGCAATTACAATCAAAACAAAAGAAGAAATAGAAATTTTAAAGGAGGGCGGGAAAATTTTAGCCGAGGTTTTAAGAGATTTGGTAAAATTGGCTAAACCCGGCGTCAGCACGGGTTTTTTAGACCAAAAAGCCCGGGAAATGATTTTAGCCCGAGGCGCCGAACCGGCTTTTTTAAATTACCATCCAACTTTTATGGATAAGCCCTATCCGGCCGCTCTTTGCGCTTCACTAAATAACGTTATAGTTCATGGTCTGCCAAGTGAAAAAAACATTTTAAAAGACGGCGATATTTTAAAACTTGATCTCGGCGTTAAATGCAAAAATCTTTTTACCGACGCGGCTATCACGGTTGGAATCGGAGAACTGACGGAAGAAAAACAGAAACTTATTGATATCACCAAAATGGCGCTAGAGTTGGCAATAAACGAAGTAAAGCCGGGAAACCACATCGGCGATATCGGTTTTGCGATTGACAATTATGTTGAAAGCAGCGGTTTTTATGTGATAGAAATTTTAGTCGGCCACGGCGTTGGCCATGCTATTCATGAAGAACCGAATGTTCCTAATTACGGAAAAAAGGGCAAAGGCCCGGAACTAAAAACTGGCATGGTTATAGCGATTGAACCGATGGTAGCTTTAAAAAGCAAAGAAGTTCAACTTTCCAAAGACGGTTTTGGCTACGAGACGCTCGGCGGCTCGCTTTCCGCCCATTTTGAACATTCGGTAGCGGTTACTAATGAGGGAAATATAGTTCTAACGCGATAACGCCATCACAATAGGTTGGTTAAATTAATTATATGAAAATTCTTGCTGTTGATTACGGAAAAAAATGGATTGGACTGGCGATTTCTGATGACAATCGCCGGTTGGCTTTTGCTTATAAAACTTTAACAAATGATAAAAAATTATTTTCCGCTTTGAACGAAATCGTGAAAAAAGAAGAAATTTATAAAATTGTTATCGGTTTGCCATTGAATAAGCAAATGAAACCAACACGGCAGACGGTGGAAACGGAAAACTGGGCCCGCGAACTTATTAAAAAGGTTGAAGTTCTCATTGATTTTGAAAATGAAATTTTTACCAGTAGGGCGGCAAATAAACTCGGAACAAAAAACCAGCATGCCACCGCCGCTGCAATATTTCTGCAAAGTTATTTAGATAGGCAAAGGCTGTAAAATCTGATAGAATACATATAATGCTAAAACATCTTTCGGTAATTATTCCGGCCTATAACGAAGAGTATCGCATTAAAATCACTCTTGCGGCGGTTTACAATTATTTATTGCGTCAGGATTATACTTGGGAAGTTATTGTCGTTTCCGACGGCAGTAAAGATAGAACCGTTGAAGTGGTTTCCGAATTTATCAGTAATAAACCCGGCATTAGTTTAATCGCCAACACTAAAAATTACGGTAAGGGTTATGTGGTGCGACAGGGGATGCTCCAGGCGGAAGGGCAATTTCGGCTTTTTACCGACGCCGACAATTCCACCACAATTGAGCAAATAGAGAAATTTTGGCCTTATTTAACCGATGATGATTATGATATAGCCATTGGTTCAATTGAAGTTTCCGGCGCCGAAATTCACGAGCGAGCCCAGTGGTATCGTCGGGCGTTCGGCAAATATTCTAAATATATTATTCGGATTGTCGCTGGCCTTTGGAGTATTCACGATACTCAACGCGGCTTTAAATTATTTACTGCCAAAGCGGCACAAAATGTTTTTTCACGAACTAAAATTGACCGCTTCGGTTTTGACATAGAAGTTCTGGCGCTCGCTAAAAAAATCGGTTATAAAATTAAAGAAGTTCCCGTTGTTTGGGATAATCCCGGCGATTCAAAAGTAAGTTTGAAAAGCTATTTTGAAGTATTAAAAGATTTATTTAAAATAAGGTATTATCTTTGGTTTAACATTTATGACATCAAAAAAATTTAAAGTAAAGCCAATTTCGGAGTTGCGACAGGATCCAGTTTTTGGCGATTGGGTGCTTTTGGCGCCTCTTAGAGGCAAAAGGCATGAATTTAAGGGAAGAATGAAAACAAAACTTTCTAAAAATAAATGTCCTTTTGATAATCTTTCAAAATTCGGCAATCTGCCACCAGTTTTGGTTTATCAAAATGAAAGCAAGAACGATTGGTTTTTACAGGTTATTCCCAATAAATATCCAGCAGTTGGGCACGGAGAATGCAGTTTAATTTTTAAAAATGGAATTTATAAATCGCAACCTGGTGTTGGCTTTCATGAAATTATCATCTTAAGAGATCATAATCGTTATTTGGTGCAGTACAGCGTTTTAGAAATAAAAAAAATTCTTATGGCTTATCGTGAGCGTTACTTAAGTTTAGCTAAAGATAAATGCGTTAAATACATTTCCATTTTTCATAATCACGGGAAAGAAGCCGGTTCCACCGTGCCCCATCTTCACTCTCAAATTTTGGCTTTGCCTATCGTGCCGCCGGATGTAAGCCACAGCATTAACGGTTCGCGGCGTTATTTTCATGAATATAAAAAATGTATTCATTGCGAAATGTTGCGTCAGGAGGCAAAAGAGAAAAAAAGAATAATTTATGAAAATAAGGACGTGATTGTTATTATTCCGTTTGCTTCTAAGGTAAATTTTGAAATGAGAATTTTCCCCAAAAAACATTCTGCTTATTTTGAAAAAATGAGCGATAGCGAACTCTTATCTTTTGCCGATGCCATGAAATTTGTATTTTCCGGAATTTATAAAAAGCTTAAAGACCCGGCGTTTAATTTTTTTATTCATACTGCGCCAAGCGGTAAAAACCATGATTACAATCACTATCATTGGCACATGGAAATTTTGCCAAAATTTGAAACAACCGGCAGCGTCGAGTTGGGTACCGGTTTAAGCATAATTTCGGTGGCGCCGGAGGAAGCCGCTAAAATTTTAAATAAATGATAAATGAAATAATAACTTTTGCAGTTGCCGCCCTTCCTTTAAGCGAGCTTCGCGGCGCTATTCCTCTGGCAATTTTAAAATTCGATTTCAGCCCTTTTAAAGCACTTTTGATAAGTTTTTTGGGAAATATCCTGCCGGTTCTGCCGCTTTTAATAGGTCTTGATAAAATTTCGGATTATTTAAGCCATAGATTCCATTGGTTTAACCGATTTTTTGTTTGGCTTTTTGAAAGAACGCGGCGCAAGCATGGAGACCATTTTCATTACTTCGGGGATTTGGCGCTTCTCATTTTCGTTGCCATTCCACTGCCGTTAACCGGCGCTTACTCCGGCGCAGTTGCGGCTTTTGTTTTTGGTATTCCAAAAAAGCACGCTTTTTTGTCAATAGTTTTAGGAGTACTCATTGCCGGTATTATTGTGACGGCCCTAACAGTATTCGGTGAAACCATGTTTAAACAATTATTTTTTTTATAAATTAGAAATTTATGGCAAAAAAATATATTATAGCAAATTGGAAAATGAACCCTTCTTCATCAGAAGAAGCTATTAGATTAGTTAGAGGTATTTTATCCCAAACGCTTCCGGAAAATATTGAGTTAATAATCGCGCCACCGTTTATTTATCTTGATTTAATAAAGAAAAATTTTAAAAAAGAAATTAAATTAGCGGCCCAAAATGTCGGCTGGTTTGAACGAGGCGCTTTCACCGGAGAGATTTCCGGTTTAATGCTTAAAAATGTCGGTTGTGATTATGTGATAATTGGGCATTCGGAACGCCGTCATAAAATCGGCGAGACTGATGAAATGATAAATTTAAAACTTAAGGCGGCATTTAAATCCGGTTTAAATCCGATTTTGGCGATAGGCGAAAAAGAACGCGGTGATGACATAATTAAAGTTCTTAATTCTCAAATAAAAAGCGACCTATACGGCATTGATGCCTCGGAAATCGGCCGGCTGATTATTGCTTACGAACCGGTTTGGGCAATAGGCACGGGGCTCTCCGACACGCCCGATCACGTGCTTTCATCGGCTCTTCTTGTCAGAAAGATAATTGGGAATTTGTACACGCCGGATTTCGCGATTGATTTGCCGGTGCTTTATGGTGGTTCGGTAACGGCTGAAAATGCCGCCGATTTTATAAGCCAAACCGGAATTAATGGCGCTTTGGTTGGCGGCGCGTCTTTAAATATTGAAGAATTTTTAAAAATAATTAAATTTGCGGAATGAACAAAAAAATCATTTATGTTATTTTCATGTTTTTTGCTGTTGCTTTCACGATTTCAGTACTTGTTTTTTGGTGGCAGATAAGAATCCCGCTTTCCAGATCTGCGGAAATTAAATTTTTCAAAGTTGAAAAGGGCGAATCGGCTAAAATTATTGCCGAACATCTTAAAAATTCCAATCTTATTGAAAATCAGTTTTTTTTCCAGCTGTACGTTTTTTTGTCTTTAAGGCAACATGCATTAAAATCCGGCGAATACGAGTTGTCTCAATCAATGTCTATCCGCGAAATTGCCGATAATATAGTTTTGGGCGGAACCAACGAAGTTTTAATCACTATCCCCGAAGGATTTTCTTTAAAACAAATTGAACAGCGGCTGGTTGCGGCCGGATTGATTAAACAGAATGAGCTTGCAAGTTATATATTTTCTGATGGTGCACCCGTGGTACTTTTTGATAAACCGAAATCCGCCTCATTAGAAGGTTATTTATTTCCGGACACTTATCGTTTTTTTAAAGATGCTAAACTTCCTGATATTGTAAATAAAATGGTCGCTAATTTGGACAGTAAATTAACGTTGGATTTAAAAACAGCGGTAAAAAATTCTTCTTATACTACTTATGAAATTATTACCATGGCGTCGCTTATTGAAAAAGAAGTTAAAAGCGATGCCGATAGAGAAATTGTTTCCGGAATTTTGTGGAAGCGGCTGAAAGCCAAAGTTCCGCTTCAAGTTGACGCGACACTGGTTTATATAACCGGCCGTAAAGAAATTTTTGACGCCGATAAAAAAATAAATTCGCCTTACAATACTTACTTTTACCGCGGCCTTCCCAAAGGTCCGATTGCTAATCCCGGCCTTTCCGCCATTAAGGCAGCCATTTTCCCGAAAAGCAGCCTCTATTGGTATTATCTCTCAGCCAAAGACGGCGCGACGATATTTTCCAAAACCCTGGAAGAACACAACCGCAACCGAGCAATTTATCTGAAGTAGTCACTATTGATTCTTAGAATCAATAGTAGTTATGGCTCATATAAGCCATATTTCTGTTAATTATAGCAAACAATTGCTTTTTTATTTCAATTGTTGTATAATAAAGACAATTAAATTTGTTCTTATCATATCCATAAAGGGAGAGAAACGATGATCGTTAAGATGAGAATTGAGCATGTAATTGAAACATTAGTAGAAGCAATGCTCCCGCGATTTTCCGCTGATAAAAAGGTTCTCGCGATGAGTATTCGCATTAGTGCAACTAAACCCGACGATTTTAAAAAAGAAGTAGTGCACAAGGCTCATATATTGTTTCACAGACCTGGTAATTACACCAAGGTTTTGTGGAATATTACTGATTCCCAAAAAGGTTACAAAGGTATTCCTGTTTGGGCGGTAAAAAGCGATCACGATTCCGAGTGGAGAACAGATGGGCTTGCAAGCCCAATGTTTCATCTTGGATGTCAAATGACTAAGGAGCTCGATCCTAAGGCAAGACCGATTGATTGTGAAGTAGTCGCGCGATTCGATCTGATGGGCGAACCCAAGATCGTTACAATCAAGGATTACAAATATGATCGCGATAATCGCACTTTCACTATCCAGTGGGAATAAACGTTTCCCCGCTCTTCATCCGCATTCGGCGGAGAGGGGCGGTTTTTTTGTTTTGTTTGACCGCATTAAAATCCTATAGGTCGCAAATGCGGTCAAAGAGGAAGCCATAAAGAGAAAGCTATAAATGAATAGTCAAAAACAGAAAAATCTGGTATATTACGAGCAGATTTTATGGTAAAAAATAATTTAACCAAAAACGGGGCGAAGGAAAGAATTGAGAAACTGAAAAAAGTGATAAATCGCTATCGCTACTCGCGGCTGGTTTTAAATAAAGAATTAATTTCTCCGGAGGCCGAAGACACTCTTAAAAAAGAACTTTTTGATTTGGAACAAAAATTTCCGGAATTAATTACGTCCAATTCACCGACCCAAAGGGTCGGCGGCAAAGCGCTGAAGAAATTTCTTAAAGTTCGACATAAATCGCGGATGCTTTCGTTTAACGATGCATTTTCTGAAGAAGACGTTAAAGATTGGTTTGAGCGAAATAAAAAACTTTTGCCTGCTAGCGCCAAAACAGATTTTTATTGCGAACTGAAACTTGATGGCTTGGCAATCAGCATGATTTATGAAAACGGCATTTTAAAAACCGGCGCAACTCGCGGCGATGGCACCATTGGCGAGGATGTAACGGCAAATCTTAAAACCATTGAAGCAATACCGCTGCAACTTAGAGGTAAAGATGAAATTTTAAAAAATTTAGAAAAAGTAAAACTTAACCATGTTATAACTCACTTAAAAAAATCATGGCCGAAAATTATTGAAGCGCGCGGCGAAGTGTTTTTGAATAAAAAAGATTTTGAATTGCTTAATAAAGAACAAGCAAAAAAAGGATTGCCGCTTTACGCCAATCCAAGGAATATCGCTGTCGGTTCGATTCGCCAGCTTGATCCGAAAATTACCGCTTCGCGCCACCTGGATTCATTTGCTTATTCTTTGAAGACAGATTTAGGCCAGAAAACCCACGAGGAAGAACATCTGATTCTGTATTCTCTGGGTTTTAAAACTAATCCAAACAATAAATACGTTAAAAATCTTGATGATGTTTTTAAATTTAAAGAGTATTGGGAAAAACATCGGGAAAAACTACATCTTGAAATTGACGGCATTGTTGTAATAATTAACTCGCAAGATTTTTTTAATAGGCTTGGTGTTGTCGGTAAAACGCCGCGTGCCGCGATTGCTTACAAATTCTCCCCAAAAGAGTCCGAAACAACTGTTGAAAATATTATTGTCCAAATAGGGCGTACTGGCGTTTTAACGCCGGTGGCGATTTTAAAACCGGTCCATATCGGCGGCACCACGGTTAGCCGGGCTACGCTTCACAATGAAGATGAAATAAAACGGCTGGGCCTTAAAATAGGCGATACGGTAATTGTCGGACGCGCGGGCGATGTTATTCCGGACGTAAAGAAAGTGTTAAAGGAAATGAGAAACGGCAAAGAAAAAGAGTTTCATTTCCCAAAGGAATTTTGCGGCCAAAAAGTGGTGAGAGCGGAAGGCGAAGTAGCCCATAAAATTCTTAATCCGGAAAAATGTGAATTGGTTAATCGCCGCCGACTTTATTATTTTACTTCTAAAGCAGCCTTTAATATTGACGGCGTGGGGCCGAAAATTATTGATGCACTTCTCAATAATAATCTAATTTCTGATGCTGCCGACCTATTTGATTTAAAAGCCGGTGATTTAGTACCGCTTGAAAGATTTGCCGAAAAATCGGCGGAAAATGTCGTTAATTCCATCCAAAAAAGCAAAACCGTTGAATTATATAAATTCCTTTACGCTTTAGGCATCAAGCATGTCGGCGAAGAAACGGCAATTGACATCGGGAAAAAACTTTTAGAATATAAAACTATAAAAAACCCAAAAGAGATTATCTATATTGCCAGGAAATTAAAAATTAATGACTGGCAGGAAATTCCAAATATCGGCCCGGAGGTTGCCAAAAGCGTTTTTGAATATTTTTCCAACAAAGATAATGAAGAATTTTTGGAAAAACTTAATACAGCCGGAGTAAAAATAATTTCTCCAAAAATTACAAAAGTTTCTCAAAAACTGCGCGATAAAGTTTTTGTGCTCACTGGCGGGTTAGAAACATTGACTCGCGACGGCGCAAAAGACAGAATAAGATCATTGGGCGGCGATATTTCCTCATCGGTTAGTAAAGCAGTTGATTATGTGGTCGCCGGCTCCGAACCGGGCGAAAAATATGAAAGGGCAAAAAAATTGGGTGTAAAAATAATAAATGAAAAAGAATTTACAAAAATGTTAAAATAATTAATATGAATAAGATAAAACAAATTTTAAAATTGTAGGTGGGGTCGTGCCGTTCGCCGAAGGCGAATGGGGCTACGACAATTTTAAAATTTGTTTTATCTTATGAAATCAATATGTTAACTAAAAAAGAGGTTGAAAAAATTGCGGGACTAGCGCGATTAGGAATAAGCGAAGAAGAAAAAGACAAATTTGCTGAAGATTTATCTTTGGTTTTGGGTTACGTTGATAAACTGTCGGAAGTAAATGTTGAAAAAGTTGAACCGATGACCGGCGGGACAAATTTAGAAAGCGTGACGCGAAAAGATGATGAATCAAAAGATATAGCCGATGATGAAATGAAAGCCGACATTTTAAACGCCGCGCCGGACAAAGACAATGGTTATTTTAAAGTTCCGGCAATTCTTAAATGAACTTAAAAGAACTAACAATCAAACAGGTGCATGAACTTCTTAAAAAGAAAGAGGTTAGTTCGGTTGAGCTGACGTGGGAATTTTTAAATAATATTAAGGAAAAAGATAATGATATCCATGCTTTTTTATCTATTATGGAAAGCGAGGCGTTAGAGACAGCAGAAAAAGTAGATACAAGGATTTCAAAAGGCGAGCCGATTGAAATGCTTGCTGGAATTCCGGTGGCGATTAAAGATAATATTTTAATCCGCGGTGGGAAAACTACGGCGGCTTCAAAAATTCTGGAAAATTATGTCGCGCCTTACGATGCGACCGTAATTAAAAAACTCAAAGAAGAAGAAACGGTTTTTGTCGGCAAAACCAATTTGGATGAATTTGCCATGGGTTCGTCAACGGAAAATTCCGGATTCGGGCCGACAAAAAACCCCGTTGATTTAAAAAGAGTTCCCGGCGGTTCCTCGGGCGGCTCGGCGGCGGCGGTTAAAGCTGGATTTTGCGTTTACGCTTTGGGCTCCGACACAGGCGGTTCAATCCGCCAACCGGCCAGTTTTTGCGGCGTTGTCGGCTTTAAGCCGACCTATGGCGCGGTTTCCCGCCACGGCTTAATTGCTATGGCGTCTTCGCTTGATCAAATCGGACCTATTACGAAAAATGTTGAAGACGCGGCACTGGTTTTTGAAGCTATAAGAGGCAAAGACGAACTTGATTCTACGAGCATCACTCGCGAATGGAAAGATTTTGCGCGGCCGCTGGATGTTGAAGAATTAAAAATCGGCGTGCCGCGGGAATATTTTACTCACGGTTTGGACTCGGAAGTTGAAAAAAATATTAGGACGGTCATTGCCAAGTTAGAAAAGGAGGGAGCAAAAATTGAAGAAATTTCTTTGCCTTATAGCGAATGGGCTTTGGCTGCTTACTATATAATAATGCCGGCGGAAGTTTCCGCGAACCTTGCGAGATTTGACGGAATGAAATACGGCCTCTCCAAGCTCCAAGCTCAAAGTTCCAAGCTCCAAAACTTGATGGATATTTATTTAAAAAGTCGCGGTGAAGGTTTTGGCAATGAGGTTAGAAGAAGAATAATGCTCGGCACTTATATCCTTTCGGCCGGTTATTACGACGCTTATTACAAAAGAGCCCAAAAAGTGAGGCGGCTTATTAAGGATGAGTTTGATAATGTTTTTAAAAGCATTGACGTTGTTTTAACGCCGACAACGCCATCAACCGCTTTCAAATTTGGCGAAAAAACAAGCGATCCTTTGTCGATGTACTTGGCAGATATTTACACTGTTTCGGTTAATTTAGCGGGAGTACCGGCAATATCGTTGCCCTGCGGCGAGGTGAATGGCTTGCCGGTCGGCTTACAGCTTATAGGTAAAAATTTTGATGATATAAAATTGCTTCAAATTGCGAAACTTATAGAAACTATAATTAAGGAAGAGCGGCATGCTTGATCAAGTTTTATATATTTTGAATAACTTGAAATTGTTTATTATTTCAATCAGCGGCACGCCAGCCGTTCTCACCTTAAAATGGTTTGGCGGCGTCTTGGTTTTAATTTTTGGCGTGCTCACGGCGTTACTCATTATTAAACTTCAAATTATTGACAATTGGTTTAAAACCGCCGGCAATTTTTTATTGACTCATGCTTTTCCTAAAAGACATTTAAACAAATCATGGCAGAAAATTTTAATCCGCCTTGAAAAATCCGACGAAGCCAATCTGCGGCTGGCGTTAATTGAAGCCGACAATCTTTTTGATGATTTGTTAAAACAAATGCGGCTGCCCGGCGAATCAATGGCCGACCGGTTAAGATATATTGATTCGTCGCAAATTTCCAATATTGACGAAATCTGGCGCGCCCATAAATTACGCAATGTTTTAGTCCACAACCACGAATATCCAATTACCAAAAATGAAATGGAATTCGGCGTTAAGGCCTACGAAAAAGCGCTTAAAGAATTGGAGTTTATTGATTAATGCGCGGTGAACGGGATTTGAACCCGTGATCTCCTCCGTGACAGGGAGGCGCTTTAAACCGGGCTAAGCTACCACCGCAAATGCCGATGGGAGGAATCGGACCTCCGACCTTTGCCTTATGAAAGCACCGCTCTACCACTGAGCTACATCGGCGGTATTTGACCATTTTAACAGATTTGACATATAATTTCAACGCGGGGTAGAGCAGTCTGGTAGCTCGCAGGGCTCATAACCCTGAGGTCGTTGGTTCAAATCCAACCCCCGCAACCGCGAAAAATAAAAAATACCCAGCAATTCTGCGGGGTGTTTTTTATCTTGGCTTGACAGATAAAGTATGTATGTTATACTAGAAGTAGTAAAAATCGGCATTCTGCCGGTACCTGCTATGAGGTAATCATGGCAACCCAGTTCCTTGAGGAGGTAAAGATGATGAAGGTTATGATTGTACTGAGTGCATTCTGTTTTGTTTTGTACGCCACCTTGGCTGTTTTATTTGCGTTTAAGGGTGAATTGATGCCGACGATCATCTGGTCATTCGGCGCGCTCTTCTGGATTGCGGGCGGAATCTTCAATTACAAGACTATGAAATCATAAATGAGCTCCTGATATTGCTCTACCCCCTGCGGATAACATCCGTTCGGGGGTCATTTTTTTGTAGAACAATCTTTGCTTTTATCTTAAAATTTTGATAACATATTCTATATGTTGATAGGCACAAGACATGCTTATTTATTGGCTCTTATTTTTTCAAGCGTTTTAGCTTGGTCTTCTTTTTTAGGCATCATTTTTTATACCAATCCCGCCGATGCCGGCATTTTGGGAGTTATAATTCTCTATGTCGGTTTTAGCATCGGAGCGGGCAGTTTCGGACTTATTATATGGCAATTCTTAAATCGGAAAAAAAATTAATAGAGGATTTGCAAAAAAGGCATGACCCCGAAGCCGAAAGGTTAAAGCGTTTTCTTGCCATGCCCGACTTAACGCGAACTCCGAGCAGCCCCTTGGAGGATCTTGCGCGGCGTATTGGCAATCTGCCGCGTTTCGCCGCTTTCAAAAATTTAAACGTGCCCGAAATTATTCCATATGATGTAAGTTTTGACATTTTTAATTTTCCTAAAAACCATCCGGCTCGAAAACCGTCCGATACTTATTTTGTGGATAAAAATCATGTTTTACGCACTCACACTACGGTAATGTGGTATTATTACCTTAATTTACCCGAGGTAAGGGGCCAAATTAAAAAAGGCGAATCCGTTGGCGCATATTCATATGGCAAGGTTTATCGCAAAGACGAAATAGACCGCCAGCATATGAACGTATTCCATCAAATGGACGGCTGGTATTTGTGCCGCAGGGCATATCGCATTATTACCATAAATGACCTAAAAGAAGTTTTAACTGAAATAGCTCTGGCAATTTTTGGTAAAGATATTAAATATCGTTTTAATACAGACGAATTTCCGTATACAGACCCGTCAATTGAAATGGAAATCAAGATTTCCGACAGATGGATAGAAGTTTTGGGCGCCGGCGTGGTAAGAAAAGTCGTTTTAAAAAATCTCGGCATTGATCCGAACAAATACAACGGCTGGGCGTTTGGATTCGGACTTGAGCGGTTAGCTATTTTAAGCATGGATTTGCCCGACATCCGCTTTTTGTGGTCGCAAGACGAAAGGGTGAAAAAGCAGTTACGCTTGGGCAATAAGTTTCAAGAAGTTTCTAAATTTCCCCCCGTTACCCGCGACATTTCGTTTATAGTCGATAAAAAATTTGTTCCCAATGATTATTTTGATTTAATAAGGGATTTAGGTGGCGATTTAGTAGAGGAAGTACAGCTTTTGGACAAATATTCTAATCCGAAAAAATTTGGAAACGATAAATTAAGCTACACATATCGCATTATATATAGAAAGAGCGACAGAACTCTTTTATCGGCCGAAGTGGATGCAATTTCTAAAAAAATCTACAGCCAAACCGCAAAACAATTTAACGCGGAATTAAGATAAATATGCCGAAGAAAAAAATAATAAAAATTAAAAATACGGAAATTCCAAAAACAGAAAAACCAAAAGAGCCAACCTATACCGCGAAAGATATTTATGTTTTAGAGGGGCTTGAACCGGTGAGAAAACGGCCCGGAATGTATATCGGCTCAACGGGCGTTGACGGCTTACATCATTTAATTTGGGAAGTGGTTGATAATTCTATCGATGAAGCCATAGCTGGTTATGCCAGAAATATTGAGGTTATCCTTATGTCCGGAAATAAAGTAAAAGTAACCGATGATGGCCGCGGCATTCCGGTTGAAATGCATAAGCAAACCAAAAAATCTGCCCTTGAGACCGTTATGACAACGCTTCATGCCGGTGGCAAATTCGGCGGCCAGTCGTATAAAGTATCCGGCGGGCTTCACGGCGTCGGCGTTTCGGTTGTTAACGCTCTTTCCAAATGGCTGAAAGCCGAAGTTTGCCGCGACGGTTATGTTTGGGCCCAAGAATACGAACGAGGTAAGGCCATTACCAAAGTTAAAAAAACCGATAATTGCCAAAAAACCGGCACTACTGTAACTTTTGATCCGGATCCGGAGGTGTTTAAGGAAATAATTTTTGACGGCAAAAGAATTTTAGACCATATAAGGGAACAAGCATATTTAACCCGAGGGGTAAAAATTATTTTTAGCGACGAAAGATCGGAACCCCACGCTTCCTATACTTTTTATTTTGACGGAGGGCTGATATCTTTTGTAAAATTTTTGGTTCATGATGAAAAGCCGATTCATGACAATATTTTTTATATTTCAAAAACCGTTGAAGATATTTTAGTTGAAACTGCTTTTCAATATACCGAAGACATCCAGCCGGAAGAATTAAGTTTTGCTAATAATATCCACACCGGAGAAGGTGGCATGCATTTAACCGGCTTTAGAACGGCGTTAACGAGAACACTAAATGATTACGCCAGAAAAAACGGTTATATTAAAGAATCAGAAGAAAATTTAACCGGCGATGATGTTAGGGAAGGGCTTTCGGTGGTGCTCTCCGTAAAATTAAGAGAGCCGCAATTTGAAGGCCAAACTAAAGCTCGACTGGGTAATCCGGAAGCCCGAACTGCCGTGGAAGCGGCGATAGGCGATAGTTTAGGCGAATGGCTTGAAAAAAATCCAGCCGATGCCAGAAAAATTTTGGAAAAAACGATTCTGGCATCAAAAGCCAGAAAAGCGGCAAAGGCGGCGAGGGAAACGGTATTGCGAAAAGGGATTTTGGAAGGGTTGGCTCTTCCGGGAAAACTCGCCGATTGTTCAAGCAAAGACCCTGCCGAATCGGAACTTTTTATAGTTGAAGGTGACAGCGCCGGCGGCTCGGCGAAACAAGGGCGCGACCGGAGATTTCAGGCAATTTTACCTTTGAGAGGTAAAATTTTAAACGTTGAAAAAGCGAGAATTGACAAAATTTTAGCTTTTAAAGAAATCAGAGCCCTTGTTATCGCTATAGGCACAGCTATTGCCGAGGAGTTTGATATTTCAAAATTAAGGTATCATCGGGTTGTAATTATGACCGACGCCGACGTTGATGGCGCCCATATTAGAACCCTGCTTTTAACTTTATTTTTCCGGTATTTTCCCGAACTTATCAATCAGGGCCATATTTATATTGCCGAACCGCCGCTTTATAAAATTTCAAGCGGCAAAAGAAACGAATATGCCTATACCGATGAGGATAAAGAAGAAATTTTGAGCGCTTTCAAAAAAGACAAAATGTTAAATCCAAATATTCAGCGCTACAAAGGCCTTGGTGAAATGAATCCCGACCAGCTTTGGGAAACCACGATGAATCCGGAAAACCGGACCATGAAAAAAGTTATAGTGGAAGACGCCGAAAAAGCCAACAAAGTTTTTGACATTCTTATGGGCGACGAAGTGGCCCCCCGCAAAAGATTTATCCAGATGCACGCCAAAACGGTGAAGAATTTAGATATTTAGTTGAAATTAGCTAAATTGAATTTTTAAGTTGTGTATTTTATAATAAAATAATGAATATAGCGGATTTTTTTAATAAATATCAAGGCCGTTACGCTAAAAAACAATATAAATCAACGCTTAAATCCATTGCGCATTGGATAGATTACTATCATTACTCGTATTCTTCCGAAGAATTGCAAACCATATTACTTTCAGAAAGCGTTAAATTAAAAAAGTTTCTTAGCGATAACCCTAATTCTGCCGATGAATTTTTACCAAAGGCCTACGCGATTTTTTCTGAAACATCCCGTTCATTTTTCGGTTATGCTCCTAACAACAGCCAGCTTTTAGGAGCGATTTTTTTATGGAAGGGGAAAGTTGTTGAAATGAAATCCGGAGAAGGAAAAACTTTAACAGCGGCAATTACCGCCTATCTTCAGGGGCTTACGGGGCGAGGCATGCATATTATAACCACCAATGATTATTTGGCGGAGCGCGATAGGCAGTGGATGAATAATTTATTTAGTCGGCTCGGCGTTTCCTGTGGCGCGGTAACGCAAAACACAGCGCCTGAAATGCGGAAAAAAGAATACGCCAAAGATATTACCTACGTTGCCAATCAGGAAATTGGCTTTGATTATTTAAGAGATAATTTGGTTACTTCGGCAAATGACAAGGTGATGCGTGGATTCCCCTTTGCCATTATTGATGAAGTTGATAGTATTCTTATTGATGAAGCGAGGACTCCGCTTATCATTAGCCGCCAATCTGATTTTAACAGTCCGGTAAATTTGCCGGGCATTATTAATATTATTTCTCAATTGAAATTGAATCGCGATTATGAAATTGATCCCCGTTTTAAAACGGTGAATTTTACTGATGAAGGCGCCGCCAATATTGTAAATCTGCTGGATCGGGATGTTTTTAAAGAAGGCGATTTGTCGGCAGTCCAACAGCTTCGTTATGCGTTATATGTTTCTTCTTTCTTAAAAAAAGACAAGGATTATATAATTGATAAGGATAAAATAATTTTAATTGATGAATTCACCGGACATCCGATGTGGAATCGGAGGCTGTTAAACGGCCTTCAGCAAATTCTTGAAGCCGGTAGCGGCGTACCAATACAAGGAGAAGATAAAATTGCCGCAACTATCACTTATCGAAATCTTTTTAGAATGTATAAAAAAATTGCCGGAATGAGCGGCACCGCAGTATCGGCTAAAGAAGAATTTTCCGAGCTTTATAATTTGGAAGCGGTAGCTTTGGAACCGCACAAATCGGTTAAAAGGGTTGATTTACCGGTTTTATTTTTCAGGACCGAGCAGGAAAAATTTGATTTTATGGTAAATAGTATCAGCGAAGTTCACGCCAATGGCGACCCGATTTTAATTGTTGGTCGCTCAATTTCTCAAGTGGAATTTTTCAGCGATTTGCTTAAAAAACGAAATTTGGAACATCAGCTGCTTCATGCCAAGCTTACCGAGGGAGAATTCGGAGTCGTTTCAAACGCCGGCAAGCGCGGGGTAATAACCGTTGCGACCAATATGGCCGGAAGGGGAACTGATATTTCGCTTGAAAGCGAGTTGAAAGAAATCAATGGATTGATAGTTTACGGGTTGGAACCGAATTTATCAAAAAGAATTGACGATCAGCTGCGCGGACGCAGCGGCCGGCAAGGCAATATCGGCCGAAGTCTGCTTTTCGCGTCGCTTGAAGATGAAATTTTCCAGATTTATGCCGATGATAATTTCTGGGATTACGTCCAAAATGGTTCTTGGACCGAATCAGGCATTGCAGATAAAAAACTTATAAAATTTTTAACAGCCGCCCAAGATATCGCAGAAACGATTGCGGCCGATATGCGCAAAAAATCAATCGAGCTTGACACTATTTTAGATGATCAAAATAAGTTTATTAATAAATTTCGCGAGAAATTGCTGACAAGTAAAAGCGTCGCGACTGACACGATTGACCACTTAAGAGACAATTTAAATGAATTTGGGAGAGAAATGGATGATTATAATTCATTTTGGATGCGCGCCGAAATAATCCAGGCGCTCAAAAGCGACTGGGCGTCTAACTATAATTTTTCTCAGCCGGCTTTTGATTTAATGGAAGAAATAATAGAGGCTCTCTTTAATGCCGGCAACGCGACTGAAAATTGGCGGGTTGGAATTAGTCCGCGCAATATTCTTAAAACAGAGTCGGGCAAACTGCGAGAGCAAATTGTTGCTCTGATAGATAATTTGTGGGAAGATTATTTAGAAGTCACCGACGATCTTTACGATAGAATTTCTATTAAATCAATAACCGATAATCCAATCGGCCAGTTTACTGCCGAAAGTTCGGAAAATTTCCACAATATGCGCCGCCAATTGGCGCGCTTGATGCTTCGCATTGTCTTTAGCGAACTTAATAATTATCAAACGCAAAAATTATGAATTCAAACATTCCCAGGCCAACTTGGCGCAAGCCGGAGCCGCCAAAATCTTTTTGGCAAAAGTTTTTTACCGGTATGCTTGGAACTCTCAGCGGTTTTTTTGCGGTGATTCCTACCCCGAAAAATATTTTTTTACGGCCAATGTCTTATTTTGTCAGGGGTTCGGAACAAAATCCGGGAGAAAAAGCTGAAACCAAAAATTCAGACCAAAAAGTAAAAGAAATGATCAGCCAGGATGTTTCAAGGCAAGTCGCATTATGGCGCGAAACGGCCGATGAAGAAAAAGACGTTGTTGTATATAAAGTTTCAAGCGGGGATTCGCTTTGGAAAATTGCTCAAAATCAATATAACTGGGGAGAGCGCTGGATAGATATCTGGACGGCAAACCGTATTTCAATTAAAGAACCAAATTTAATTTTTGCCGGCCAGGAACTTAAAATTCCAAAACAAATTTTACGCCGCACAGCTTTATTTCAAAGTCCGGCGCTGGCGCCGCAAAAATCAGCAGTAAAAACTGCCGGCGGAGAATTAATGAAAAAACAAATTATTACCGCGGCGCGGTCTATTGAACAAACCGGGCTAAGAAATGTGTCGCTGATAAATCAAAAATTAATAACGGCGAAAATGACAAGTGAACAAAAGACAATCGCCGCACAAATTTCAAATCAAATTAATGGCAATATAGTTGATGCGCGAAATTATGCTAGGCAAGCGGGATCAATTACTAATTTTAATTCCAATTCGATAGATTTATCGGTTAGAACTTTAGATCTTGGAAGAGAAACCATCCAATTGGCGCAGGCGGCGGAATCTATTCCGTCGCCAACTGTGGCTTCCACCACTCCCACAATGGCATGGTCTCAAGATACCGCCGGAAACATAAAATATTATACAAAACAAAATGGGGCATGGATTTCAAGCGAAGTTAATCCCATAGGAAATATCGGGGCTGTTTACGGAACTCAAGATATAACGCAAACTCCCGAATACAAAAGCGGGAAGATAATTAAAATAGCGCCTCAATCGGTACCGACGGCGCCTGCCGCTCCGGCACCGGCTCCTTACGGCGGAGCCGTTTTAAATACCGAACAACAAGTGATTTATGAAAGATTGAAATCTTCGAGGGGCGTAGATGCTGAAATATATAAACAAACTGTATTAGGCTCAAGTCCGCATGTGGTTGCCGCAAACGCGGCTGTTGTAAAAACGGATATGGGAGTAGTTGCGTTAAATACTTCTATCGCAAGTCAAACGGTGGGTGAATCTGTGAGCGCTGGTCCAACTCACACTTCCTCTGTATTCCAAAAAAGTATTACGGCCGCCGCAGCAAGTGTGCGCGTTATTTCCGGAAATTCAGTATTGTCCGAAACCGTTACTGCAGAAGAGTTAAATAATTTTGCTCAAGCGTCCGCAACCAATGCAGAAGCGGCTGTTGCGGCGCGCCAAACCGAACCAGCGGTTGTTCAGACAGTATTAGCAGTCGAGGCGGCAATCGCGGCAAATATTGTCGCGCCGAATAGCCAAGCTGCTGCAAGTGCGAGCGAATCAGCTGGCGAGGCGATTGCCGCGCTTCAATCAATAAACCCCGCCGAAGTGCAACAGGTACTAATTGCCGTCGCTAACTCCGCCAATCAGGAAATATTGAATCAAGGCGGTGACGGGGCGGGCAACGTGCCGGGACCATCATCTCTCAAAGCTTGTCTGACTGGATCCGATACGTCTTCATCCGACTCAACCAGTCAGACAAGCTTTGATACTTCGGTAACCGGTTCCACGCTTTCATTTCAATTTGGAGAAAATACTCTCGGACATATTACGGCAAATCCTCCTAGTGGAATTATTGGTCAAGGAGTTGCCAATCTTACCGGCAGCAATGTTTTTGGGACAATCGTCAACGCAGGAATAGGTATAGTAAATCTATTTGCTGGTGTGGCTAATACTCTTATTGGTGTTGGCGTAAACCTTGCGACTGACCAGGAAACATCTATTTCTCCTTTTAGTTTTGCTACCACGCCTCAGCAGGCATGGAGCGGACTATCGGGAACCCAGCAGGGATTTCAAACCCAGCGCGCGGGCGAAATCGCATCGCAAAACGCGCCGACATCGTCCGCAGGCGTTGCTTCTGCTGTTGGAGATGTTGGCCTTGGAGAAACTTCAGGGGATATTGGAGAAGCAGCTGCGGCAGGAGTTGCTGCTTCTGCAGCTACTGATACTGCTGTTGCTGCCGCGGGGAACGCTTCTGTTTCTGCCGGTATTGCCGCTAGTGAAGCAGCCTCTGCTGCCGCTGCGGCTGTAGCTGCTGATACTGCTGCTGCGAATAATGATGCGGCTTCTGCTGGTGGAGCCGCGGTTTCCGTTTCCATTTCTGCGTCAGCAGCTGCTGACGCAACTAATGACGCAGCTGCAGCTGCGTCTACTGTTGCCTCAATTACTGGAAGTACTGCTGTTTCCGAAGCCATTGCCCAAGCTGTTGATGCCGCAGTTATTGCTTTGAACACTGCTGAGATTGCCGGAGTTGCTGCAACTGGATCAAATGCAAGTGCCATAGCAGATGCAGTATCAGCTGCAGCTACTGCTGCCGATGCTGCTGCCGTTGCTGCCGCCGCCGTCGCTGCCGCTGCCGCTAACGCTGTTGACACCACTGCCACTACCGCCGCTGCTGCCGTCAATGAAGCAGCTCATGCAGCTAACTCAGCTGCCGCCGCCGCCGACACTGCTGCTGCTGTTTCCGTTGCTGCTGGTGCCACTTCTGCTGTTGATACCGCAACGTCTGCCGAAGCAGGAGAAACCGGAGCGGTAGACGATACATCGGATATTACTTTAGGCGTTCAGGGCGTTGTTGGCAGCGCGTATGCGGCGGTTGGGGAAATGGTTGCTAATGAAAGCGCAACCGCAGTCGGAATGACTTCTTCAGAAGCGGGGAGCCGAACTTCCGCAGAAGTTGCGGCTCAAAACGCTTCAAATTCGGCTATTGCCGGCGGGACGATTAGTAATAGTACGTCGGTTACGACGGCAACCGGCATTACCGGAACCGTTGGAATTATGAATTTTGGGGCGGCACAACAGTCCGCCATGACCGTTACTCTTTCTAACGGCGTTACGGCTTCATTTGGCATGAACGCCGGCACGCTGGCATCGCAGGGACTTACTAATGAAGAAGGGCAGCAGGCAATGGATCTGGCTCTTGCTCAAACACAGCAAGCTCTCAACCTTATGAACCAACCCAGAACTATAACTGGTATTGATGATGAAGGAAATACAGTTACAATAGACAATCCTGCCGCGGTACCGAGTCCAAATCCAAATATAAACGTTACGATGGATACGCCAACAGGAATTATGGGGGAGCCCGGTAACGTTCCAAGTGTGGACAATCCCGGCGCTGTCGCGGCTCAAACATCACCAAATACGAACGTTTCGACGGATACACCAACTGGGCTCATGGGCCAACCGACTGGAAACGCACCAACTGGGCCTACCAGTGCTGATGTTGATGCTGCCGCTGCCGTTGATGCTGCTAACGCTGCGGCTGGCGCAGTCACAGGTGAGCCCGACGCGGGACCTACCAGTGCTGAC
>Ga0209542_10004090_pt1 | contig 30388 bp, 27 predicted proteins | sample RifCSPhighO2_01_FD_184028 | JGI IMG/M metagenome (GOLD analysis project Ga0209542, IMG submission 184028) | Soil microbial communities from Rifle, Colorado - Rifle CSP2_plank highO2_0.1 (SPAdes) (version 2) | ecosystem: Environmental > Terrestrial > Deep subsurface > Rock core/Sediment ... | reverse complement strand
AAACTTTATTGAGAATATTTACAATCAAAAAAGATTACATTCGTCCCTAAACTATCGGTCACCGGAACAATTTGAAACAGAGTTACTTAACCTACAGATAACTGTACCAATTTAGGGGTGCACTCCACTAATTCTGGATAAGATTCGTTTCGGCTCGGTCGCCGCCTTTGAATATCTGGTCAGCTTCCTCGAACAAACCGACCAAAAAAGAGGAAACGCTCATGACAAGGTGTTCAAGGAATACCTGAACGAAAGTTTGCTTCTCAACGTCCGGCCGGTCAAAGAAAAGAATCAACTTGAGTTTTCCTATTCAATTCGCCACAAAGATCCTCAGATCCTGTCGGCTTTTACCCAAGCCCTCGGAAAGCTTAAAGCGGTTAGCAATGTGGAAATTGTCTCTGTCCAACGTGACATCGAATATTAAGTGGTCCAGCTCCCACGTCGTCCTTAACACGACCCTAATTCTGCTGCCGCGACCTCATGACATTCTGCTAGAATCTAATCACCAATGTCTAAATCTCTCCTTACAATTCTTTTGATCGCGATTTTCTTCAAGCAATTGACCTGGTCGGCTTTCATCCCCCTCTGGCAATTCCCCGACGAACAGGCCCATTTTGGCCAGGTAGCTTTTGTCGCCGAAACCAGCAAACTTCGTCTTAGTGCCAACAATCTCAACCGCGAAATTCACGAAACCACGGTTTTTCTCGGCACGGCCCGGGACGAGTTTGGCAATAACCGCTATACCTATCATCCGAAATACAATGTTCCCTACACAAGTTCCTTGATCGGGGCGAATGAAAAAGAAATTGCCCAGCTTCCTTCTTCCTTCCGAACAGAATTTGTCAAGCGGGAAGCCACCGGCTACCCCCCTCTTTATTATCTACTGGCTGCCCAGGTCTATTCCGCTTTCTCCTCCGGAACCATTTTCGACCGCGTCTTTGCCATTCGCCTTTTCACTTCTCTGACGCTCATTGCTTTGGTGGGAGTCACCTACAAGATAGGCAAACTTGTTTTTGCTGACTCTCTTTCTCCCTTAATCCTGGCAACACTCGTCGGCTTCATGCCCATGCTCACTTTTGTCCACGCCGGTGTCAGCTCCGACCCGCTCTTCAACCTTTTGTTCAGTCTTTTTCTCTATTTCTGCCTCCGCCTCCTTAATCTTGGCCTCAAATGGTCAACGATACTTGGTTTAATCCTTACCCTTCTGCTTTCCTTCTGGACCAAACCCCAAGCCCACATAATGCTTTTTATTCTTGCCCCCGTTCTGCCGTTTGTGATTGTTCGCCAAACAAGAAAAGATTCCTTTGCCCACGGCGTTGCGCTTGCAGCGATCATCTCGACAATCCTGTTTTTTGCCTATCGGGGAATCATTTCTCCGCTACTTAACGGTCGCACCATCATTCCCGAGTCCAACGGCATTTCGCTCCCCCTCTCGCCCTCTCCTTACTTAGAGCATCTTCAGTTCACCCTGGGGCATACCTATCGTGAAGTCCTTCCTTGGTACTGGGGGGTCTTTCGATGGCTTTCTCTGGGGCTTCCCGATCCCCTCCGCTCAATTACCAACTGGTTGACCGCATTTTCCTTTGTTAGCCTGATAATCTCTTGGTTTTTGGCGCTGTATAAAAGAAAGTTCTCTCGGCAGTTCTTGTCAGTCACCTTCCTTGCGTTTGCTTTCATTATCTACTTCACCGCCCTCACTGTTTTTGACTTCACCTTCCGGCTCAGCCACGGGTTTTCTTTCGGTATCCAAGGCCGCTATTTCTTCCCAGTCATCATACCAGTGATGGCCGTCATCTTTCATGGTCTGACATGGTGGGTAAAACTTCCTTGGAGAAAGCTAGTTTCCATTACCATTGCTTTGGGAATTATCGTGTTAAGTGTTTTGGTATTCTTCTATGTGGTTGACAGCTATTATGAACTCTCTTGGCCAACCTTTTTCAGGGAAGTCAGTCAATACAAGCCAATTTGGCTCAAGTATCCAGTTAATCTTTTCATCCTCACTTTGTTCCTTGCCAGTTCTGTTTTCTTTGTCTTCCTTCTATCCAAAATGATCTACTCTACGTCTGTAGCTAATATCCGAAAAAATTAACTAAACAATTAATACACGACCGTTATGTTTTTGTTTAATCAAAAGAATCTAAAAATTATGATCTCCATCATCACACCGGCTCACAACGAGGAATCTACCATCAAGCAATTTGTCCAAAGCGCGATCACTTATTTGAAGATGAAAAAGATCCCCGGAGAGGTCATTGTTGCTCAGAATGGGAGCAATGACGAAACCGCTAGCATACTGTCACAATTGAAAAAACAATATAAGCCTCTAAGGATACTTTCGTTGCCCCAAGGAAACAAAGGATTGGCTTTAAGAACAGCGCTGACCGAAGCCAAAGGAGAAAAATTGATTACCTTGGACACTGACCTTTGGGACAGTAAGTTTGTTGATCAATCAGTAGAGCTACTTGAAAAATACGATGTTGTCGTCGGTTCAAAAGTAATCGCTGGGGCAAAAGACGGTCGACCGTTGTTAAGTAGAGAATTGAACTATTTATATAACTTTGCAATCAAATTATTCTTCAATTTTAAAGGAACGGAAACCCATGCTAAACTTTCATTCCGAAAAGACTCTCTCCTGCCTCTTATTGCCAAATGTACCAGCGATCACTTGATTTTTGATACTGAACTGATAATCCGCGCCGAACGTGAAGGTCTGCCAAGGATTGAAATTCCCACCACGGCAAAAGAAATTCGTGGCCGACGTTTTTCCGTGTTAGACCACTTAGTAAAGACAGCCAAAAACTTTCTGATTCTCGGTCAAACATTAGGATTCTCCATAAATAGAGGCTATCTCATTCTGCTTATCGCCTTAGTCATTGGAGCTTTTCTTCGTTTCTTCCAATTTTCTGACTGGTTTTTCTTTTCCGTTGACGAAGAACACTACGCCTACATGACACGGATGATTACCGTGAACCATCATTTTCCATTAATTGGTGGCCCAATTTCTGGCACTAAGCTCTATATGGCTCCCTGGTTCCTTTATTTCAACTCAATTTGGTTTTGGATCGGGAACAATAGTGTCTTGTTTGCCGGGGCAGTTTTTGTCTTCTTAGAGTTACTCGCTATCATCTTTGTCTTTAAGCTAGCAAAAGCCGTCTTCTCCGAAAGAGCCGCTGCCCTCGCGGCCCTTTTATACAGCTCATCAACGCTAATGGCGCTCTTTGACAGACACTACTGGAATATTACCCTCGTCCCCCTAATTTCAATCCTCACTTTCTACACTCTGTACAAATACCACCAGTCAAATCGGAAGTGGATAATCGTCACCGCACTGGCGCTCGGGTTTGGTTTGAGTACCACCTTTAGCGTTTTTGTCATTTTCTTATTTGCTCTTGCTTCTATTGTCGTCATCAAAAAAAGAACCCTTTTTCAAGATTTAGCTAAGTTTTTGGGCATCGTCTCACTGCTTCATCTGCCTCTAGTATTTTTTGACCTTCGGCATGAGTTTTGGCTTCTTAAAGGCGTCAAAGAGCTTCTGTCAGGCAACTACACTAGTGGCTCCGGCTATCTTCCCGAGACACTCTTGCGGTCGTTATCCCTGTTTGTGGAAACGTTGTCCCAGTCTCTGGCAATTAGCGGTCCTGTCGACGTCTCTGACGTCACTTCAATTTGTGACTTGGGAGTTCAAAGATTGTCATCATTTCCCGGAATTGCGTTAGTAATAGTAGTTCTACTTTCCATCTTTACTTTTATCGCCCTCCAAAAAAGATCCAAAACCCTATTTCTGATCTTAGTCTTCGCGGCAGTTAACATTCTCTCGATTCTTTTCTTTAGAACCGACGCGCAGTCTCGACATTTTCTGCCTTTCCTGCCCCTGTTTTTTGTCCTCACTGGCGGAGCCTTGGGATATTTAATCGACCTCAAAAATAACCTAAAAGTTCCGATTCTTTTGATAGTAATCGTGTTGTCTCTTGTCAATCTGCTCACTCTAGTGACTTCTCATGCCTCCTACGGACTGTCAGACAAGATGAAAGCAGTTAAGTATATTGCCCAAAACACCGAAACAGGTAAATTCCACTTCGATTCGGTCGGCGATTGTCACAAGTGGGGCTATCGCTACCTGTTCAGTTATTTGAATCACGAACCGGCCAGTAGCTACTTGGATCCGGAGTTCTCCTGGATGTATCAAGCAAAGCCCCATCCCCAGGATGCCACTGTCAAAGCGACCATTGTCTCACCAAACAAAAACATCCCCCAGCCCGATTGGCTTCTTGACAAAAGGAAGCAACTTCGAGACAGAGCCCACGACCGGGCCAAGTTTGGTAACGTTGAAGTGTACCTAGAGAAACTCTAACTATGTGGAAACACGGATTCAATTCAATCATTGTTTCGGCTGGCACAGGAATCAACCTGCTGTTAGGTCTCCTTTTCTATTTGATTGTGGCACGATCTTTGACTCCGTCTGACTTTGGAATAGTGGCGGTGGTACTTTCAATCTCAGTGGTCATCAGTGACATTTTTGATTTAGGTATAAACACGGCCATTGTCAAAGAACTGGCGATTGGGAAAAGGTATTTAAACACCCTTTTTACAATCAAATTGGCAACCGCTCTTGCAGTTGTCCTCTTAGGGTCAATGTTGAGCCCAATCATTTCCCATTTTTTATTCAAAGGTGCACACGCCATCCTCATCTATTTGGGCTTCCTTGGCGCAGGCGCTACAATTCTTTTTGGCTTTTGGAACTATTGTTTGATTGCCAACAAAAAATTCATTCAGGCAAGTCTTTTAGGCATTTCTTCGAATGTGTTCAGATTGTTGATAATTTTTTCGCTGTCTGCCGTTTCCAAACAAACGGCTCTGGTGGCGTATGTAGTTAGCCTGTTTTTGGTTCTTCCTGTAGGGGCTTATGCCACAAGACACTTGGCAGCGCCCAGGATCGAGTTCGATAGGACCCACTTACTATCAATTTTCAGGTTCAGTCGGTGGATTGGGGCGAGTGTCGCTTTGGGGTCGATTTTTTCTCGACTTGACAATTTTCTGATAGTTTCCCTTTCCAGTTCTTTTCAAGCAGGAATCTACACTTCGGTCCAACGCATTTTTCTCACCGTCAACCAACTCCCTAGTGCAATCGGGACAGCGCTTGGCCCGGATCTGTCATCCGGAAACAAAAACAAAGTCAAAAAGGCTACCCAATTCAACTGGCTAATCTCAATTTTCTTGTCTCTAGCTTTAGTGGCTCTCATCCTATTAACCGATTCTCTAGTGCCTCTGGCGTTAGGGCCAGCCTACTCCTCAGCTATCATTCCGGCAAAAATACTCGGTCTGGGGACAATTTTCTTTGTCTTGTCAATGCCAGCAAATTCTTATTTGATTTATACTTTGGGTTGGTCAAAAGTCACATTCTGGATTACCCTTGTCCAACTGTTAATGATCTTAACTTTGAATATGATCTTTGTTCCCCAACTGCAAGCCACAGGCTCAGCACTTTCTTATCTCATTTCTACCTTTTTCGGCCTTTCTGCCTACTTGCTAATATTTATCAAGAGCTATGGAAATGATCAAGCCATTGTCAAAAATTAGCACGCTCGCCCTCGCTATTTTGACATTGCTCTACTTGCTAACTAGAACTATAAATATTTTGAGCCTGCCAATCTTTCTTGACGAAGCACTCTATCTCCGCATGACAAGAGATTTGTTAAGTTTCGGTCAAATTTGGATCTCATTTGTGGACGGCAAAGAGCCATTTTTCTTTTGGGTCAACGCCATTTTCCTTCGCATCCTCCCAAATCCCTTATTTGCCGGTCGACTGCTTCAAGTTCTTGCCGGTCTGGGGACTCTGCTGGTCCTATACCATCTGACCAACTACTTGTTCAAAAGAAAAGTCGCCCTCGTTGCCTCGCTTTTATACATTTTTTCTCCGTTTTTTTTGCTCTACAATCGCTTGGCAATTCTGGACAACTTTTTGACTTTCATTCTTATCGCCTATGTTTATTTTCTCTTGCGGACAATAAGAGAACGTTCGAAAAAATATGCGGTTTTGTGTGGAACATTTCTCGGCTTGGCACTTATCACAAAATCACTGGCACTGATGTACCTCGTTGCCATCCCAAGCGCACTTTTGGTCTTTGGCAACATTTTTCGGATGAAGCGCCGCGATTTTCTGCCAATTCTTCTGATCCTGGCCATCGCTGCCTGTTTATATTTTCCACTGACTCAAGTTCCAGGATTTGAGGCAATTGCAGTTAAAAATGCCACCTTGACTTGGCCGCTCAAAACCGCATTCTCAAATCTGGATTCAATTTTTATTATCAACTTGAAAACCGTTATTCGTCATTGGCTACCTTATCTTTGGGGATTTGTCCCGATGGGCCTAGTGGCGCTCTTTTCCACCCTAGCAGTTTTTAGAAAAAACAGAGAGATAATTTTCCTGATCGCTTTATTGGTCATTCCAACTTTGGCTGGCACACTAATCGGTCGGATATTTTTTCCTCGACATTTGCTCTTCACCACGGTGCCCTTTCTCATTATCTTGGCATGGGCAATTGTGCATCTGGCTGACAATATAAAAAGTAAACTACTCGCCTTTGCAGTGGTGCTTTGCTTACTTATCCAGCCAGGAATCTCTACTTTGAGTTTGGCCTACTGGAATAAGCCAAACTTTCTGCCTGAAATTGAGAAGTGGCAACTATACTATGGCTGGCCCTCCGGAAATTGTCTTTTGCTCCCTGTCGAGAAGATCGAAAAACTCGCTGCTACCGAACTAATCAAAGTCTCTATTCCACCAGATGGCGTGGCGGAAGTTATGAAGCTTTCATTTTATGATTCCAGAGCTGTTACACTACTTCCAGACGCCAACGCGAAAGTAGCCGATTATCAAGTTTTCAATTATTATCAGGAGGACACTGCCCTAAAACCGCTAACTTTGGACAGTAAGCTATGCCGTCAGCCACCCAAAATTTATGAGCTCCAAAAAGATTAGGATAACCACTCAAACACTCTTCAAAAATGAGGACAAATTTATCTGGTACGCCCTGTCTGCTTGGGAACCATACGCCACGCAGATGCTCGTCTGGAATGACGAGTCTTCTGACCAGAGCGAAGAGATCGTCAAAGGAATCAAATCTTCAAAGATAAAATATAAACACATCAGCGCAAGTAGCGAGGCCCAGCTAACACTGTTGCGTAATCAGATGCTACAGCAGACCAAGACAGAATGGTTCCTCCTCCTCGATGGCGATGAGATATGGAATAACTCAACGGTAACTAAATTTCTCGACTACATAGAAAACCAACCAGCGAGTGTCTATGCAATAGTAATGCGGACGAGAAATTGTGTTGGTGACGTCTATCACTATCTTCCCGAAGACGAAGGAAGGTATGAACTATTAGGAAAAAGGGGACACCTCAACATCCGTGCCTATCGAAAGTTGCCAGGATTTAGATGGGAAGGACAATATCCCCTGGAAAAATATGTTGACGCCCGAGGCAGCTCCATAAATGATCAGCAAGACCGTCTGTCATTTTTTGACAACTTCTATTGGCACATGACCCATCTGCCAAGGTCGTCATCTAAAGAGACAGTTAAAGGGTGGAGAGAAACAAAGATAGAAGGAGGAATCAAAATAAAGGAAGAAGAACTACCAGAAGTATTTTGGCTGCCGGCTCCACCTTTGGTCCCGTCTCCTCTTACAAAACGAAGTCTCCCCGAAGAGATTTTGGGCAAACTAGTAACCCCAATTAAAAAAATTAGACGGGCGGTTCTCACCAAATGAAAAGTGACACCTGTCAAAATATTTGGCAGACGAAAAACTACTACAAAACGATCGCCTCGCTCGAGGATTTTTCTCACCCCGGATTCAAAAGAGCCGTTGAGCTGTCAAAGGAAGCCACAAAAATTCTCGACGTCGGTTGTGGAGACGGCAGCAAGTTAGCAAAACTTGGGGGGATAAGGAGTGCTCGAGCCGGCGTAGAAATCTCTTCAATGGCAGTAGAAGTTAGCCGTAAAAAGCTCCCTCAAATCAAATTTATCCACCAAACCAATGACCGTCTTCCATTTACAGAAAACATTTTTGATATCGTTACCAGCTTTTTCGTTTTGGAACATACGCAAAATCCAGACAAAATGATTTCCGAAATGATCCGAGTAGCCAAAAACGGCGGATTAATCATCTGGCTCGCTCCTAACTTCGGCGCCCCCAATCGGGCTTCACCAAATTTTACCGGCTCGAGACCTATGAAACTCATAACCGGAATAGTTAATGATTTACAAAATAATAATGACCTGAATTGGAGAAAAGTATCGCCAAAAATTACCTCAATAAAAGATTTTCAACCCGATCTGGACACCACCGTCGAACCCTACTTAGGCAGTCTTGTTTTATTTGTAAAAAGATACGGAGAGATAGTGGAAGCAAGTTCTTCCTGGGATATGGAATCACCACAAGCGAAGATATTCCAGAGAATTATTCGTATACTTGGAAGCAGGGGAATCTTCCCCTTTAAATATTGGGGACCACACCTTTTTTTAGTTTTAAGAAAACAATGACCCTTCGACAAGCTCAGGGTCATGGTGAGTTTATCGAACCATGAAGATAGCCTTTCTAAATATCTATAGCGGCATCAACAATCGAGGAGCGGAAAGTTTTGCCCACGAGCTGGCTGGCAGGTTGTCAGAAAAAAACGAGGTACTCTTTTTGAAAGCGGACAAAAAAACCTGGCTAGCCCAACCACAACATAGCACTAGCTTGCTAAAGCGTTTTTTCCTCGACTCGGCCTCTCTTTCCGTGCTTCTGTTTTCACTAAGACAACTGCCAATACTTCTGCGAGAAAAACCAGATGTCATGATTCCCATGAATGGTTTTTGGCAACTTCTCCTTTGTAAACTTATAGCTATTTTTACCGATAGTAAAATTGTGGTAGTAGGTCACTCTGGCCCTGGCTGGGATGAAATGTGGAATTTATTTCTAAATCCCGATGTTTTCGTTGCCACGACAGAGCCGACAGCCAATTGGGCCAAAAAAGTTTGCTCTTGGACTCGTGTTGAAACCATCCCTTACGGGATCGATCTGGCAACCTTTTCCAGGCCCGGCCTGGCAAAGACCGCTGCTAAGCTCCGATTGGAATTAGAACTAGAAAAGCCTATTATTCTCTGCCCCGCTGCGGCAGTAGCGTACAAACGTATCCAATTAGCAGTTGAAGCTGTTGCAATGATGGACAGGGGGAGTCTACTTCATCTGGGGAAAGGACCACTTGCACAGGAGATAGAAAAACAAGGAGTAAAGAAGTTGGGAAAGAAAAGATTCAGAAGCACTGTCGTCTCACCAGAAGTGATCCCAGAGTTCTATGCCGCAGCAGATCTAGTCACCTTGTCTTCAACCGCCCAAGAAAACTCCCCGATGGTTTTTCTTGAGGCCATGGCCGCCAGTAAGTTTGTCGTTACGACAGACGCTCCCAGGGCAAGATGGATTTTAGGGGAAGCGGGAGTGTTTACAAATCCAGATAATATTGATGCATACGCCGAGGCTATAAACTCGACGCTAAAGCGGAAGTGGGGCAAACCGCAGCAAGATCAGATAGAGCAATTTTCTTGGGACAAAATCGGCAAAATGTACGAGAATTTGCTCCAAGATATTTTGAAAAAATGAAAATTTCTGTCATCATTCCAGTCTACAACGAAGAAAAGGTAATTGGGTCGTGCTTAGAAAGTTTGGCTAAACAAACTTATAAAGACCTAGAAATAATTGTCATAGATGATGGCAGCACTGACAAATCAGTAGCAATAATTGAAAATTCTAAATTAAAAATTGCAAATTTGCTTTTGCTAAAACAAAAGCATGTGGGCCCTGGAGCAGCAAGAAATTTAGGAGCTAGTAAAGCCAAAGGAGATATTTTGGTTTTTGTCGATGCAGACATGGAATTTGAGCCGGATTTTGTTGGGAAACTCATTGCGCCAATCGTTGCTGGTAAAAGTATTGGCACTTTCAGCAAGGATGAATACTTGCTCAACAAGAATAATGTTTGGGCCCGGTGTTGGAACTTGGAACGATTTGGACAAGTAGATTGGATGGTACCAAGAAACTATCCCAACACTGCCCCAGTATTCCGTGCCATCTTAAAAAGCAAGTTTGACGAGGCTCGGGGATTTGACCAAGACGTGGGCTACACTGACGATTGGTCCGTCTCCCGAAAGCTAAAGACGCAAGCCACGGTTGCCCCAGGTGCCAAATTCTATCATCGGAACCCAGAAACGCTACCTGAGGTCTGGAAGCAAGCAAGATGGATTGGCAAAAACGAATTCCTCACGGGAAATCTCATCCGTAAGCTGTATAACTTGGCGAAGTACAATCCATTTTTTGCAATTTCTCTCGGAGTTTACGGCTCCATTAAGTATCGCGAACGGAATTTTTTTATTTTTAAGCCGCTATACGACGCGGCTGTATTTACAAGTGTAACCCTGTCATTTCTCAGCCAGTCCAAGAATAAATGATAATCCTAATACTGCTTCTAGGTCTTGGCTTAAGAGTCATTAATCTTAATCAATCTCTTTGGTTGGACGAAGCGATTGAAATACTTGGAGTCGGAGAGAATAGCTTTGTGACATTGTTAACAACCTATTCAATCGGTGATTTTCATCCGCCTCTGTATCACTACATTTTAAAAGTCTGGGACTCCATTTTTGGTCACTCGGAAATTGCTAGCCGCCTTCCCTCGGCCATGTTTGGCGTCGCCACTGTATTTTTTGTCTATAAAATCGGGCAAGTTCTGGGTGGAAGAAGACTGGGAGTACTTGCCGCAATATTGTTGGCAATAAATCCACTCGCCATCTACTATTCCCAAGAAGCCCGCATGTATGCCCTTGCTGCCTGTGCAGTTGCTGCGGCAGTATATTTCTTTTTGAAAAAGAATTGGTTGCTGTATGGTTTTTCAATGCTCGTTGGCATATACACTGATTACCTGCCATTTTTGATGTTCCCAGTCTTTTTCCTTTTCAGTCCAAATAAAACGAAATTTCTCATTTCTCATTTCTCATTTCTCATTTTTCTTTTGCCTTGGTTGCCTTTTTTCGCAGAGCAACTGAAAACGGGTTTGTCAGTTGCCAAAGACGCCCCACTTTGGGGTCAATTAGTCGGAGGATTTGATCTTAAATCTTTGCCACTAACATTTGTAAAATTCTCCATTGGTCGAATCTCTTTTGACGACAAACTTTTATATGCAATCCTGATTGCTCCAGTCGCCGCAATTTATGGATGGATACTCCTAAGGGCAAAAGATAAATTCCTCTGGACTTGGCTCCTGCTGCCTTTAATATTTGGTTTTTTGATCTCGGTCAAAATTCCAGTCTTTTCTTATTTCCGTTTTCTTTTTGTCTTGCCGGCCTTCGTTCTTTTGCTCGCAAAAGGGTCGAAGGAAAACATGAGACTAATTGGTCTCATATGTCTTGTAAGTCTTATATCAATTCTTTATTTTAACTTTAACCCAAACTTTCATCGCGAAGACTGGAGAGGTGCTGTCGGCTACATTAAGAACGATCCCGGAATAATTGCTATCCCGAGCCTTGCTCAAGCTGCCCCACTCCACTACTACGCTCCAAGATTTCCAATTCAAGACGCTGCCACTTTTGCTGCTTTTGGAAAAAAAACTGTCTACTATATTCCTTACGTGCAGGAAATTTTCGACCCCCAACAGACAATCGTCAACAGACTGGTGCAGGAAAACTATACTCTAACAGAAGAGCGACGCTTTCCAGGCCTGGTTGTCTACAAATATCAACAATGAAAAAAGACACCCTTCTCAAAACGCTTCCCTTCTATCGTTGGCACCCCGAAGTGGCCATTCGCTATTTGCCAATTGTTGAGGAAATAAAAAGAATTGGGGACGAGGCGACGGTTTTAGAAGTCGGTTCTGGGGGACTGGGAGTCGCGCCCTATCTGGGTAGAGAGCTAACCGGCGTGGACAGTGACTTTTCTGGACCGAAGCACCCGCTGCTCAGAGTGGTACAGGGTGTAGGGGAGAAACTTCCATTTGCGGACAAAAGTTTTGATGTGGTGATTTCCGTTGACACCCTCGAGCACGTTCCACCTCAGAGTCGACAAAAAGTTCTATCCGAAATGGTCAGGGTTGCAAGGAAAGAAATAATTGTGGCCTTCCCGTCTGGCGAAGAATCTCTAAACCAAGACAGAAAGTTGTCAGAAATTTACCGAAATAAATTTGGCGAAGAGTTTCTTTTCCTGAAAGAACATCTGGAGTATGGATTGCCAGACGAGCAAGACGTCCTAACAACTCTAAAAGGCCTTACCGGTCCAAAAGCAAAAATCAGAGTCGAGGGCAACGAAAATCTTGATCTCCGGAGGTTTCTCATGACCGGCTGGATGACCGAAAACATACTGGTTAATATTTTTTTCCGTAAGGTCCTTCTTTTAACAACCCATCTTTTTGTTCGTTACCAAAAGCCGCCATTTTATAGAATGCTAATTTATGCGAAAATTAAGCACTAGAAGAAAACGTTATGAAAATCGCGATAGACATTAGTCAAATCGTCTACCAGGGGACCGGCGTCGACACCTATACCCGAAATCTGGTCAAAGAACTGTTGCGATTAAATTCGACCCACAAACACGACTACATTCTATTTGGCACCAGTCTGCGGCGCAAACACACCCTAGACCAATACGCCCAAGAATTAATGGAGGAGGGACTAAAATTTAAAACTAGTTTTTGGTTGTTGCCGCCGACTTTCACCAACCAAATCTGGAATCAAATTCACCACGTTCGCATCGAAAGGCTAATCGGTAAGATTGATCTCTTTCACTCTTCTGATTGGGTTCAACCTCCAACGCGCGCGAAAAAAGTGACCACCATCCACGATCTTGTTGTCTACAAACATCCACAATCGTCCCATTCAGAAATCACTTCCGTCCAAAAAAGAAAGCTTCACTGGGTCAAGAAAGAATGCGACGCCATCATTGTTGATTCGGAGGCCACCAAAAAAGATTGCCAAGAAATCTTAAAAATTCCTCAATCGAAAATGCACGTTGTCTATTTGGCAGCCGGAAATTCCGTCGATGATTTTGTTAGACAGTCACAAAACTTCAGAAAAGAGCAGGTGGAAAATGTTCGCCGGAAATACCACTTGACTAAGCCATACATTCTCGCTGTGGGCACTCGGGAGCCCCGAAAAAATCTTGACCGGTTAATTAAATCGGCTTCCAAAATACCCGAAGTCAATCTTGTCATTGCTGGCAAATTCGGCTGGGGAGACCAAATGAAAAATGATAATTTTAGAATGATAAACGTTAATGTGCTAGGTTACGTTCCCGAACAGGACATGCCAGCTTTGTATTCTGGCGCAGAATGCTACGTTCACCCTAGTCTCTACGAAGGCTTTGGAGTCACCGTTCTTGAGGCAATGACACTTGGTGTCCCAGTCGTTACTTCTAAAGCGTCCAGTCTTCCCGAAGCCGGTGGAGAAGCAGCCCTCTATGTTAATCCAAAAAACACTAATGACATTGAAAGCAAAATAAAACAAGTTCTTACACTTTCCCAAAAGGGGAGAAGTGCGATAATTTCAAAAGGGCTAAAACAAGCAAGCAAGTTTTCCTGGGAAAAGACTGCACTTGAGACTTTAAATGTTTACGAGAAAGTTTATGGAGATAAGTGAATATAAAAATATTTATGAAAATGAAGAAACCCACGGCTGGTATCAAGGAATGAAATATGTCAGTCTCGCTCTTCTTGATCGATTTCTGGAAAGAAAGCAAAAATTGAAAATCCTTGATGCTGGTTGCGGGACAGGCATGATGATAAAAGCCTTGGAAAAGTACGGAAAAGTGGAAGGGATTGATATTTCTCCAGAAGCAATTAAACTCTGCAAAAAAAGGGGCTTGAAAAATGTTCAAATTGCCTCAGTGATGAAAATTCCCTTCAAAAGTGAATCCTTTGATCTCGTGACTAGCTTTGACGTCATCTATCATCAGCAAATAGTTCCCAACCAAGCAATTAGAGAATTTAGTCGTGTTCTCAAAAAAGGAGGAGTCCTTCTCCTTCGGGTACCTGCCCTCGAAATCCTTCGTGGCTCCCATGACAAAGTCGTCCACACGGCAAGCCGCTTTACCTTGGAAGAAGTCAACCAGCTTCTTGAAAACAATCACCTTAAGCTTGAATTTAGTTCCTATGTAAACTTCTTTATATTTCCTCTTACACTTCTGACCCGGATGTTGTCCAGAAGAAATTTCCAAGGCCACACCTCTGATATTGGTCACCTGCCAACCATTGTCAATTTGGCCGTTGAAAATTTGCTAAAGTTGGAAACCCTATTCCTGCGAAACGCTGTTACTTTTCCTATCGGCGTCTCAATTATTGCCGTGGCTTCTAAAAAATGAGGGAATACTGGTTTCTATTCTTAGCTCCTCTTCTTCACTTTCTTGCAAGTCTCTCCTTTCCTTTTGTCTATTGGCCGGAGATGCTCAACTGGCCACTGATCCTTTCTGCCGGTTGGCTTCCTTATAAAGATTTCACCACCATTCATACCCCACTTCTTCCCTACATCCTGACACTATTCTACTCAATTTTCGGTTTCGAAATTCTTTCTCTACGTCTTTTTGCCGCTGGGATGCTGGCACTAACTAGTTTTCTTTTGGGCTTTTTAATATTCACCACCACCAAAAACAAATGGTTGACTGTTGTCTCCGCCTTCGTCTATATCTATCTTACTTTTGCCTTTGAGGGGAATACTGTTTGGTTCGAGTCAGCTCTGGCACCAATTTTCCTGCTGTCATTTATTCTGATGAAAAAAACCCTTGAAGAGGCTGAAAGCAAAAACTTTTTTTATCTCGGTGGTCTTTTAGCTGTAGCGCTCTTAATCAAACAAACATCACTGTATCTTTTGCCAGTTTACGCCCTCTTTTTTTTGTATCTTTTTTTCCGGAGAAAATTAACACTCCAGAGAGTCACCCTGTTCATCGCCCCGGCGGCTTCACTGCTGCTCTTATTCGCCTTCTATCTCCACTCGTTAGATCTTTGGCCGCACTTTTATCGCTGGGCAGTTGAGTTTGTCTTTCTTCTCCCCAGCCTTTCCACAGCTGATGTTCCCCCCGATCTGCTTTTGCCCTCCAAAAAGCAACTCCTTCTGATCTTGCTGATCGTCTTCGTCGGAATTTACGCCCTCTGGCAAACTAGAAAATTTGCGACACTTTTGGCACTTTCATTTCTCATTTTTTCTATCCTTTTTATCTTTCCCAGATTTGCCTATTTTCATTTGTTAATTGCCTTGCCATTTTTCATCATTTTAATTTCCGAACTTCTTCACAAGAGCAAAAATATCATGAGTTTTGCCCTCGTTTTGATCTTTACTGGTCTAACCATCCCCGTTTTTCGCGGCACTGTTGCAAGCGGCAATCGATTTTTAAACCCGGAGGTTCTGGAAGTTGCCTCCTATCTACAAAATAGTCACCCAGACAGTTCAATTTTCTCTTTAAATGGTCCAGACCTTGTCTATTTTTTGATAAGAAAACCACCAGCCGTTCGCCCTTGGGTCGATCAGCTTCCTTGGGAAATGATTTTCTTTGGTGATCAAAATTTCCTCCAAGCGTTCAAAAAAGGTGACCCTGACTTAGTCATTTTTCGTCCCTATCTTCAAAGGGCGGTCGATGGCCTTGGCGCCTATCAGCCAAAGTTGGTGGTCGACTATGTTTTTGGACACTACACTCCCATCAAGAAATTCGAAGCTGGCACCATCATTCTTAAAAAAATATGAAGCCTAAAATCGTCGCCTTCTTCACCTCTTTGACCTTGCTTCTCATCGTGCAATACCGTAACGCTCTTGTTTCACCCTTTTTCCAAGACGATTTCGAACTGCTATCTTCTGCCAGCCCTGAATACTTTTTAAAAACTGTTCCCGACTTTCACTACCACCCAATATCCAACCAGATTTTCTATTTTGCCTCTTATTCCTTGTTTGCCCACAACCCCTTTGGCTACCACCTGATTCACTTTGTCATCACTATTTTGTCACCATTCCTTCTGTATCAAATTTCAAAAATTCTTTTGCGTTCCCAAAGAAAAGCACTGCTAGCCACCTTCTTTTATGGTCTAAACATTTCTCTGTTTGCCCTCTATTATTGGATCGCCGTTTCCTATTTTGTCTTCGGAAGTCTGTTTTTCTTTCTGACAATTTTTCTCTACTTAAAATCAAAAAATTCGTTCTGGCCCACCCTCTCTTTTGTTCTAGCTCTTTTGAGTAACGAACTCGCTCTTGTGGTCCCGGGAGTCCTTTTCTTGATTAGTTTCTACTTGAGGAAGTGGTCAAAGACATTACTTGCCATAATTTTTACTGATCTTATTTTCATTTTTTTAAAGTTCTTCTGGATCGGATTTCCAGTTGAAAACGCCTACAAAATCGAACTGTCCACTCAAGTCTTTGCCACCCTCCGCTGGTATCTTCTCCGCGCCTTCAACCTCCCCGAAGGTGTTCTAAATTTTACAAACACACACATATTTTTGGTGTTCATTGTTTTTGTTGCGATTATTCTTCTTAGTCTCCATCTCTATGTCCGGTCAACCAAACAAAATTGGAGATTATTTATCCTCGGACCAACTTGGTTCTTGATCGGAGCGCTTCCATTCTTCTTTCTACCCGGTCACATGTCCGCCTACTATATTGCTTTTTCCCTTCCTGGCATGGTGATAATTTTCGCTGAAATTCTTTCTCCAAGAAAGTTAATTTTGCTCCTAGCCATGCTTCTTTACCTTGCCGCTTCCACCACGGGACTCGATTTCCTTTCCCAAACCCATTGGACAATCTTAAAACCGACCAGATGAGAACAAAAGTTATCGCCCTAGTTTTTATGTTGTTAATTTCGCTTTTTCTAAGAACATATCGCCTGAATGAGTTGGCCAAGTTCAACTACGACGAGGCCCGCGATGCAATCATTGAACGACAGATACTTCAAGGAAACCTGACTCTTCTTGGCCCGGAAACAAAAGTGGGTGGCACGACGATCTATTTTGGCCCGTTGCCCTTCTATTTAATGGCGGGAGCCTTAAAAATTTCCAATTTTGACCCCCTCGGACCATATTATTGGACAGCCATTCTTGGGGCTTTATCGGTATTGCTAGTCTACCTCTTATCAAAAAGTTTGATCGCCACTGCCTTTATAGCAGTTTTCCCCATCGCAGTAATCTTCAGTCGCTGGGCATGGAACCCCAATACAATTCCACTTTTCGCAGCCGCATTTCTTTTCTCTGTTGTTAAAAAAAGATTCTTCTTCACAGGACTATTTCTTGGCCTAGTATTTCAACTGCACTTTACCTCTATCGCCCTATTTTTTGTTATGATGGCCTTCATCGCAAAAATGGGGCAGATAAAAAATCCAAAAATCTGGCTTAATATTCTGGTGGGGTTTGCCCTTGGCATTGCCCCAATGATCGCTTTTGATTTGAGGCATGATTTCCTTTACTTTCGAAACGCGGCCTCATTATTAGATGCAGATAGGTCTTACCGGAGCCTTAATTGGCACTATTTTCTTTGGGCGCTTCCTATATTGGCTTATTGGCTGCGAACTTGGCCCAAAAGAATTTCGGCCGGGATAGTCGGACTTTCCTTAATCGTCACCCTTTACTACCTGCTGACTGCGCAACCAGTCCCGCAGAGGCACCCCCAAACGATAAAACAAATCTCCACAATAATTGCCCAAGACCAAAGGAATACCAGTCTAAATTTTAATGTCTCGTCATTTGTCGACCCCGATGCCCGCGCCACTGCCTATCGCTATTTTCTTGACGTGGAAAGAGTATATCCTTTAGGAATAGGCGAGTATGGCGTCTCAGACCACCTGTATGTGGTGACTTTTGAACGCCCCGAGAAAGTCCTCTATAATCAAACTTACGAAATATCCAGTTTCGCCCCGAAAAGGGTTTCCAAAACCTGGCACTATAAAAATATCAATATTTACAGACTGGAAAGAAATTAATGACGATTGGCATCAACGGCAACGAAGCAAACGTCGAGCACCGGGTGGGAGTCGGGCAGTATGCTTACGAACTAATTTCCAACCTCAAGGTCCAAAGCACAAAACATCACTTCAATACACTAGTGTATTTAAATTCACAGCCACGCCAAGATATGCCCGCCCCGGCGAAATATTGGAATTACCAAGTTTTTGGCCCCCAAAGGCTTTGGACTCTCACCGCGCTCCAAAAAAAATTAATTGACCAAAAGAGATCTGGAGTCCTTCCAGATATATTCTTTACCCCCACACATTACACGCCACTTTACATGCCTACCCCGTCAGTTATTTCAATAATGGACCTGTCTGTTGAGAGGTTTCCCGAATTTTTCAAAAGGAAGGACTACTTTCAACTCAAATATTGGACACAAGCTTCGGTGCTGATCGCCAAGAAAATTATCACCATCTCCGAGCACTCCAAGAAAGAACTCTGTAACCTTTATGCTGTCAGTCCAGATAAGGTCGTTGTCACCTACCCTGGCTATGATTCCAAACGTTTTAAACCCGTTGCCAAAAACAAACGATCGCGGCTCGTTGGCAAATTAAACAAATATAAAATTGAGGACCAAAAATATTTTCTTTTTTTGGGGACGTTGCAACCCAGAAAGAACTTGACACGTCTTATCGAGGCTTTTGCGACTTTAGGAAACAACAATCTCAAACTTGTCATTGTTGGCATGAACACTGAGGGCCGTGGTGGTTGGATGCAACAACCAATCTTTGACAAGGTGAACCAACTAGGGCTGTCTAAAAAGGTAATCTTCACAGGCTTTATTCCCGACGCCGATGTGCCGATCCTCATGGCAGGATCAAAAGCATTTGTCCTCCCCAGTCTTTATGAAGGTTTTGGCATTCCTCCAATCGAAGCGATGGCCACCGGCGTGCCCGTCGTCGTCTCTAAGGTCAGCTCTCTTCCGGAAATCTGCGGGCTAGCCGCCACCTACATCGACAACCCCTACGAAGTTGGCTCAATCCAACAAGCTTTGCAAGAGGTCCTCTTGCAGACGCCGTCACAGCGGGCTAGAAAAGTCAGGTTAGGGATGGAGTGGGTAAAACGGTATAATTGGGATAACACAGCAAAAAAGACCCTGCAAGTTCTTTATGATGCTGCTCAAAGATAAATACGGCCGAACATTAAGTGGAAGCGAGGCCTGGCCAAAAGTGGTCAATAGGCTGTATAACTACTGGCTTGATTTCGAGCTCTTAATTCTCACCATAGTAGGGCTCATTCCTTTCCACTCAGTTCGTAACCAAGTCTACGCCATGGCAGGAATTAGGTTAGGAGCGGGAAGCAAGATTCACCTGTGGGCCCGGTTCTACGAGCCCAGAAATATAAAAATTGGGCAAGATACGATAATTGGGGACCACGCGTTCATTGATGGACGAGATAAAGTGACCATCGGAGACCACGTGGACATCGCCTCCCAAGTTCTAATCTACAACTCCGAACATGACATAAATTCCGAGGATTTTCAGGGAATCCTCTCCCCCGTCGAGATAGGGGACTATGTTTTCATTGGCCCCCGAGCCATCATTCTTCCGGGCGTCAGAATCGGTAAGGGAGCCGTTGTTGGTGCTGGAGCCGTGGTCACCAAAGATGTCCCGGAATTCACGATTGTCGGTGGCGTTCCCGCCGTCAAAATTGGCGAGCGCAAAAACAAGAATCCCCACTATAAATTAGGCCGGGCCAGACTATTTCAGTAGATTTTTCCATGACCAGATTTCTCAATTGGCTTGACAATAATATTCTGACTCTGCTTGCCGGCTTTCTTCTCCTTTTCATTCCGCTCTATCCCAAAATTCCCTTGTTTGACGTTCTCTATGGCTACAACGTTCGGGTCAGGGCCGAAGATTTGGCGATTGCCCTGACAATGGCCGTGTTTTGCCTTCAGCTTCTTCGCTGGAGAGTCAGGATTAATCTTGACCCTGTCACCATTGGCATTTTCACCTACCTGTTTTTCGGGCTGGCTTCAGTTGTTGTCTCGGTTTTTATCCTCCAAACTATCCCTCTGCAATATCTTCATGTGGCCAAAACCGTCCTTCACTGGCTGCGACGGATTGAGTACTTCTCGCTTTTCTTCATTTTGTTCGGAGCTATCAAGTCGATCCGCACGACTAAGGCGATGCTCATTTTGTTTTTTGTCACCATGGTCGGGGTCATTCTCTATGGCTACGGTCAGAAATATTTCTATTTCCCGGCTTTTTCGACCATGAACCGGGAATTTTCCAAAGGTTGGGTCCTGTACCTCACCGAACATGCCCGAGTCCTGTCGACTTTTGGCGGTCACTATGACCTGGCTGGATACCTGGTCATTGGCCTTTCCCTGGCCTGGAGCTTTTTCTTCGGACTTAAAAATAAACTGCCTAAACTGGTGGTCGGCTTGATTCTGGCGGGCGGTTTCTGGCTCCTGATTCTCACTGCCTCCCGGATTTCCTTCATCGCCTATTTAATCGGCCTTTCCGTCGTCATTTTTCTCTGGATGTTCCGCCGGGGACTTGAGTGGGGCCTCAGCCGGTGGGTAGTCGCCACTTTCCTAAGCATTCTGGTCATGCTTTCCTTCGGCGACTTGTCCGACCGCTTTCTGCGCATTATCCGTCTCGATGAACGGGTCGGCGGACTGAGAAATGTTTTGATGCGGCCGGCGGGAACGCCGCCCCAGAACCGGGCTCTGTTTCTCGACAACACCAACTCAACTGGGACGTCAGACGTTGGTGCGGTAACATCACGATCTGACAAGCCCCCAACTCCGGCCCGACCGGGCGACGTCACCGGTAACGAAGAGCCGCTTCTCGTTCCTCAAGCTCAGCCGGATGGGAGCATCAAATATGTGGAGAAGACCCGAAGCTATTCCAGTTGTGCCGTCAAGTATGACCTGTCAACCTGTATCCGCCTTGAAGTGACCTGGCCGCGCGCCATCGAGGCTTGGAAAACTGATCCTTTCCTTGGCACGGGCTATGCCACTCTTTCCAAAAGCCGAGTCCAGGATTTCACAGAGGCGGAATCGACCGACGGCGACTATTTCCGGGCTCTGGGTGAAACCGGTACCTTGGGATTCATCGCCTTCTATGGCACCATCATCGTTATGGCGACTCTGGCTTTCCGGGCTCTATCCGGAATCAAGGATCCCTTCCTCTACTCTCTGACAGCCGGGTTTATCGCCCTTTCCGTCGGGCTTTTGGCTAATGCTGCCTTGATTGATATCTTTGAATCCAGCAAGGTGGCCTACATTTTCTGGGCCATGTCCGGCATCACCTTAGGAAGTCTCTATCTTTCCCGCGACCAAATTGCCAGAAACAGAGAACCGCTGCGGGTCAGTTTTGACTACCGTAAACGCTTTGCCGACCTTAAGGCCTTTTTCCTTTCCGATAAACCTTGGCTGGCAGCCATTCTGATTGCCAGCCTCTGGCTCCACACCTATAAGTTAAATTCCCCGATTGCTGACTGGCATTCTTGGCGCCAGGCCGACACCTCCGCCGTGACCCGCAATTTTGTCAAAGAGCAAAACATCAACTGGCTCTACCCGACCTTTGACGATCTTTCCGCCGTCGCCTCTGGTGAGGAAAACCCGATGGGCTATCGCTTTGTCGAATTTCCACTTTACAACGCCGTTTCGGCCTACCCGAAGCTGATCTTACCCGAACTATCTGTCGAGGTAGTCGAGCGTTTGGTCACCGCTTTTGCTTCGGCCCTGACGGCCCTGTTTCTTTTTCTCATCTGCCGGAAGCTGTTTAACCGCCGTATTGGTTACTTTGCTGCCCTCACTTACACCCTTCTGCCCTACAACATTTTCTACGGCCGGGCGATTCTCCCGGACCCCATGATGGTCATGCTGTCTCTTGGTGCCATTTACTTCGCTGTCAAATATATTTTTGCCGAGCGCTTGACTTCTCTGGCTCTTGCCGGCTTGATGGCCGCTCTGGCCCTTCTTGTCAAGCCATTTGCCATTTTCCTTCTTGCTCCCATTGCCTATCTCTGGTTTGCGGGTTTTAAGTTTAGCTGGCGGAAGTGGTTATTCCTGGCAATAGTGATGGGACTTTCGCTTCTACCTTTCCTTCTCTGGCGACTCTGGGTTTCCCGGCACCCCGAAGGCATTCCCGCCTCCGACTGGCTTTTCAATGGCGACGGCATTCGCTTCAAAGGCGCCTTTTGGTACTGGCTCTTCGCCGACCGCATTGGGCGATTAATACTTGGCTGCTGGGGTTTAATACTCTTAGGCTTCGGTGTCATTCGCAAGGTTGAAGGTAAATTTAAACTATTCCCTATCTTATTTTTTATTTCTTCTCTCTTATATCTCTTTGTCTTTGCCACTGGTAATGTCCGCCACGACTACTATCAAATCCTTCTTATTCCCTCACTAGCAATTCTCGTCGGGCTGGGTCTCGACTTTCTATTATCCACCAGTAACTCGTTAACTAATAACTTAATAACTAAACCGCTGGCGATCGCCTCGTTTGTCTTCATGCTCGGCTTCGGCTGGTATTTTGTCCGTGACTACTTCAACATCAACCATCCGGAAATCGTGGAAGCTGGCAAAGCCGTGGAAAAGCTCACTAACGACAAAGCTTTGATTCTGGCCCCCTATGGCGGCGACACCGCCTTTCTTTATCAGACAAACCGTAAGGGTTGGCCAATTGTTGAGGGGACAATTGACGATATGATCAAAAAGGGCGCCCAATATTACGTCAGTGTCCAGGAGGATGACCTGACGAAACACTTAATCAATGATTCTTGGCCGGTCTGGATTCCAAGACCAGAAAAGATTGTCAAAAAGTACAAACTTTTGGACCGAACGCCAACCTACACTATCATCCAGCTCGTTCCGGACCACAAACTTCCCTAGGCTGTAATCCGTATGAAGATTTTGATGTTCACCCCCTACGTTCCCTATCCCCCCAATTCCGGGGGGCAGACAAGAACGTTCAATCTCATCAAAAATTTGTCCAAGAAACACCAAATCACTTCACTTTGTTTTCTTCGGGAAGACCAAAAAGAACCCGACCTGCGGCAGCTGCAAAAATATTGCGAAGGCGTAGAGATCGTGAAGCGAAAGAAAGCCTGGCGATCTTTGACTAAGATCTTTATGACCGGGATTTCGCCCTACCCCTACCTCGCCAACATGTATCTCTACCCCTCAGTCAAAAGTTCACTCCAAAAATTATTGGCTCAGAATAAATATGACCTCATTCATGTCGAAACCTATTACATCATGCCAAACATCCCCCCGACTGATGTTCCGATCCTTCTGGCCGAGCAAACCATTGAATATCTCGTCTACCAACACTTTGCCGAAACGACCTCCATTTGGCCGCTTAAGCCCTTGCTTTATGCCGACGTTTTAAAGCACAAATATTGGGAAAAATACTACTGGGTCAAAGCCAACAAAGTGGTTGCCATGTCCGAAGCCGATCTGAAAGTCATGAAGCAGATTGTTCCCAATCTCGACGCGGACATTGTTCCCAACGGCATCGACAGGGAATTTTTCAGTGCCGAGATCAAGGTTTCGCTATCTCCCCACCCCACCTTTCTTTTTGTTGGTCAATTCAACTGGCTGCAAAACCGCGAAGCCGTCGAAATTCTCGCTCAAAGGATCTGGCCAATAATTAAAGAAATGTTACCTGGCGCCAATCTCTGGATCGTGGGACGAAACCCAACCAAAACCATTCAGGACTTTTCCTCCTCCCACGTCAAAGTCTCCGGAGACGTCGAAGACATCCGGACTGCCTACCAAAGTTCTGACTGTTTGATCGCCCCGCTCTATGGCGGGGGTGGCACCAGATACAAAACACTCGAAGCCATGGCCTCCAGATTGCCAGTTGTTTCCACGGACATTGGTGTTGAGGGGTTGAGTGTTAAAAACGGCTATCATGCCTTAGTGAGCAGTGATCCGGAAAAATTGGCACAACTTGCCGTGGAGGTGGTCAAAAACAAAGTCCTAGCGAAAAAACTCGCTAAGAACGCCCTTGCGCTAGTGACCAAAAACTTTGATTGGCAAACAATTACCAATAAACTGGAAAAAATCTATGAGCAAACCGCCGGCCAAAGTTAATCTTTCAAATCACTATGCCCAAACTGTCGATCATCATCCTTAACCACAACACTTCCAAGCTGCTCAAGCAGTGTCTAAGCTCCATCACGGCCCATGATGACTATCAAATCATTGTCGTCGACGCCGGAAGCACCGACAATTCCGTGACCATGGTCAAAAAGAACTTTCCAAGCGTAGTTTTAATTGCCAGTCCCACCAATCCCGGCTTCACTCGGGGTAACAACCTAGCTCGAAACAAGGCCCAGGGTGACTATGTTCTCTTTCTCAACTCCGACACCCAAATGTTTCCGAACACCCTCCCGGAAATGCTTCGGTTGATGGCCAGCGATGCAAAAATCGGCATTGCCACTTGTCTTGTCAAACTGCCTAGTGGCAAACTCTACTATGGCTGCCATCGCGGTTTCCCCAGCCCTTGGAATTCATTGACGTATTTCACCGGCCTGGCCAAACTCTTTCCCCAATCGAAGCTCTTTGCCGGATACACAGCGACCTACTTGCCGCTAAACGAGATTCATGAGATCGACGCCTGCTCCGGAACTTTCCTCCTTATTCGTCATTCTCTCCTTGATCAAATCAATTGGTTCGACGAAGACTATTTCGCCTATGGCGAAGATCTGCAGATGTGTTTCAATGTCAAAAAAAAGGGATATAAAGTTGTTTTCGATCCCCATGCCAAGTTAATTCACTATTGGGGCGCCACATCCGGCCTGACAAAAACCTCTCAAAAGACTCCCGATCTCAAATGGAGCCAAGCACGCTATGAAGCCATGAAAATCTTCTACGATAAGAACTACCGTCAAAGCTATCCGCAGTTCATGCGTAATCTCGTCTTTTCCGCGATAGATTTCGTCTCAAAGACTCGTAAATATAGTGACTAGAATATGAAAATAGTTATTGACGCCCGTTTTTGGGGACCAAAGCACACCGGGCTGGGAATCTACACCCAAAAGCTGGTTGAGAACCTCGCCAAAATTGATCACCAAAACGACTACACACTTCTGGTCCGCCAAAAAGTCGATTCTCCCTTCAAGCAAAAAATAGTCGACGCCGACGCTTATTCTCTTAAAGAACAGCTCGTTTTACCCTTAACGCTTTACGCTTTGTCGCCAGACCTCGTCCATTTCCCAAGCATCAACGTACCGATTTTCTATTTTGGCAAATACGTGGTTACCGTTCACGATTTAATCAAACATGATTCCAGGGGCAGGGAAACGACCACCAAAGACCCTCTCATTTACTGGATCAAATACCTAGTGTACCGCTGTGTATTTTGGTGGGCAACTAGCTTTGCCAAAGCTATCATGGTGCCCTCCAACGAGGTAAAGAAGAGATTAAATAAACCTAATGTCTATGTCACCTATGAATCTGCGTAGCAAATTTGCGCTCTACATCGGCAATGCCTACCCGCACAAAAACCTGGAGTTTCTGGTTAAAGCCTGGAAAAACATAGATATGCCTCTTATTCTGGCCGGCGGTCGTTCGGTTTTCTATGACCGTCTAAAGAAAATAATCTCATCAGACAACATAACTCTCATAGGACCCATCGAGAACCCGGGCGAACTCTATAAAAAAGCCGACGTTTTTATCTTTCCCAGCCTGATGGAAGGCTTCGGCCTGCCACCCCTTGAAGCCATGAAGCACAGTGTTCCCGTGGTCGCTTCAGACATTCCGGTCCTCCACGAAGTCCTAGATGGCGCCGCAATCTTTTTTAATCCCAACGACCCGATTGATTTAAAAAATAAATTAAGCGAGGCACTCCTCCGGAAGGCCGAGCTTATCAAAAAAGGCCACGCCCAAGTCAAAAAATATTCCTGGGAAAAAACTGCCCGCCAGACACTGCAAATATACAAATTAGCATTAAATAATGACCACTATGCTAATTGATTGCTCATTGATGATTGCTCATTGCCCATTATGAAGGTCGCTCTCGTCTACGATCGCCTCAACAAATGGGGCGGAGCCGAATCGGTTCTTCTGGCTCTTCATCAAATCTGGCCTGAGGCCCCTCTGTACACCTCTGTCTACGACAAAAATCGAGCCCCATGGGCCAAAGACTTCGAAGTGAGGACTTCCTTTCTTCAAACGCTGCCTCTGCCGAAAAACAAACACGAATATTACCCATTTCTAATGGGAATTGCTTTTGAGTCATTCAATTTCGATGAATTTGACGTCGTCATTTCCGTCACCCATGAGTTTGCTAAAGCCATAATAACTAAGCCTCACACGCTCCACATCTGCTATTGCCTAACGCCAACGAGCTACCTCTGGTCCGGCTACGATGCGTACTTTTCAAATAAGAGTGAATTGTTCAAGAAGTTGTCCGCACCAATCGTCACCTACTTGCGTTGGTACGACAAAATCATCTCCCATCGTCCAGACAAATACGTCGCCATCTCCAAAACAGTTCAGGACAGGATCAAAGACTACTATGGTCTCGAAAGTGAAGTAATCTACCCTCCGGTCAGCCCTATCCACTTTCAAGCGATCGCGTCAAAATGGATACGGGGAAATTACTTCTTGATAGTCTCACGACTGGTTTCGAACAAGCGAATTGACATCGCCGTCAAAGCCTTTAACCAATTGGGGCTACCTCTGAAAATTATCGGCACCGGAGTCGAAGAACAAAGATTAAAGAACTTAGGAGGCAGTAATGTCGAGTTTCTTGGTCATTTGACACATGATGAAATGGCCAAACACTATCAAAAATGTCAGGCTCTGGTTGTCCCGGGAGTGGAGGATTTTGGCCTCGTTTCTGTTGAGGCCCAGAGTCATGGCAAGCCGGTCATTGCCTATCGTGGCGGCGGGTCGGAGGAAACAGTCATTGAAGGTAAAACCGGCTACTTTTTTGACGAACCCACGACTGATTCCCTCGTAAGAACCATAAAAAAGGCTGACCTGTCCAGAATCAGAGCCGAAGACTGCCGCCGCCAAGCCAAGCAATTTGGCTTTGACCGGTTCAAAAAAGAAATTCTGACTTCTGTGGAGAAGTCCATGTATAATAATTGAAATTATGCTCTATGACACCATAAAGCGGCTGATAGACATCGTCGTCGCTATCGCCGTTTTCCTCATCTTCTCGCCTTTGATTGTTCTTATCGCCGTTGCCATTAAAGTCGACTCACCTGGTCCAATCATCTATAAACAAAAACGCGTCGGCCTAAATGGCCACCTTATTGATCTCTATAAATTTCGCTCCATGATGGAAGGAGCCGATGATTTTCTCCTGCGCAACACCGCTTTTCGAAAAAAATTTAAACGCCCCGAAGGCTGGAAAACCGAAGCCAGTGAGGATCCACGCATCACCCGGGTCGGTCGCTTCATCCGCAAATACACCCTTGATGAACTCCCACAACTCTGGAATGTCATGACCGGGGATATGAGCATCATCGGCCCTCGCGCCTATCGTCAAGACGACAAAATCGGCGACGAAATTGAACAACAGTTAAAGTTTTATCCCCACCTTCGCGACAAAATAAAAGTTGCCCTATCAGTCAAACCCGGAATCACTGGCCCCTGGCAGGTTGGCGGTCGCAACAAACTTTCTTGGGACAAGCGCGTCGAGCTGGATGCTGACTACGCTAAGCGAAGGTCTCTTCCCTATGATCTCCTCATTCTCCTCAAAACTCCATTTGCAATGTTGAACAAATGGTAGGGCCATGACATAATGTCTCCCAGGCAAAAGAAACTGTCCTATGGATCAAGAAATTCCCGAAATCAGCCGTGACCGTGTCAAATCCGCCCCCGAACCTGATATTCCGAACTTGATGACATCCAAACCCACCGCACGTCAACTTATGCCCAATCTGCCAAATTTTCCCATCCCTCGCAAGCCGCTTTTGCTTGGCCTGGCATTTTTTCTCCTCCTTTTTGTTCTTCTTGGCCTGGCCTTAGGCTTACCCCTCTATAAGACCTATCAAGACGGCCTAAAGACCTATACTCTAGCAAAGGAAATAAAAGCCGCCGCTGCAGCCCAGGACTTGCCTCGAATGGAAAAAAACATCCAGGCCACCAAAAACCAGCTGGCTCAGCTCAACACCGACCTTCAGGGTCTCACTTGGGCGACGCCCCTCCCCATCCTTGGAGTGTACATTTCTGACGCCCAGCACTTTGGCCGCGCCGGGATGGCCGGTTTAGAAGCGGCGGAAGTCATGACTAAGTCTTTGCAGCCCTATGCTGATCTTCTTGGTTTCAAAGGCCAGGGCAGCTTCACCGGCGGGACAGCTGAAGAAAGAATTGCCAAGCTCGTTGAAACCTTAGATAAACTGACCCCGCAAATCGACACCGTAGCTGACAAAATGGAAATAGTCAAAAACGAGATCGATTTTGTCGACCCGCAACGCTATCCGGAAACTTTTCAAGGAAAAGCCCTTCGCTCCCAAATCGTCGAGTTTAAATCTATCGTTAGTCTGGCCGGATCTCTTTTGAAAGACGCCCGGCCTCTCGTCAAAAAAGCCCCCGATCTTCTCGGCGCTAAAAACGAAGTCAAATATCTCATCCTTTTCCAAAACGACAAAGAGCTCCGACCGACCGGCGGCTTCATCACCGCCTATGCCGTCTTCAAGGTCAACAAAGGCAAGATCAGTCTGGAAAGTTCTGATGACATCTATAAACTCGATGACACGGTCACCAAGCACGTCACCCCCCCCGACCCCATAAGCAAATACTTAAACATCTATGGTTGGCGGTTGCGGGATGCTAACTTTTCCCCCGACTATGCCTCGTCGAGCAAAACCTTTCTGGACATCTATGCCAATTCGCCGAAGCGAACTGACGTTCAGGGGGTCATTGCCGTCGACACTCAAACTCTCGTTCGAATGATGGACATTCTGGGTCCGATCAATATCTACGGCACCAACTTTACGACCCAAAAAGTTCCTCAGTGTGATTGCCCCATGATCGTCTATGAACTTCTCAAGCAAGCCGGCCAGCCGCGCAGCTATTGGACCGATGACCGCAAAGACATGATTGGCATTCTTCTTCAAGCCATCATGAAGAAAGCTCTCGACGCCCCATCTCAAATGAACGCCGCCCTCTTCCAAGCCGCCTTAAAACTCGCTTCCGAAAAACACCTCATTGTCTATCTTCTTGACCCCGATGCGCAAAAAGGCGTCGAAGTTCTGGGGTTTGCTGGACAGATAAAAACCTATGACGGTGACTACTTGCACGTTAACGATGCCAACCTCGGCGGAGCCAAGGCCAATCTCTATATCCAAGAAACAGTCAAAGACACCGTCGAGATCACCACTGCCGGGGCCAACCACTCTCTGACCATTGAATACCGCTATCCTCACGGAGCCGACAATTGTTCCCTGGAGCGCAAAGAAGGCCTCTGTCTGGCAGGGATCTATCGTGACTATCTGCGCCTCTATCTCCCCCTGGGGACCAAAATCACCCAGACACGCGGTTTTGAAAACACCAGTACGACTTCCGAAGATCTCGGCCATACCGTTGTTGCTGGTTTCTTCACCGTCGTTCCCGAAGGCTTGGCCAAAATCCAAGTGACCTACACTGTCCCCGGAGACTTTAAGAAAAATGGCGAATACCGGCAGCTCATCCAAAAACAGCCCGGGACAGAAGGGAATAAGTACACTGTCATTGTCAACGACCAGGAGCAGACTTTTAATCTGACAGAAGACAAAGAGCTCGTGGTGAAGCTCTAGCAATGGCACCCCGAACCGAAAAATTCCACGGCATCATTCTCAAACGCTCCAACTTTGGCGAGGCCGATAAAATTCTCACTCTCTTCACCAATTCTCACGGAAAATTAAAGGTGATTGCCAAAGGCATTCGCAAAATCAAAAGTCGCCGGGCTCCTCATTTGGAGCTGTTCAACGAAGTCGAGGTGATGATTCACCACGGCAAGACATTTCCGGTTGTTACCGAGGCCCGGATTCTTGAGAGCTACTCTCACCTCAAATCCGACCTCAAGCTTTCAGGCTACCTATTCTATCTCTCCGAGGTCCTCGACCGGATTCTCCCAGAAAATCAGCCGCACGAAGAGCTCTATCAATCCCTCTTGGCCACACTGCAAACCCTCTCCTCGGTGGCAGATAAAGACTACGAAAAAGCCGAAGAACAGGTTAAACAATTTGTCATCCGTCTGCTTTGGAACTTGGGCTATCTTCCCAAAGGGCAATATCCCCAATTTGGCGTCACCAGCTCCATCGAAGAAGTCATTGAAAAGCCCATCAAAAGCAAAAAGTTCCTTGAGGAACTCTAGACGGAGTCGCGTCAGCGACAGAGACCCACGGCTTTAGCCGTGGGTGAATAGGAGCGGAGGCGATACAATGGAGAGGTGAAGATTCACTTTTCCGGACACGGTGTTTACAAAACCGAGTACCA
>Ga0209542_10004089_pt1 | contig 30396 bp, 30 predicted proteins | sample RifCSPhighO2_01_FD_184028 | JGI IMG/M metagenome (GOLD analysis project Ga0209542, IMG submission 184028) | Soil microbial communities from Rifle, Colorado - Rifle CSP2_plank highO2_0.1 (SPAdes) (version 2) | ecosystem: Environmental > Terrestrial > Deep subsurface > Rock core/Sediment ... | reverse complement strand
TCAATCTTCTTGCCGATGCCTGCAAGCTCCTCAATCTCCTTGTCAGAAAGCTTCTGTTTTCCCTGATCCTCCACAGGAAGGTTCCTCTCCACATTCTTGCCTTCAGAATTCCTGAACAGCCCGATTCTCTGTGATTTGACCTCTTTCTGCTTGATCTCCAGCAGCTCCTTATCAATAATGTAGAGGTCCGGATTGACCTGGCCCCCAACAATCGTCTCTCCTAATCCATACACTGCCTCAATCATGATCTCCTTGGAATTATTGGTTGCAGGATTGATGGAAAACATGATCCCTGCCTTCTCAGAATTTACCATCTTCTGCACAATCACAGAAATTAATACCTGGTCATGGTCAAACTTGTTCTTCTCGCGATAGTAGATTGCCCGTGCAGTAAACAGCGAGGCCCAGCATTTTCTTGTGGCATCAAGAACCTGGGAAGCCCCCTTTACATTCAGAAATGTTGCCTGCTGCCCGGCAAAGCTCGCCTCAGGCAGATCCTCTGCAGTTGCGCTGCTCCTGCACGCTACAAAAGGCTCCTCATCAGCCTCAACGATATCTGCAGAATCAGTCATGCCTTGCTCCATAACCTCCAATGCATCATATGCTTTCTCAATCTCTGAAGCAATATCTTCAGGAATCCTGGATCCAACAATAATCTTCTGGATCCTGTTGGCTTTCTTCTGCAAATCCTCAGAATCCTCGGCATCGATGGTCTTCAGGATATCATTAATCGCATCACGAATCCCTGCATTTTCCCTGAATTCAGCATACGCTTGGGCTGTAATGGCAAATCCTCCCGGAACGGGAAATCCATTATTCCACATCTCGCCAAGGTTTGCTCCCTTGCCTCCCACAGATCCGACATCCTCCTTTCTGATGTCTTTGAACCACTTGATGGCCTGCATGAGAAGGCATCAACACTTGCCCTATTTATGTGTTTTGATTCAGATGGGTAAACAACAAGTGGGGATTTTCGAATAATCCCGCCGCTATTTCCATTGCAGCTGCGTCGCAAAACCAAGAAGAATATCTGATTTTGGACTCGACCTCAGTTTCCACTGGAAAACAGACGCTGAGAAAATATGTATTCGAAACTCTCTCTAAAACCGAAACATTTTTATAATAATAGTTATCATCTATTATCAACATGCCAAGCGCGTTCAGCATACCCGAACTCTATGAACAAGAAATCGAGGCCGTGATTCATGCAGGATACTATTCCAATAAGTCCGAAGTAGTCAGGGATGCCCTGAGAAACCTCTTTGACACCAAGAGTCAGCTCAGAACAGCTGCAGCTATTGAAATGTACAAAAAAGGAGTGGTAACCTTAAGCAAAGCAGCAGAAATTGCTTCAATGAGTTTCGTGGAGTTCAAAAAGCTCCTGCTTGACCGTGGAATTAAGATAAGGGTTCCAAGGCAGTCACGGCAAGAAATCAAGAGGGGAGTTGATCTGATGCGGAATTTAAAGAAAAACAATGATCATCATTGATACGGATATTCTTTCCACATTTGGAAAAATAGATAAGATGCTTCTTCTCTTCTCTGTCTTCAGGGAAAAACGCCTCTTCATCTCTCCAAATGTCTTCAATGAGATAACGAAAGCCGATGAACTTGGGTACGAGTACGCAAAACAGATCCTAAATCTCGTCAAAACAAACAGCATTACCATGGTTCGCCTATCCCAAGAAGAATCATCCTACAAAAGAACACTGCCAAAGAGTTTTGGCAGGGGAGAATCTGACAGTATAGCCGTTGCTAAAATACGGAATGCAGTCTTCCTTACAAATGAGAAAAAAGTGTTGAATTTTTGTGAAAAGCACGGGGTAGCTGCTTTAACCCTTAACTCCATATTGCGGTACCTCTGGGAAGAGGAGATACGAACCAAAGAATACGTAAAAGAATTAATTGAGGAGATTGAGAAAAAAGACAAAATTATAGTGCCATCAAAAGATAAGATATTTGAAGAGTAACCCTTTATTCCACAACCAGCAGCAATACCATCACAATCATCCCAAGAACAATGGAAACGAACTGCCAGATTGATTTCTCAACGCCAACTTCCTTATTGAGTTCCGGAATCAGGTCAGCCCCAGCAATGTAAATAAAATTACCGGCCGCGAATGGCACAAGAAAGGACTGTAACCCAACCCCCCCGAACGTCAACGCCATCAAGGTTCCGAGAATGGCAGTCAGGGCAGAGAGGAAATTGAACAGCAATGCCTTGAACTTTGGCAGCCCCGCATGGATTAGCACTCCGAACTCTCCGATCTCCTGGGGGATCTCATGAAACACGACGCCCAATGTTGTTGCCAAGCCGACAGGAAAGCTTGCGAGATAGCTTCCTCCAATGATAAGGCCGTCAATGAAATTATGGATACCATCTCCTACCAGGATAAGGGTGGCAAAAGGTTTTGTATGATGGGGCTTGTCAGCATGCTTCCAGTGCACAGCTTTCTCAATAAGGAAAGAAAACAATAGCCCAAGAAGGATATAAAGTGATGTCGTCAGCTCAAATCCCTCCTTTACAGCTTCAGGCAGCAGGTGGATAAAGACGCCACCTAACAGCGTTCCTGCAGAAAAGCCAACCAGGTAGATGATCCCTTTTCTGACCAGATCATAGCGGAACCAGAGGATAACCACTCCAACAAGTGAGATCAGGCTCACAATGCCTACACTGATCAGCCCTGCAATCCATGCATCTGCTGGCATAGAAACGCATAGACTCCCTCCCTTTATAAAAGTATTCATAGTGCCTAAAAATAGATTTTTTCTAATAAAAAAGAAAGGATAATCACCGTAACTAATGCCTAAAATACTAACACATAGTGCCTAAACTTAATACATAAATAAGATACAAAAGTGGTAAATTATAGTGCCTAAGAAATAAGCTGCCTAAAAAACAAGCTTCAAAGCATAAGCTTTATATATCCAAAAACATAGTGCCTAAACAATGGCCTTTATCCGGAAGAAGAAGATAGCAGGGCATACGTACTTCTACCTTGTTGAAAACCGTTACGAACACGGAAAAGTGCGCCAAAAAGTCCTCCTCTACCTCGGAAAAGGCAATACACTCAAGAAAAGGCTGGCAAAATGGAAATGACGCCTGAAGGGAACTCTGGAAATAAGCCATTTGCTGTATTGCCCCTCCTTCTATTGAGCCTCATGCTCGTACTGGGAGGCGCAATCCTGTTGCTAAAGCCCCAGATCACAGGATTCGCAACAGGGCCTCTAGGAACAAATCCCGATGCCTCACTGACACTTCTCCTTCCTGAGGATGGCGCAGTAAGCAAGAACCAGACTCCAAGGTTAAACTGGACAAGCTCAACAATTCCAGGCCTCGCCTATTACCTTGTTGAGGTAGATGATTCCGGAACCTTTGATAAGATCAATTATACCTACAACACAACAAACAACTCTATCCTCATACCAGATATCTGGCCAGCAAACAAGACCTGGACATGGAAGGCCGTTGCAGTAGATTCCTCAGGAAACCGGAATACCTCAACCTCAGCATTCCGCTATATCCTCGATATCCTGGCTCCTAACATCACAGCTGAAACAAGGAATCCGGATGTCATCTTCATAAACACCAGCGTTACTGTGAATGCCACTATAACCGACTTGAGCCTCAATACAGTCTGGATATCAGGAAACTGGACAGGCAGCTGGCAGAACATCACTCTCGCGCAGCCAGGCCCTGTCTACGCCTTCATCATTGGCTCAGGAAACTTCTCAAATGGTGAAACAATAGGCTATCAATGGTATGCCAATGACTCCCTCAATAATGCGACCTCAGGCTCCTTACAATCATTCTCAGTGGCAAACCGAGACGTTCCAGCAGCAGTCTCATTCCTCACTCCTGCCAACAACTCCCTGCGTTCCTCTGACAATATCCAGTTTACATGGACAGGCTCAACTGACCCAGAGAACGACACCATAACCTACTTCCTTGAAGCAGGCCAGGATGCAGACTTCACAGCCTATGACCTGATTGTAGCCAATATCTCACAAGCATCCTATTCCACACTCTTCACCAACAACACACTCACGAATGGGTTGCGCTATGTTCGCGTCCGTGCATTTGACGGGTATAATTATTCCGCTTATTCAGAAACCCTGACCTTTGACATCAAGAGAGCAACCCTGAATATCACTTCACCTGAAAACAGCTCGCAGCATAACTTTGGAGACACCATAACCCTCACCTTATCCGAGACAGACAGCAACAACTGGATCAACAACGTCACTATCACCCTGGCTGGAAAGAACTTCACCAACGCAACCTTCTCCTCAACTTGGACTCTTCCAGTCACACTCGACATGGATCCCGGAGTGTATAACCTAACTGCGTATGGCTACAATACCTCTGTTGCCGTCAATACCACAGTTATCTCAGAAATCCTCATCCGCAACACGTCAGCCTCTTCTATCTCCATCAATTATGTCTGCGCGAACGAAACCTATGCAACCAACAACACAAACATCACGCTGCAGATGAAAGCCGCGCTCCAGACCATCTCAAACTTTTCAAACATAACAATCCAAACCCCAACAAGCGGAATTGTGAACCTCTCAATCGACAGGCTAAGCCGCTCCCGGCTCGCATACACCTACTATGCTTCATTCCGCATCAATGAGACAGGCACGTTTAACATCACAGGCACAGTCGTTGATGCAGCCAATAACATCCAGTCCCTTAACTCAAGCTTTACCTCCTTTGCCAATGGATCTGCATCAAAAACCATCAACCTTACAGGCACCAATGTCCAGGCATTTTATCTCAGGGATGTGTGCACCAATGAACGCATCATGGCAGGGAACAATTTCAGCATCTATAACGGATCCCATTATTCTGCAGAGGCTGCAACAGCCAACCCAAGCCTCATCCTCAATACTGTTAATTTCACGAATCTCAGCTATGTGCAGAATTACACAGAAGTCTTTACCTTCAACTACACCCCCCTTGGAAAGCTGCATGCAGCTCCCAGCAATAAACGAAGCGTGCTCGAATTCCAGGCCATTACAAACATGACAGATTACAATAACCTTTCGGTGAGCTGGGACTATAGCGCTATCTCATTAGTCCTGGAGGACGAATCAAATCTTGTCCTCTATACCTGCCAGAATCTCCAGTCCTGTAGCTTTACCCAGCAGTCCGCAACTCTCGATACTGCCGGAAACGTCATTTCAGCAACTCTATCCCAGAACGGAACCATCTACCTTTTCGCAGAAGATAAGACAACCCTCACACAAGAGGTCGGCATTGGAGCCCCAACCAGCCAGCCTCCTGCTCCGATACCCGAGCCTCCTATTGCAAGCCTCAGCCTTGACGCCCCCGAGCCTCTGGTAGTTGAGCCTGACCAGACCCTGACAACAACAATATCCATAAAGAACGACGGAAAGAAAACCCTGGCTGATGTCGGGCTGGCCGGCATCTCCAACAGCTCAGAAGTGTCCTTCTCTCTCTCCAGAAGATCCTATGAGAAGCTGGTGATAGGCCAGCAGGAATCGTTCCAGCTTGCCATAACCTCCCTGCCTCTCTCAAAGCCAGGCCGCTATGCAATCGAAATCAAGGGAAGCGCAGCCGATCCTCCTGCAGAAGACACGGTGAAGATATTCATCGACGTCAAAGAGAAAGACTTCAGGAGACGGGATGTCGTCATCAAGGAGATTCTCTTTGCCGCAGACCTGTTCAGGGAAAATCCAGAGTGCCTCGAGCTTGGAGAGGTATTGGAAGCAGCAGAATCAGCAGCTGACCATGGCGCCTATGAGAACGCCACAAGCCTCATCCAAAGCGCAGTTGCGGGGTGCCAAACTCTCATCACCAGAACCTATACTCCTTACCTGCCTCTGCTTTCCAAGAAGCGGTCGCCAGCAGCATTGTTCACAGTGGAAATGGCAATGATCGGCATCCTCCTGACAGGCATGTTCTTCTACTACAGAAGGCGATTGGCAGAATGATTTGCCGGAACTGAAATTCAAACTGAACTTCAAAACAGCTGGAAGATTCCCAGGAGGACCTTGTGCCCGTCAAATCCCGGAATCGGTATCATATTAAAGACAAACAAGAACATATTGATCCTTTTCGTCAGGAACAGGATATCCCGATGCTGCTCCTTAATCCCTTTCTGATAAAGCAGGACAGAGGCAACTCCCCAGAGGAGCAGGTTCACCAAAGGCCCTGCAAAGGCAATAAGGATATTCTGCCAGGGCAGAATCACACACCCAAAACCAGCACAGCCAAATGAGACATACGCAGGGACAAAGAAGATAAATCCAAAGTTCATCAGCTTCAGCAGCGTTCCAAGGATAAGCCATCCGTATGCTGCATTGAATGATGCCTGAAGGCCAAATGCAACAGCAATCAGCTTATGCCCGAACTCATGCAGGATGATGGCAGGAGCAACAGCCATGACAGCAAACCAGAAATCGCTTCGGCTGGCATTGGTGTAATATGCAATAGGATCATCTACCCTTTGCCGTGGAAACGCATCTTTGAAAATAAATCCTACAAAGGCTATCATGATCGCCATGTCCAGAATCTCTGCAATCGTTAGAAAGACCATATCTCCTAGCTCACCAAGTCCTCTTTATTTATGTTTCGTATTAAAAATTTTATAACCCTCTTATGACTTATAACAAACCACATCACTTCTCACTCACATACACCCGATACCCTGACTTTTTCCCGGCCTCTTTAACATTCCCAAAGACTTCTTTCATCTTCTTTGATAATTCCCTTCCTCCGATGTTATGCTTCGCAACCGCCTGTAGCAAGCCGTTTTTCTTCAAATGCTGAAACGACTCCTCTATCATCCTGAAGCACACCTCTCTCCCGGCCATCCTTGGAGGGTTGATAAGGATAGTGTCAAACTTCTCATCAGCACTGATATTCTCAAAACTATCCCCCATCCTTGCCTCAGCATTCTGGACATCATTAAGCGACATATTCCGCCTTGCAAGCCTGGCAGCCCGCTCATTGATGTCAGACATAACAACCTCACACTTCGTAAAATTCTTCGCAATACAAATCCCCACAGCGCCATACCCACATCCTAAGTCAAGGACATCCCAGCCGTCCTTAATGATCATATGGTCAATCAACACCAACGTCCCGGCATCAATCCTGTCTTTTGAGAAAACCCCGGATCCTGTTAAAAAAGAGAATTCCCTGCCAAGAAGCCTTGCCCGGATCATCTGCTGCCGCAAGGGCGAATCTTGCTTTCTGGAATAGTAATGAAGATGTTTTTTCATGTACCCGTAAGAAACGTATTCGACTTATAAATTTGTCTACGCAAAATTATGGCAGAATCTGGCCGCCTATTTGATTATCCCATACCACTTCCAGATGACCTTGTCAGCCGCCCTCACAATCTCTTCCTTCCTCCCCTGGATAACAAGGCAGTTATCCTGAACGCTCACCTTTGGTTCAGGATGTTCTTTAATAAAGATAATGCTCTCGGTGGCGCCATTACTGCTCTCGCAGTTCACAATCGGCCTCTTATGGCACGCATCAGTCGCATTTCTGGAGCATGCAGCAACAGCCTGGATGCCAAACACATTTGACAGGCTCAAAGTGATTTCAGCGCTCGCAAGCGCAACATAGCCGAGATCCTCCCCTTCAGGATCAAAGGTGATGTAGGTGGTATTCGTGATCACAAACTCATCTGCAAACTCCAGTGAGACATCCTCAGCCTCTCTTGGCCCATACCTCAGATGGATCTTATACACAGTATCTCCCCTCTGCCATTCAGTATTCCACAGCCCGGCAACCTTCTCAACTACAAACCCGTTGTAGGTGTAGGTTGGCACCACAGGCCCTTGCGATTTGCTGTAAAGAAACACCCCGATAAACAAAAGGAAGAGGGCTACGAGCGATATAACGATCATGCCCAGTTTTCTGTTCTCTTTTTTCTCATCAACATGAGCCTCATCCCCTAGTTCATCCTGGCCAGGCTCATAGCCTTGTGGCTGCGTATCCTCTTTGCCAGCTTCTTTGCCAAGATTTCCTTCAATAGGGGACTCAATCTCTCTCACGTGGTTCCTCCTTCGATAACTCCCAGCATCCTGTAGAGGATAAGCTCGTGAAGAGAGATAAGGTCCTCAGGCTCGGCAGCCTCGAGCACAATGCAGCTGTCATTGAGCGAAATTCTGCTTATATCAGCGCTTTTTGTAAGGATAACCGGAAGGATGGCAGTTGCATTCCTGCAATCTGCAGCCGGAAATCCTGAGACATTTGATGTATATGCAGGAATGAGAGAGACCCCAAATTCCTCCTGGAACAGGGGGGCCAGGTTATAATGGACTAACGCAATAGTCTGGTTCAGCCTGTCATGAAAATCAGAGGTATACAGGAACTGCTTCTGGCCTTGAAGGATATCATCTGTGCCGTTCTGGACTTCATAAGACAGCTCTGACGGAAAATGGCTAAACGTGATCGTTGTCCGTTCAGTCTGAAGCTGATAGCCCCCTGACACCCGAACAAACTCAAACCCATTGTACTGCAGGGAATCTCCATTGCTTCCTCCAAATCCGAAGAAAATAACCCCAAACACGCTGCTGATCATGATGCCAGCAAGCAGGAACACCATAAGCTTTTTATACATCTCTCTCCGGTCTTGCACCATACCTTAAGAACCTGGGCACACTTTAAAAGTTTTTCTGTGCTATGAACACTATGAACAAAGTAATCCATCTCGAAGATGTCTGGAAAACCTATAGTATGGGGGAGGTCAAGGTACATGCCCTCAGAGGAGTTTCACTTGACATCAGGACAGGAGAATTTGTGGCTATCATGGGCCCTTCAGGATCAGGAAAGTCAACAATGGTCAATATGGTAGGCTGCCTGGACATCCCCACCCGGGGAAGGATTTATCTGGAGGGAAAGGATATCTCAAGCCTCTCTGAATCTGATCTTGCAGCCGTGAGGGGAAAGAAGATAGGCTTCATCTTCCAGCAGTTCAATCTCATCCCGGCGCTCTCAGCCCTTGAAAATGTGGCGCTCCCGATGATTTTCCAGGCTGTGCCTCGCGAAACCCGCCTGTCCAGGGCAAAAGAGCTGCTCACTCTTGTCGACTTGGGTGATCGCATGAGCCATAGGCCTGCTGAGCTTTCAGGCGGGCAGCAGCAGCGCGTTGCAATTGCCCGGTCTCTTGCGAACGACCCTGACGTGATCCTTGCAGATGAGCCTACAGGAAACTTAGACACCAAGACAGGCGATACTGTCATAGAGTTCCTTAAGCAGCTTAATAAGAAAGAGAAAAAGACAGTCGTGATGGTCACACATGACCCCCATCTCGCAAGGATAGCCCAGCGTATCACTCACATCAAAGACGGGCAGATTGTGAAACATTTATAAACAATAAGCATTGGTGGAATCCACATGAAGAACTCTTTTCAATCTAAGACTCCTCTTCAATCTCTATCCCTCTTTTTTGTGCCTATCCTCTTCATCGCCTTCTTGGTGATTGCCGGGATTGCTTCTCTGGCGTCTCTGGCGCTCATTGTTGCAGCAGACCTTCCCACAACTGTAAAAGAACGCGGCATCACTGAACTGGATTCCCCTCTAATCACTTTTTCGAACAAAAGCGACATCAACAGGAGTAACGTAGACCACACCTTCGTCAACCAGATTCCTGACCCTGTTGAGCCAGGCGAGTATGTTGAACTCAGATGGAAAGTTGAGAATTTCGGCTCAACCAAGACAGAGAATATCTGGGTAGAACTCCTCCCTGAACATCCCTTCTCCCTGCTGCCCGGAGACTCTGCTGCAAAAAAGATAGGCTCCCTCAACGGAAGGCAAATAGGAGAGAAAGGAATTATTGTCTTCTGGAAGCTCAAGGTGGACCTTGATGCAGTGGAAGGTGATAATCAGATCAGGCTTCGCTATTCAGCTGATAATGGAAAGAGCTGGATTACTCTCGATCCATATCTTGTCCGTATCAAGACCAGAGACGCCATACTGCTGATCGAATCTGCCCTTGCCAGGCCAGCCAGCATCAGGCCAGGCGAGGCTTCAGCAGTCTCGATTACTCTCCACAACCTTGCTGACTCTCCCTTGCGGAACATCCGCGCAACCCTTGACCTTAAGGGCACTCCGCTTGTGCCTTTGGATTCATCAAACGAAAAGGCAATAGCCATCCTGGACAGGCGCTCCTTCAGCCAGCTCAACTTCACCCTTGCTGCAGAATCAGACGCGAAAGCCGGAATCGTAAAGATACCCGTCTTCCTTAACTATGATGACAACTCAGGAACGCATTACGAGAGAAATGCAACTATCGGCTTGAGGATAGGGGATATACCCGACCTGAGCGTCACCCTTGACTCCTCAGAGATCAAAAGCGGGAAGTCAAAGGGAACCGTGGCTGTGCGCATTGTCAACAGGGGAGTTACTGATATCAAGTTCCTCAGCATCTATCTCGAGCCCGATACCGCAGTAACCCTGCTCTCTTCCCCTGAGGTCTATGTTGGCCACATTGATTCAGATGACTATGAGACAGCAGAATTTGACCTGTATGTAGGCGCAGCTCAAAAGCAGGTGGCCCTGCCATTGCATCTTGTATATAAGGATGCAAACAATAAGGCATACACGCAAGACATCCTTGTTCCTCTTACGCTCTACTCAACTTCAGAGCTGAAAAAGCTCGGCTTCAAGAAGAGCAATCCCCTTATCGGCATCCTCATTGTCTTGGCCCTGGCAGCAGCCGGGGTCTATGCCTATAGAAAACGCAAAAAATGATTCGGGATTATATCTATATTTCTCTTAAGAATCTGATTAAGCGGAAGCTCAGAAGCTGGCTCACCATGATTGGCATCTTCATCGGCATTGCAGCCATTGTAAGCCTTATCGGTCTTGGAGAAGGGCTGAGGGCTGCAGTCACTTCCCAATTCGGCTTCCTGGGATCAGATGTCCTGAGCGTCCAGGCATCAGGCATCAATTTTGCAGGCCCGCCAGGAACTGCAGTTGCCACGCCCCTGAGCGATGATCTTGCTGAGAAGATTGGAAGGATCGACGGCGTAGAGGCGTCCATAAACCGATACCTCAGGACAGCCACGCTGGAATTCAATAGGCGCCAGGAGATTGTCAGCCTGGTTTCCATGCCCTCAAAGGAAAACCGGAAGATTGTGGAGGGGATGCTCAATCTGGAAGCTTCAGCAGGAAGGCTGCTTAAAGATGGCGACAAGGCCAAGGTGTTTATCGGCAGCAACTTCCAGGATCCAGAAGTCTGGGGAAGAGCAGGGATCCGGACAGGGGACGCAGTCCTGCTTAATGGAATCCCGTATGAGGTTATTGGCATCCTTGAAAAAAAAGGGAGCTTTATCCTGGACAATGCTCTTGTTGTCAACGAGGACACCCTTCTGGAGGATTTCGGTGATGACGGAACAGTAAACGTCATTGGTGTGAAGGTAAAGGACGAAAACGCCATACTTACAGTAAAAGAGGATATTGAAAAGCTCCTCCGGAAGGAGCGCGATGTCAAAAAAGGGGAAGAGGACTTTGAGGTCCAGAGTCCGCAGAACATCCTGGAAACCCTGAACTCCACGCTGTTTGCTGTCCAGCTTTTCATCTACATCATTGCTTCAATCTCCCTGCTTGTGGGCGGGATCGGCATCATGAACACAATGTATACTGCTGTTTTGGAGCGCACAAAGGAAATCGGCATTATGAAGTCCATCGGCGCGAAGAACAAGGTCATCTTCATACTCTTCTCGATAGAGTCAGGCTTCCTCGGCATGGTGGGCGGCATTGTTGGCGTCCTCTTTGGGATTTCGTTTGCCTACGGCCTTGCTTTCCTGGGAAGCCTCGCAGTAGGGTCAGATCTCCTCCAAGCCAGAGTTACTCCATTTCTGGTCATAGGCTCCCTCCTCTTCTCATTCCTTGTAGGTCTTGCTGCTGGCCTGCTTCCAGCCTACCAGGCATCCCGTATGCAGCCGGTTGAAGCATTGAGGTATGCAAAATGAACCCTGATGAAATCAAATACTCCATTCAAAGCCTCCTCCATCGGAAAATGCGCAGCTGGCTCACAGTCCTTTCCATCCTCATCGGGATTGCCGCAATCTTCTCTTTGGTGAGCTTCGGGCTGGGCATCCAAAAGTATGTTGACACCTTGGCAGACCAGGCAGGCAGGGACAAGCTCTTCATCCAGGCAAAGGGAACCGGAGCCCCAGGCATTGACACGACGTTTTTCCTTTCCCAGGACGATCTTGACTTCATCGGAAAGATCCAGGGAATTGACGAAGTCGAAGGCATCTATACCAAAGCAGGCGAGCTTGAATTCAAGGATGAGAAGAAATTCCGCTTTCTGATAGGCATCAATCCCGAGAAGCAGAGGTTCATCACTGAGGTCTTTACAGTTCAGGTAAGCAGCGGAAGGGAATTCAAGAAAGGCGAGTTAGGCAAGGCCATCCTTGGCTACAACTACCAAATCCCGGAAAGCATCTTCAGGTCCGGAATCAGCCTCGGCGACAAGGTGAAGATTAACGGGCAGCCCTTTGAGGTCATCGGTTTTTATGAGGAGATTGGGAATCCCCAGGACGACTCAAATATCTATGTCACCAAACGCCAGATGGAGCTTCTCTACGATACAAAGGACAAGTTCGGCTATGCCATGATCAGGGCAGATGGAACTGCAACAGCAGACCTTGCCGATAAGATCAGGGAAAAGCTCAGGAAATTCAAGGGCCAGGACAAGGACAAGGAAGATTTCTATATCCAGACTTTTGAGGATGTGCTGGCAACCTTTGGGACAATCATCATTATCATCAATGCCGTGCTCGTCCTTATTGCATGCATCTCTCTTATCGTAGCGTCTGTCAATATCATGAACACAATGTATACTGCTGTTTTGGAGCGCACAAAGGAAATCGGGGTCATGAAGGCAATAGGGGCAAGGAACGCAGACATAGGCATTATCTTTATCTTTGAGGCAGGGTTTCTGGGCGCAGTCGGCGGCATCATCGGAGTTCTCCTTGGCTACCTGATCTCTGCCGCAGCAGGGAACATAGCTTCAGCGTATGGCTACGCTATCCTCAAGCCGGTCTTTCCCTGGTACCTCACGGTAAGCCTGATTCTTTTTGCGTTCCTTGTAGGCGCGATTGCCGGAGCCCTCCCCGCATATCAGGCCGCGAAGCTTCCTCCGGTGGAGGCATTGCGGTATGAGTAATCGCAATGGTGGCAGGATGAGCAGGATAATCAGCCCAAGACCTGCTGATGTGCTCGAGTTGCCTATCCCTGATGGGCTCCTGTGAAAATGGCGTTGCCGTCAATTCGTGAGGCTCTTAAACGTAAAGATGCCAAACCGACAAGGGGGATGTCCCTTACGGGGAATGTCGGTCATTCCCATCACTTGCACAGCCGAACCGACGGCAACCTTGAAAAGATTTTCACCGGAGCCTCCGCAATGTTCAAATCTTGAGGCTCACCACATTCGTAATCCCGTGCTCATCTTTTGAGACTCCGAACAGGTGTGACCCTTCCGAGATCACATAATCATTATGTGAGATGATGACATACTGGGCCCGTTTTGAGTATGCCCGTATCAGCTTGGCAAACATCTCAGAATTCTTTTTGTCGAGCGAAGCATCAACCTCATCGAACACGTAAAAAGACGCAGGATCATGCTCCTGAATCGCGAAGATCAATGCCAGGGCAGTCATCGTCTTCTCTCCGCCTGAAAGCCCCCGTATCTCCAGATATTTATTCTGGCTCAGCCTCACCCGGATCTGCACGCCTCCCTCAAAGGGGTTCTTGGGGTCTTCCAGCTCAAGATGCGCGTCCCCAACCACTGAAAGCTGCTTGAATATCCTCTGGAAATGGTCGTTCACAGAATCAAATGTCCTCATGAGCAAGTCACTCTTTTTCTGCTCAATCTCCTCAATCAGGCGGTGCACATCCTCCTTCTCAGACGCCAGGGTGTTCTTCTTCTCAATAAGCGACTGATACTCGGCCTCAGCCGCATCATAGATCTCCAGCGCCCGCATATTGACCATCCCAATCTGCTGCTGCATCCTTTGGAACTTCTCAATCTCCTTCTGGAGCTCCTCCTCAGACTTCTTGGTGTCAATCTCAACGCCATGATACCTCTCAAACTGATGCTGGAGATCCTTCAGCTTGGCCTTGATCTCAACCAGCTTCAGGGTGTGTGTGTTCAGCTTGATCTCCTGATCCCTGCTCTGCTCGAGGTATTTCGCGATCTCAACCTCATCTGCATGGATCTCGTTTTCGATCTTCTTCCGCCTTTCAAACAGCTGCCGGAATCTCTTTGAGAATTCGGTGGCTGCTTTTTCTTTCTGGCGAAGAGCATCTTCATCCTTCTTGTACTGGATCTTCAGGTTCTTCTCTTCTTCGTTGAACCCCCTCTCGTCTTTCGCAAGCTGCTTCATCACATTCTGAATCTTTGTCTGCTCAGGGATGTACACCGAGGAGACAGAATTTTCAATGTTCTTGGCCTCATTCGCATTGAGCAAAAGCATCTCGCTGATCTGGTTCTTCCGATCCTCGAACGCCTGCAGCTCAGCAATCAGGACAGGATCCCTCAGCATGCCGATTCGCGTCCGTAATTCCGATCTCTTCACCTTCAGCTGCATCAGCTCTGCGTGCACGCTGGAGCTCTGTCCACGCAGGCTGTCAAGGCTCTTCTCAGCATCTGCAATGCTCTTCTTCAGCTCTTCAATCTTTTTGTCTGAAACATCCATATCTTCGTGCTCAAGATACATGCTCTTCTCTTCCTTGATGATGTGGCCCTCAAGCGTCGCCTTCAGCTGGCGCAGTGCAGTGATCCTCTCTTCATTCTCCCTGCGCTGCTTCTCCAGGACCTTCAGAGTGTTCTGGAAATCAGCAATGCTCCGCTCGCGCTCCAGGATCAGGTTTTCCGATTCTTTCTCTGAGAACCCGCCTTCCTTCCTCTTCAGCCTGAACCCTCCGCGCATCAATCCTGACAGCTCAGCAATGTCGCCATCAAGGCTGACCATCTTCGCAGTCCCGATGCCGATGTTCCTGGCAGTTGCGATGGTATCTACGACAAGGGTATTGGCAAAGACATACTCAAACACCTTCCTGTATTTTGGGTCATAGGTGACAAGATCAAGGGCATGGCCAAGCACACCCTTCTCTTTTTGCTTTTTGACACGCTCTTCAGGAGGCCGTATCTTATTCAGCGGAAGGAACGTGGCTGTTCCAAACTTGTTCTTCTTCAGGAACTGGATAGCATCTGCCGCAACCTTATCATCCTCAACAACAACCGAATGAAGCCGCGGGCCAGCTGCCACCTCAAGGCTTACGCTAAACTTCTTTTCAACATTCCCAAGCTCGGCAACCGTGCCATAGATGCCAGGGATCTTCCCCTTCTGCTCAAGCACTTTTCTTACAGCAATCTCTGAGCTTGCAAAGTCGCGTGCAGTGATGCTCTTTGCCTTCAGCTTTGCCAGTTCCTCGGTAGTGCGGAACAATCTCTCCCGGTTGCTCCCAATCTGCGATGCCAGCAGCGAATCTGAGTCGAGGCATTTATTCAGCTCAAGCGTGGCCTTCTTAAACTCGCTCCTCTTCGCCTCGAGGGCATTCATCTTTTCCCGGTTTTCCTTCTTCAGCTGCTCCACCTTCTGCATGCGCTCCTCGAAGCTCTGGTATTCCCGCTCCAGCCCGTCCTTTTGCCTCAGCAGGCTGTGCTCCTTTTCCTTCATTTCATTCAGCTTCTGCTGCAGCACCTCGGATTTTTTCTCAGTCTCTTCAATCTCCTTCTCGATGCTGCCCTCAGACTCCATCTTGTTCTTCTCCTTGAACTTCGCGATCTTCTGCCCAATCAGCTCCTTCTCCTTTTCTGCGCTGCTCCTTTGCTTCTCCAAATCAGCCTTATGTTCATTCAGTTCCTTGATTTTGCCTGCAGCTTCATCAAGATCCTTCTTCAGGTCCTCTTCCCGCTTCCTGATCTTCGAAGCCTCAGCCCTGACGGAGTCAATGCGCATCTGCACTTTTGCCATCTGGATCTTCATAGCCTCGATTTCCTTGCTGATCCGAATCTGCTCAATCTCCCCCTTCTCCTCGATCTCGCTGGAAATGCTGGAAATCTCTTCCTTCTTCTGGTCATCGCTCTTCTTCTTCTGCGCAATCATATCATTGATGCTGTCGAGGCGCTTCCGCAGGCTAGCTTCGCTCTTCTCAACAATACCCCTCTGGTTCTCATCAGAGTCAATCCGGATCTTGAGCAGCGAAGCCTCATGGCTGCGGATCTGGTCATTCATCTCTTTGTACTTGAGCGCCTGGTCCCGCTCGCCCTTCAGGGATTTCAGGTAGGTATTCCGCTCATTCAGGATGAGCTCAGCATCCTTGATCTTGCCCTCAACGTTCGAAAGCTCGCTGAGGGCCTTCAGCTTCCTGTCCTCGTACATTGAGATTCCCGCAATCTCCTCAATAATCTGCCTCCTCTCAATGCTCGGCATCTCAGTAAACCGCACAATGTCTCCCTGAAGTATGATATTATATCCGTCGGGGTCAATCCTCGCCCTCGCAAGCAGCTCCAGCACCTCAGCCCTCGTTCGTGTCTGCGAATTAATCTTATAGACGCTCTGGCCATTCTGCTTGACAATCCTGCCTACCCTGACTTCTTCCGTGTCGAGAGGAAATTCTTTCTTCGAATTCTCAAAATAGATGGAGACCTCACCCTTCGATGCAGGCACCTTCGATTTCCCCCCATTGTAGATCAAATGCGCAGATTTCTCAGTCCGCAGCTCTTTTTTTGATGATTTTCCTAGAACAAAGCAGATCGCGTCGAGCACATTGCTCTTTCCGGACCCATTTGGCCCAAGGATCACATTATAGTCAGAGCCTCCAAAAGGAATCTCCGTCCTGTTCGCGAAGGACTTGAACCCGTGGACGACAAGCTTGGTGATTCTCGTCATAGCAGAATCGCGTTCTTCTTGATTTAAATAGCTTTGCCATGCACACAGAGAGAGGCATTCAAACGGCAGAGCCAGGCAACCACAACATTAATATACAAAAAAACAAGAGAGGGAGGTATGAAGCCTTGGCTGCATAAGCTGGAGATCATTACAGACAAAAGCATTCCCTGGCTCGTCCTTCTGCTGCTTGGAGTCATTGTCGCTGAGCTTGGCTTTCATGAGAGGGCTGCCCCGTATCGGGCATATCTGGATACCATTGATTACGTTGTTATTGCAGTATTTGTCGTTGATTTGGCATTCAAATACAACCGCGTCAGGCGCGTTCCAAGGTTTATCAGGCTCTATTGGCTGGACATCCTTGTTGTGTTCCCCTTTTTCCTTGTCTTCCGCCTGATTGAGAACTTTCTGGTCCTGTTGCTCTCCACAGAAACCATTGTTGAGACGCAGAGGATAGCGCATGTCGGGGTTGAGATCGAGAAAGAGACCTCCAAGCTCATCCGGGAGGCAGAGAATGTTGGGAAGGTCAGCAGAAGCAGGGCTATTCTGCTGCTTTCTGAGAGGGTGCCGCAGCTGCGGGCAATCCTCAGGGCACCCCGCCTGCTGAAGATTCTTCCATTCTATGAAAAGCCCCGCCATCACAATCAATTCCTAAACATTGCAAAACCTAGTAAAAGAAGCAAGCAAAGAAAAAGGAGTTATCGTTAAAAAGAACGTTAAAAAAGCAATAAAAGCTAGATTTTCCCAAAGATTATTCTTACATCCTCTATGGTCACAGAGTTATCTCCATTGGCGTCAGCAGCTCTTCGTTGGCTAGCAGTTGGAATGACCCTTCCCTGGACGATATCATATGCAAGGTAAACATCTTCCCGTGTGATGCTCCCGTCTCCATCGACATCCCCTTTCTGGATAGCAGTCTCGCTCGCAAGCCCAATCCTGTTCTCCCCTGTATTCATACCCATATTGCCGATCCAGCTTCCAACAACCAAAGCAGCAAAAAGAAAAGCAGCCAGGAATCCAAGCCTTTGATACTGGTAAGCACTGAAGCTTATGTGCGTTGGGGGCTCACTCTTTAGGCTCCCTCCAAGAGACTCCCTTTTTCTTGCCATGATATGAAATCACCGGTATGCAGGAATGGGCATCATACCTAAACTCTCATCGGGCCATTCATATAAATACCTTTTGATAAAGAAGACTGCCCTAGAAATGTCTGCAACTCCCTAGGGAGATCAAAAGTAAAATAAACAACATCGCGTGAGATGAAGATGATTATGCCTCAATCTGCTTATATATACTTGCTATCTATCCTCATATGCGGCATTTATTCAGCTCTGCAGCAGACAGGAGTCATAACATATTCTCCTGCATAATGAGGCAAGCCTTCTGAACATGAACGCAAGCCTAGTGGAGTAGAGGTTTCATCACTCAATCGCTGATATGCTAGGGAAAGGATACAGACTCCTGCTCTGCTAACCCAAGGAAACAACCGATAATAATTATTGCATAATTCGTCTCCTGATATAAGCGCGTCTGAATTAGTATCAACAGAAGCAATATCTACATCTAGCCCAACGTCGCGTAATAAAACGGGATATGCCTCGCACCCATTCAGCATATCTAAAACCTCTCGCCTCGTCAAGCTAGATTCTGGCGTAGGCTGTGGGCTGGGCGGAGAAGGAGGTTCTGCTCCACCAACTCTTGCTGGAATAAGGTGAAATTCAACCCTATTTGAGCCACTTGGTATGAATTCAACAAAAGATACGGCTCCAATCAAAATATTCTTTACTGAGATTATTGCTCCATCAGCTAATGTGTAAGATTCCCCTTCCGCCAACGAAGTAGTATATTCACCATTGACGATAAACTTAGCTACTTGATTAGCAGTAGCCACAAGATACAATGTTACATCATACTGTACCCCATTTAAATAATATGTTTTACTAGACCCTTCTGTTAAAATATCAGACTCAAACGATTGCCTCGCATCATTTGCCGCCAACCCGGCCCTATCCCTTCCGTTATTCCCAATCAAGCTTCCAATAACCAAAGCCACGAAAAGAAACGCAACCAGCAATGAAAGCCGCTGGTAATGCCGTTGGGCATTCCTGCCCGTATACCTGGGGAAATCCTTCCGTACTTTGTTTTCAAGGTTAACTTGTCTTCTTGCAATCTTTTTCATCGTAATCATTGATTCCTGGTAACCCCCCTATATAAAACTTTCTCCTTTGTAAAATGCTCCGTAAATGAATGCCTACTCCGAGAATTCCTTCAGCCCCTTCTGCCCTTCCTTCCTCTTCAAACTCTTATACGTCTCCCAGCTCTTCCGGAATATCTCAGGATACGCATTATAATGCTTTTTGATAAACTCCTGTGTTATGGGATCAGTCGCATACCCGCTTCCAAAGTCAATCCCGATCTCCTTCTTCAGCAATTCCACTTCCTTGTCCCGGGTAACCTTTGCAAGAATCGAGGCTGCGCTCACAACAGGATACCTCACATCAGCCTTGTGCTCGAGGATCAGCTCAGCCTTGACTGTGAGATTCTTCTTCACGAACCGCTTGAATTCCTCAATATTATTTGAGGGGCAGTCAATGTATGCCTTATCAGGATTCAGCTCATTGATCACTGCCGCGATGTTCACTCCCTCAAGAAGATTCAGGTTCAGGCTGTCTGACTCCAGTGCAGCATCAATCTCCTTCGGAGGCAGGACAATGATCTTATATCCGGAAACGCTCTTGATAATCTTGTCGTAGAGAAAGCTTCTCCTCTTTGGAGTGAGCAGCTTGGAGTCCTTGACCTTCATCCCTTCCAGCAGCTTAATCTCCGGCTCAGACGCTAAAACTCCTGCGATAACCATCGGCCCGATTACAGGGCCTCTCCCGGATTCATCAATCCCGCAAATCAAAACCATGCAGAGAGAAAAGGATGGTTTGTTTAAATAGGTGTCGATACGGGCTACGGTGAAAATCAGTGCTGCCGCCTCTCTGCGAGGCTCTTAAGGATTGCCATAGACTGAGTTGAGGGGGTTGGCCCCTTCGGGGCTTCAACGATACATACAGAAGGACAGCGCAAGCCGAGCCGGCGGCAGCTGCGAAGCAAGATTTTCACCGTAGCTTTAAGGCAGGTACTGAAGGTTCATGATGACAAGCCCGACAATCAGGCTAGCAGCATATGCTGGCTTGCTCCAAGCAAGAACCTTTTTCCCATCTAAGCCTAAAATCGGGATCATATTAAATATGCCAAGCCATGAATTGATAATGTAGCCGTAAAAAGAGATCCCAGGAAAGGCATTTGCCCTGAACATCGCAAAAAATACAAGGCTCAGGCCAAAATTAATGACCGGGCCTGCAAGGCTTATGATTCCATTTCTTCTCGTTCCGACAGGGCCGGAAATGAAGACAGCGCCAGGCGCAGCAAAGATGACTTTGAAAACAATTGCAAGGATAATCGCAAGGTAGATCATCGGCTTGAACGCATGGAACTCTGCGCTGCAGCCATAGTATTGCGCAACAGCCTTATGGCCAAGCTCATGGAGCAAAAACCCAATGCCGACAGTCAGGCCTGCAACCCCAAACGCCGCAAAAAATCCAGTCGAAAGCTCAGGTGCAATAAGAAAGCTGAAGGCCAGCGTGATGCCAAACCAGGCAAAGGCTATATCTTTGAGTTCTGTTTTCGAAGTTGTGAAGAATCCTTGCTTGGTTATGGGGTGGAGCATTATCCCTTGACTTCTTCCTTTGTTTATAACCCTTTCTAGGCACTTCATTTTCTCGCATCACTTTGATAACTATCACTCTGAATTTACTTCTCAGAACCCTCTACCTCACAAAAATAAAATACTTCTCAGACCCCGAAAGCTCCCGCAGGATCCTCCTGATGATTGCCTTTTTAGGGTCCGGCATCAGCTTTACTCTTGCCTTCAGGTCGTCAAAGTTCGCAAATGGCTTTGCCTCCCTTGCATCGATGATCTCCCACATATGCTTCTTCCCAAGCCCGGGAATGAGCTCAAGCTGGTGCATTCTCGTGCTTAAAGGCTGCGCCTTATTGAAGAAATCTACGAACTTCTCCTGGTCCTTATCAACAATGTCCTTTATGACGAACTCAAGCTCCTGCCTGGCTGTAGGCGTGAGCTTATGCATCGGGAGCTTCCCCACAATATGGTGGATCTGTTCCCGTTTCCCCTCTCCGATATAGATCTCATTGCCTGGCGAGAGCTGGACCTCTCTTTTCGCAACAAGCTCAAGAAGCGCATAGTACTCTTTCCCAATGGCTTGGACAATAGGCATTTTCCTGGCTCCAGGCCTGTCCTCGAATGGATATCCATTCGGAAGGAAGTCAAGCACGATGGCCTTCTCTTCCCTGCGCGGTTTCTCTTCTTCCATAGCTCCTGTTCGTTAGTTTGAAATGACATCGACAATCTTCTTCACGTTTTCATTGCTTACTGATATAATGTATCCCTGCAGGATGAGCCGAACCTCTTCAGGCGTCTTCGGAGCAAGCTCCGCAATCTTGATGATGTGGTTCTCCTTGAGCCTGGGAATGTCTAGCTTCATGAGCTTTTGTACCGTATCTGTCATCTTCTTTGTATCATGGATATGGATCTGCTCAAGGTACTCAACGGTTTTTGCAGCCCTGTATCCAAGATCCTCCTTCTTGACCTTCTCGAGACCCTCCTTCACCTCTGCCATGGTGATTGGAGCCTCAGACACCACTTCCGGATTTGCCATTATGCCCTCCTCAAATGAACAGGATGAGTTCTGATGATCTTGCTTTTGTTCTGGTCCATAATGCTCACTTCATAGTTTTTTCCTGCCTTTCGTATGATTGTCCCAATCTTGCCATAGAAGCGCAGCCTGAACATGCCTTTCTGGAACGAAGGCTCCGCCTTCAATGCAACATGCTCTCCCGGCTTGAACTCCTGCAAAAAGTTGTGGATTCTGAACTTTCCTCTGTCTCTTAGATTCTTCTTGAGCTTATTTCGAGACTTCCTTCTTGCGCCGCCTATTCTCATTACCATAGTACCACCCACGAACATTGCGGATAAAGTGCTGTTGTTTTAAAAAGCTTTTGCTTTTGCTGGCCGAGTATTCCCAAAAAAATGGCGCAGCTAAGGTATTGGCAGCTGCAAAAAACAGCTTGCTCTTTGATGGGCAAGCACGCAACAGCTATGTAGCTTCTTTTGCGTAGGGACAGAAAAGTTGTGATTCGAAACCTTTATATATTCCATTAATCTTCATCAGGCGCATGGGTTTCTTTTCACAAATCAAGGAAAAGCTGGGGATGGAAGAAGCCTCTGCAGAGCCTGCTGAGGATTATGTAGAGCTGGACACCGGGTCAGATGAATCCAGGCCGAAAGCTGTAGTAAGGACATTTTCCTTGGACGATTTTGAGGGAATTAAGCCTATTCTGGACAGCCTGCGTGAAGGCCATACCATTGCGCTTATCAATATCAAGCCCTTAAAGGACAAGGATCTTATCGAGCTTAAGCGTGCCATTAACAAGCTTAAGAAGACAACAGATGCCATACAGGGCGAAATTGCAGGATTTGGAGAAGACTATATTGTTGCAACCCCTACGTTTGCAAAAATCTACAGGAACAAGCCTGTTGCTGAAAGGCCCAAGATTGAAGAAGGGATGGGGTAAATCTGTTCTGTTATCCTTAGGGGATTTTGGAAATTCTTTTTTAGCTTTCTCAGAATTCTGGGTTTCCTATTACTTCATTTCCTATTTTTGCTCCTACTAAGGTTGTGGTGCCTCCGATATATGTGATTGGTACTGTGTAGAGCGGCTCAGAAATGCTTTTTACTACACCTATACCTCTTGCAACCCATTCGGTGTATTCGTGCGTTACTCCGTCTTGATGACCTTGCTCCACTACTGTTTCATTAGAAGTGAATCTCAAGCAATTTCTGAATGTGCGAATAGGTAATATCACGTCTTCCAATCCTTCTATCCTCTTTACATCCGTAATGATATATACCTTTCCGTCCACAGGGTCTGTTCTCTCTTCTACGTCGCTCCAGCTGTCACCTATGTCAAAACTTACAGGAGAGATAAACCGATCTGGATGGAAATTAACTCTACTGGGGTCTGAAGTTTGGGTATAGCCTAAGTCAAATATCCCATTATTACCAAAGAATGTGTAATGTGATCTCATAGGAATATTATCCTCTATCCATGCACCATCCTGAACACGATACCTTATCTGCCTCCAATCTTGCCGAAGTGCATTAAATCCCTGCCATGTTTCGAAGCCTATCACTTTAACACTCCGAATATCGTCTCCAATAGCTATGTCTACATCTGGATGAATGTGAGTTCTGTTGTATGTTCTGATATCCCCCGGGGTTGTATCGTAGTAATCCCGAACTATCAAATCCCCTACCGGTATATCTGGTGGTTGCGGTGGAGGTATCTGAGTTCGTGTATTTGTAGGGGTATTCGTGTTTGTTGGCGACCATGTCGGAGTCCTTGTCGGCGTATAGGTCGGTGTCGGAGAGCGTGTCGGCGATCTTGTATACGTAGGTGTGTTTGTTGGCGACCATGTTGGTGTCCTTGTTGGAGTCATGGTATTTGTCGGAGTCCTTGTCAGAGTAGAAGTATTTGTCGGAGTAGGCATTGGCGATATTGTCGGCGTCCATGTCGGGGTGTGCGTTGGAGTCGGAGGCTGCTCTACAATCACGTCAAGGCTAGCTAAGGAATTGTAATGGTCTGTCCAAAGCGTAATTCTTCCGTTTCCTGGTCCTGTTCCCTGAATCATTACCTGCGTTCCCCTTTCCCTTTGCGATTCTACCCTCAAAGGACCTGAAATCCTTATCCCAAAAGATTCCTGCATCACACCAATCCACGAAAAGAGATCCCTTTGCTCACCATTCTCTACTATAATCCTGTATTCTCCACGCTCATTTACCTGTAATTCGGCCGGGCCTGTTACTGTTCCTCTTTCAATCAAGTCATTCACTACATCATATCGTATCTGATCATACTTTCCTGAAAAACCAACAGCCAGTGCAGAGCCTGCTGTAAACACGAAGTTTGAAAACCCATTCAACACATCTGCTACTTCCTGCGCTGCCTGAATCGCTTGCGCATATGCGGACCTGTATACGCCTTGTCTTGTCTGCTGAACATCGCTTTTGAGCAGGTCTCTGGCAATACGTATCGCCTCTTGAGCAGCATTACCCCCCGCAAGTCCTTCAAGCCTGTCAAGATTCTGCCTTGTTCCAATCCTCTGGGCGATTTCGATGAGTTTATCGTACCTTCCGCCAGTTGTGCTCAGGTTTTCTATTGCTCCTGCAACTGCAAGCAGGGAATTCATGAGCAATGCTTCCCCTGATGTTGCTGAGAAATCAATAAAGGTCATCCCTGCATTTTCTCTGTATAACTCAGGCAGCTGCGTAGTGCTTGGCTGGCCTGCTTGTCCTCCTGCCAAAGCATTTGCCCAACCTCGGAAATAGTCCCTCATGCTTTGCGTGTTGCCCAATTCCAGAGGGAGGGGGTTCCATTCAGCTGGCTGCAGGTAGGGTCCGATGACAGCAGTCCTGAAGCTGCCTGTCGGAAGTTCATTAAAAGCATCGCTGGCATCAACATCAATAAATAACCCTAATGGGTTTCTTGCCTCTATCGTTATCCCATATCCTGGATTTTTTCTTTCAATCCGATCCTCCAGAACTTCAAACCCCCTTGGAACGCTGCCCTCCGGACCGATACTTTGGGGACCCACACCTCTTGCTGTGCTTCGAAGCTCCGTGCCTGTAAACAATTCGTTATAGACTGCGACTGCTGCTTCAGCGATTTGATTTTTCAACGCATTGATATCTAAATACCCTTTCTGATTAACATCCTGCCTGATTACTTGCGCCAGTTGCCGTGTTTGGTCGTGAGCCTCAATATAATTTTGGGCTGCCTCCATTATCGAAATATCGGTTAATGGCAGCGGGAACTGCTGGTAGATCAAAGAGATTGCTGTTGAGAGGCTGTCTATTGTTACGGTCTCTTGCTCATTGAGGATAGGCTCGAGAGAGAAATAGACCAGCCTTTCTTGATTATCCACCGCAAAGATCGGAACCAGCCCTTCGTGAATGCCAGCAATACGCCTATTGGTGAGATTTAGCGAGGAGCTTCCTGTTGGGTCTGCAATAGTGATGCTTTCTAAGGAGGTTTCTGGAATATCCCCAACCCTGAGCCCTGTACTGGCTTCTGGGATAGGAGGTAGTAGTATCCTGTAGTGATCTCCTAAATAATTCCTGTTAAACTCATCAGTAAATCTGTTGTTTTCTATTCTTGGCTCTTCTTGCGCCTGAGAATAATCTGGTTTTGTTATGCTGATTCCTGCATACAATGCTATGGGCAGCACTGCTTTTGCTATGTTTCCTCGTGCATTGTTGATGTAGTTGAGAAGGCTCATGTCAGTGGAGTTTCCAGTCAATCACTTGTGTCCTCTCTTGGAAGGCGCTGCTTCCTATTACCAAGCTTTCAAGTTCGCGGTGGACTTTTGAGGTTCCTGTGGATTCGGCAAACAATGAGATTGTAAACCGCCCTAAACCAGGATACGTCCCTAACCTGGCAGGAATTCCGCTAGGACTATACGTATCAAGCACTTGGGCAATCACCTCATTTTGATTTGCAGAGAGTAAAAGCGAGTATCTGCCTTGCTCCAGAAATACCCTGTCTGTGCTTATGCTGTTACCTCTTATAACCTCGTACCGAGAGCCGTTATCGTATGTTGCAACAGCAACGTCAATTGTCTCTGTCCCTGATTGGATTCTTATGCCGCCTCTCTTTACTATCCCCTGTTCGCTGCTGAACTCTCCGGATACTGCATAGGCTGCAGTAATCCTTGCATCTGAGAAGAGATCTTGGGATTCCTGGTTTTTTATTTGCACTCCTATATCCTTTGCATCAAATACAAGATGGCCTGCTGAAAGGTACACAAGGTCTGGCGCTGTTTGTGTTCGCTCTTGTGTTATTTCTCTCGGAGTGGATGCGGGCATACTGGTTGGTGTGGCAAAGGGTGTTATTTGAGGAGTTGGTGTAAGAGGAAGCAATTCAGAAGGGCTTGGCGTTGCGGTTGGTGCTCCGGTAGGTGTTGGGACTGGTGTTGGAATAGGTCCAGGATTTGGGTGAATATACATACCACCCCTAATGGGTACAATGGGGATGCTCGTGAAATTAGGATCTGATATATCACGGACAGTAACCTCAGTCTCGGCATATAACGGGGCTGAAACGCCGTGATCCCTGGCTTGGAACTCTACAACGGCAAGCTCGAGCACTCCTGAAGGCTCATTGTCAACCGCAAAGTCAATGATCAGGATTTTCCCAGGTACACTGACATTATAAGCCGCAGGATTTCCAAACGTAGATGTTCCTCCACGGACTCCGAGCGCGATCAAAAAGTTTGGATCATATGTTATCTCCACATCATAGGCGCCAATCCGGGAAAGGCTATTCACGACAAGATGGCCGTCAAACCTTGCACCTTCATAGATGACTTCAGGCTCTGCAATAATCGCTATCCGATTCTCTCCGATCAGCCAATCTTCTGTAGAACTCTTCGCTGATTCTGCCAGAGCATACACCCCAATTCCAACCGCTCCAACTTTAGCAGCATAAGAAATCTTATCCTTTACCCTGGCCCAGATGCCCGTAACCTTCTCTTCAAGCATTTCCGAGAAGAACCTTCTCTTATTTAAAAACCCCACCGAAAAGCATTTAATCCACCCTTTTCTCAGCTCCCTGATGGAAAAGCCAGCAGTTATCCAGGGGGAGAAATGCCCTGCCTGCGGAGAGAAGAAGCTTAGCCTCATAGAATCAGAGATGGACATCCCGTATTTCGGCAAATGCTACATTTTTTCCATGGACTGCAGCGCATGCAACTACCATAAGGCAGATGTTGAGGCTGCAGAGCAGGGCGAGCCTACCCGATACACACTGGATATCGATACTGAGAAAGACATGCGCATCCGTGTTGTCCGCTCTTCACAGGCAACAGTCAAAATCCCTTATATCACCACAATTGAGCCGAATGAGGGATCAAATGGGTATGTGACCAATGTTGAGGGCATCTTTAGCAGGGTCAAAAAGCAGGTGGAGCTGCTGCGGGATTCTGAAGAGGACGAGGAGCTGAAGAAGAAGGCCAGGAACATGCTCAAAAAGATCATGAACATCATGATAGGCAGGGAGAAATCAAAGCTCATCATCGAGGACCCGTCTGGCAATTCTGCGATTCTATCTCCCAAAGCCGTGAAGACAGCGATGAAATAAGATACTCCGTCAAACTTCTTTAATCTGGAAGAGGTGATCGCTGTGATGCCCTCCCCGTAGGGATTGATTTTTAGAGCAATGATGCCGAAGGCAAAAATCAAAGTAATTTCAGGGGCGTATTCAATCAAGCGAACAAGGTGAGCCATCAAGAATAATCATCAAGGGGCAATTTTCAGTCGTCGTATCGTAGGGGGGAATTCCGTTTGTTTTTGCTTCTTTTTACAAAAAAGAAGGTTTTTAGAGGAGGCTTTCTAGTTTATTTATTCCCTTTCGCTCTGTTGTGAGTTTTGCAAAGCATTTGACAATTTTTAATATCAGTCTTTCCACATTTACTCCAAGCACTTACATGGTCGGCGTCCATTTCATCAATTTTCCAGATTTTATTTTTGTTAGCAGTGTGCCCAATAGCACAAAGAGGGCAATTTGATTTGCCTTTCTTTTTCGCTTCATCTGTTTGAGCTATGTATACAACTTTTTTTGTAGCATCATCAAAAACTCGTACATCCAGAAGTTTTGTGTCTTTTTCTCCACCTAAAATGTACTCAAACACTCCTCTTCGATTTTTAACATAAGGGTCTGCATATAATCTGTGAACCGCATCCGATATTTTTTTAGAGTCATATCTTTTTGTATGATATTCCTCGTAAAGTCGTCCCCACTCTAATCCCCTCATCTCACTTTCTACATCAATAAATGTTTTAGAAATCCAATCAATTACACTATTAAAGTACGTTTTTAATTCATTAATATTAGTATCTTTTCTATGTTTGCTCATATAATCTCCTATATTTCCACGACTCACCCATTCAAATGCTCTTGCCAAAAAATCCTGCCTATTCACACTGCCGTTAATATAAGCACTCCATTTCTGTATATTGGCATTTTGAGAATTGCTGAATTCTGCCTTTGCAAGGGTTACAAATGACCCTGAATAAATCGCATTAAAAAGTTCCTGTTCGTTTAATGGCACGCCAGCAATATTGACTGTCTGAAACCATTCTCTTATTTCACTTTCTGTTCCTTCACATTCATAAATCAATAATTTAGTTTGCATTATTTTCTCTTGTTTATTTACTGCAATACCACCGAAATATTGTTCCATGCCATTTTCATCTTTAACTGCAAATTTTTCTGTTACGTATCTTCCGACACTAGTAATTCTTTGCTGTCCATCTAAAACTTCAAATTTATCCTTTCCAACTTTATTGAAATAAATGAGTCCAATTGGATAGCCCTTCAGAATTGACACAATTACAGCGACATCCTTTTTTCCATCAGCATAAATATAATTTCTCTGATATTCTGGCTGAATCGTTAAATTTCCATTTAAGCCGAAAAGCCCCTTTCCTTCTAATTCGTTATAAACAAATCCTTCGCAAATTTCTTTTACAGTATATGTTTTTAGTGTTGTTTTCATTTTATTCTCCTGTGTTTAATTAAAACACGGGGGTATGTTGCTATATATTTTTTATCATTTACTTCATAATATATCTTGTCTTTTGGTACTGATTTTACTTCTATTGCAGTTCCATCATTCAATTTTGTAACATTGCTCCTTTTGCCATTATCATCAACTTGAACTTGCCTTGGATACTCTTTAGTTCTTAAATGAGTACCAAGTGGTGTCTTTGACATTCCTATGATCTCAAACTGCTCAGGATTGTGTTTGTCTAAAAAACTAATTGGTACCCCCATCACCCCAGCATAATCACTTGGAATAGAATCGGTAAATGGCACCTCTATTGCGTCATAGTTATCGTATTTACCATAGGATTTTTTGCCTCGTATTTCTTTATGTTTACTATATTTCAAATTTTCTTCCATAGTCATAAGTGGCAAAGTCTGATGACGACGTCCATGGTCAATATTTGTGAACCAACAAGAATTTCCTAATCTTGTATAATTTCCCACATATCCTAGTCGTGCAGCTTTTTGTCTATCTCCTTCTGCAACTTCCGCTCCTTCTGGAACACCAAAAACCATATCACTGCCATTACCAGTTGCTCCTAACCATAGATTATTCTCTTTAATCAACGGAAAAACTTCTTTGTATGTAATGGCATTCATATTGGCGATAATCATAAACTGCTTTTTTGCCTCTACTATCCAAGCTATAAACTCCCTGAATAAACTAAATGGAGGATTTGTAATTATTATATCAGCTTCATCCCTTAATTTCTTTACTTCTTTACCTCTAAAATCCCCATCTCCCTCCATATACTGCCAATCTAAATCATTTATGTCTATTCTGCCATCTCCTGTTTTATCTTTTGCAAGAATAAAAATTTTCCCCTTTATTCTGGTTTTCTTTTTATCAAACTTTGGACTGCTTTTCTCAAATAGTGTTGTTTGGTATCCTCCCTTATATTTCTTACTCTCAATAGCATAACTCGTAGAAATTAATTTTTTCAATTTAAACTTTTTAAAATTCTGTGCAAAATATTTCGTGAAATTGCTCCATTCGGGGTCATCGCAAGGCAAGAGAATAATCTTATCTTTAAAGACATCTGGATTATAATCAATGTAAGCATTTACTTCTTTTTCAATGTCCTGATATATTGTATAAAACTCATCGTTTTTTGCATTCTTCGCATCTGTTAAAGTAGTATTTGCCATATTCAAATGAAATATAGAAATTCATATATAAATGTTATTCCGTTCTGATTTAAGCCGCTCCTTCTCATAAATTTCTTTTTCCGCAGAAAAAGGCACTCTGTCCGTAGGACTCGGAATTCCCCCCTCGTCGTTTCGTTTTTAGTTAGTTTTTTAGAAAATTGCCCCCTCGTTAGCCCCTGAAATTATTGAATAGAACTCGTATTATTCGATGTTTTATATTGCAAACGCTGTTCTGCTGAATCTCGGATATAAAACAGGAGACAAAATAGTCCATAAAGTTACAAGCGATGCTTTGATTGTTCTGATTATGGACAAAATCAGGAAAGGGCTCTTGGAAGAGTATCAGGACGCAAAAGAAGATGCCTTGGAAATTGCTTCCATCAGGTCAGAAGAGCTTGTGGCTTTTTATGCAATGGAGCTTGATAAGCGCTCAAGGTTCCAGTATGACATGACTGAAAGCATTCAGGAGCAGAAAGCAAGGACTTCCTTAAAGCGGGCAAGAGAGTTTATGCTTGAGATAAAGAAGCTATTGCCTGAGTTTAAAGGCGTGAAATCATGAGCGAACCTGCATTAGCTGGTCTGCTCTCATAAAACCTTATAAAGGCAGGCGGCACTCCTCCTCTGGAT
>Ga0209542_10004088_pt1 | contig 30396 bp, 30 predicted proteins | sample RifCSPhighO2_01_FD_184028 | JGI IMG/M metagenome (GOLD analysis project Ga0209542, IMG submission 184028) | Soil microbial communities from Rifle, Colorado - Rifle CSP2_plank highO2_0.1 (SPAdes) (version 2) | ecosystem: Environmental > Terrestrial > Deep subsurface > Rock core/Sediment ... | reverse complement strand
GCCGAAGGCGGTTCGACTGTCGGCCGTAGGCCGATAGGAGAAGGTTCACGCACGAACGAGCACGTTCGGGCGTCGTAATTTAACAACGAGCACGTGCGGGCCACAAACGTTCGTGCAGACAGGTTATAATCTTCCCATGGACTCCAATCCCGCACCCGGTAGCACACTCGGTTCGGCGCTGTGGTTTTTGAGCGAGGTCGCATTCAAGTGGGTTCCGGGCATCGTGATGAGTATGGCGGGTGTCGGGGTGCCCGAGGCACCCGGCGAAGTTTCTCCGTTCGCAACCCCCATGACGGCTCCCGTATCCGCTCCGCAGGTCGTGCAATACTTGCAGACGGCATCGGCTCCGGGCGCATACGAGAATCTCTATCAAAGCTGGAGCACGTTCGTCGCATTCTCACTGCTCATCACCTTGTGCCTGGCGGCGCTAACCATCTACTGCTCGATACGCGTGTTCCAGATACGCCAGATGGAACGCCGCAAATTCGCGGCCGCACAGAAGACCGTCGCCGCGCACGATGTCCCCAAGACACAGCTGCGCTGGCACCGCATCCTCGATCAGGCAAATTCAGATTCCGAACAATCCTGGCGGCTCGCTATTCTTGAGGCCGACATTATGCTCAACGAGCTGCTCGATGTCTTGGGCTACAGGGGCGAGACAATGGCGGACAAAATGCGCGCCGTTGATCGCGTGAATTTCAACACTATCGACCTCGCTTGGGAGGCGCACAAAATCCGCAACAAAATAGCGCATGCGGGCTCGGACCACCAACTGTCGGCGCGCGAAGCGCGCCGCGTCATCGCGTTGTATGAAAAAGTGCTTAAAGACGCGCACTACATCGAGTAAATTTTTTGTCGATTCATTGCGCCGGCATGTCGCTTGTAGTACATTGGCGACAGCGGGGTGGAGCAGTAGTAGCTCGCAAGGCTCATAACCTTGAGGTCGCGGGTGCAATTCCCGCCCCCGCAACAGAGTTGTGACGCACGGAACTCGTTCCGTCAGGCGTCAAGAGTGCAAGAAGTCGGTACCATACCGCCGGGCATAAAAGCCCGAAGAAACGACAAAGCCGCGATGAAAATCGCGGCTTTGTCGTTGTCGATCCCTATCGTGTCAGCGTAATCTTTTTATCGTTGACTTCGATCTTGCCTCGGAGGTGTTCAAGTAGCTCTCGTTTCTCTTCCATACTCCCTTCTTCCAAGAGGTACTTTGCGTATTTCCTGATGTCCATCGTTGCCGATGTATCTTTCTCCTTCGATCCGAGCACCGTCTTGCGGAGTTTGTTGTATCGCGCGATCTCTTTCTCAATCAGGTGCCGTGCGCCTAATTCGTCGATCTCAACCTGGTCCACGATTTCACAGAGTTGCGCGATTACGCTTTCCTCACGGATGTAGGGATTTTTGCAATTTCTGTCTTTGCCCCCGGTGCATCCATAGTAGGTGTACAAGCGTGTGCTGCCGTCGCCCTTAATGAGTTTCTGTTTCTCAAATGCCGTGACGCCGGAGCCGCATTTTCCGCACACCATCATTCGTACGAAGGTGAACTCACGTATCTGCCTCTTCGGCTTGGTTTCTTCGATAACCTTTGACCGTACCGCCTGGAAGAGTTCTTGCGAGATAAGCGGCTGGTGCTTGCCGACATACCAGTTGCCGCTCTTACGCGGGTATTCGTATACGCCGCAGTAGAAGGGATTCTTCAGCATTTCGTACAGCGTACTTATATTGAGTGCTTTATCATTCCTCGTCTTGAAGTTCATCTCATCCTTCAGCCATAGATACACCCGCTTGCCGCTCCATTTTTCCTTACCCACTTTCTCGAATATCATTTTCACGACCGATGCCCGGAGCGGATCGAGAAGATACTCGCACTTATGGTCATTGCGCGTATCGTTGAGATACCCGACCGGCGCATAACCCGGCAACATTCCCATCTCGGCTCTCGTGCGGAGTCCGCGCTTCACGTTGATGCTCTTGTTGTCATTCTCTAGCTTTGCCTGTGAGCAGAGAATCATCAGCAGGAATTTCTCGTTCGGATTGTTCGAGAACTTCTGACTGTACGTTTGTATTCCGCGCAGCACTCCCGCATCCATGAGATCGACGACCTTGCCAAGGTCACCTGCGTTTCTGCTGATACGATCCGGTGCCCACGTAAGGATGCCGTTGTATTTACCGGCTCGTAGTTCATCCACCATTTCGTTGAAGACCGGCCGCTGTCCTGTCTCTTTCGCCGAGTGCGACTCGCGCTTTGTGACGACTACGTCGAGCCCATCCCGTGCCGCGAGCGCAGACATCTCCTTGATCTGCGAGTCGATTGATAATGCTTGCACCTCGTCCTGCTCGGTCGACTTTCGAGCGTAGAGGCAATATCGCACCTTGACCGCCTCCTTGGCCTCCGGCCGTAGCCCGAGAGCCCCTTCTGTACCCTCATAAACTCTTGTGTTCATATGCCTTATGTTTACTTGCTAATCACAAGTACAAGGGATGACGCAACCCCTGCTGTGAGTCCAGACCCATTCCGGCTCCCTAGTTGGTAACCCGATCTGCCTTCATAAAAGCCTTAATTCTGCTACAGTTCATCTAAATATGGCGGCATCCGGATCAAAGAAAGGCATTGGAAAACTTATCGCTCGATACGTTGCTACGGTTTCAGAAAAGTACGAAACAGGCCAAGCCCGGGAGCATGCTTATCGCCCCGCCTTCGAGGCGTTGATTCAGTCGCTGGATGACGGGCTCAAGATTCTCAATGATCCGTCGCGTAGCGAGCACGGCAACCCTGACTTCGTGTTTCTTCGCGGCGATATCACGTCGGGATACGCAGAAACAAAGGACGTTGGCGTCGACCTCGACAAGACAGAGAGTTCTGAACAAATGCAGCGCTACTTCGGCTATTCCAACCTCATCCTCACGGACTATTTGGAATTCCGTTTTTTCAGAAACGGTGCGCGATACGGCGAGTCAATTCGCATCGGTTCGATAACGGGAGGAAAAATCCAGCCGAATGAGAACGCGTTCGATGAACTCGCTAATGCATTGGCAGACTTTTTGGCCGGTACGCCGGAGCGTATCAAAAGTGGCAGGCGTCTTGCTGAAATCATGGGTGGCAAGGCACGACGTATTCGAGACAATGTGCGTCGTTTTCTCGCGGATAAGGCGGATACCGACACAGACTTGCTCCGCATATTCGAATCTGTAAAGAAAATGCTCGTACACGACCTCACGCCGGAGACGTTTGCTGATATGTACGCACAGACGCTCGTCTACGGTCTATTCGTTGCCCGTTACCACGATGAATCGAAAGACACTTTCTCTCGCGCAGAGGCGCGTGACCTTGTACCGGAGTCTAATCCGTTCCTGCGCGAATTCTTCAATCACATTGCGGGAGCGAGTTTCAATAAACGTCTACGGTACATCGTCGACGAACTTTGCGCTGTGTTTGCGTGCGCTGATATCCGTGAGCTGATGGAGGAGTATTTCAAGAAAAACGGTGCGATCGAGGGGCAAGACCCTGTCATTCACTTCTACGAAGATTTCTTGAAGGAGTACGATGCCGAACTTCGCAAAAAGATGGGCGCGTATTACACGCCGCTTCCCGTCGTGCGCTTTATAGTCCGTGCCGTCGACGATGTTCTCAAGAAAGAATTCGGTCTCGCTGAGGGTCTTGCCGACACATCAAAATTGCCAAGCGGCTTGCACAGAGTACAGGTTCTCGACCCGGCGGTCGGTACCGGCACATTCATTAGCGCAGTTATACGCATCATTTACGAACGACTGCTAGAACAAGGACAAAAGGGTCGCTGGCCTACATATGTGCACCATGACCTCTTGCCGCGCATTCACGGCTTCGAGCTGATGATGGCCGCCTACACTATTGCGCACTTGAAATTGAGTATCGCCTTCAAACAAACAGGATTCACCATTTTCAATAAGCGACTCGGAATCTATCTCACCAACTCGCTCGAACAGACGGGACCGCAGACTGATATGTTCTCGCTCGGCTTTGCACAAAGCATCGCGGAAGAGGCAAAACAGGCCGGGGTCATAAAGAACGAAACGCCGATCATGGTGGTGCTCGGCAATCCGCCATATTCAGGAGAATCAAGCAACGCATTCTACACAGGGCATGATGTCTATAAGGTCGAGCCAACAGGCGGTAAGCTCGAAGAGCGCAATAGTAAATGGCTCAATGATGATTATGTAAAGTTTATCCGTTTTGCCGAGAATATGATTGGGAACACCGGAGAAGGAATCGTCGCAATGATCACCGCACACGGTTATCTCGATAACCCCACGTTTCGCGGAATGCGTTGGCATCTCATGAAGACATTTGACGAAATCCGAGTACTTGATCTTCATGGCAATGCGAACAAAAAAGAAAAGGCTCTCGATGGAAGCGAAGACAAAAATGTTTTTGATATCAAGACAGGTGTATCAATTTTTATTGGAATAAAGCGTACAGTTAGCGCAGCCAAAGAGCTTGCCACAGTCTTTCGTGCGGATTGCCGTGGCTCTCGGCAATCGAAGTTTGACTTTTTGGACTCAAATTCTCTCGACACTGTCAGTTGGCAAGAACTTGTCCCATCTGTTCCTAATTACGAATGGACTGTTCACGATATAAAAGTAGGCGGTGAGTATGGGAAAGGGTTCTCTGTTGCGGAACTGTTCCCGGTTTCAAGTGTGGGTATCGTTACATCGCGTGATGATTTCGTGATTGATACGGACAGGAATACTCTAGCAAAACGAATGCAAGATTTTTTACAGTGCGTATCACCCCAGGAAGCACTTTCGAAATTTCATCTGCGCGAGAACTCAAAATGGAAAGCAACGAAAGCACTCAAGCATAAATTTGACGAGAGGAATATTGTACCCGTTAGCTACCGACCGTTCGATACGAGATTCGTGTATTACCACGACGGTTTTATCGAGCGTTCCAGGAAAAAGGTCATGCAACACATGTTGAATAGGAACAATGTAAGTCTCTCGATTCATAAAAGAGAAGAGCAGCAGATTGAATGGGCGCATATTTTGGTGACCAGAAATATATCTGAGCACAGCTTCACATCGATTAAAACAATTAACTATCAGCTGCCCTTGTTTCTTTATGCCGAGGACGGGTCGAGCGCACCAAATTTAAAAAAGGAAATTGTTGCGGAGATAGAAAAGACCGCCGGCAAGGCCGCGCCGGAAGAGATTTTTGATTATATCTACTCCTTCTTGCACTCGCCAAGCTATCGCGAGAAGTACAAGGAGTTTCTCAAGATAGATTTTCCGCGCGTTCCGTATCCGAAAGATAAAAAACAGTTTGCGGCGTTAGCTGCGCGTGGTAAAGAGTTGCGAGAGATGCACTTACTCGAATCGCCGAAAGTGCGGAAGTACATCACGTCTTACGATGTCGAAGGTTCCGACGTGGTCGAAAAAATCACCCGCAAGGATGACAGGGTGTACATCAATACCGAGCAGTATTTTGGCGGGGTGCCGGAAGGAGTATGGAACTTTTACATCGGCGGCTATCAGCCTGCGCAAAAGTGGCTCAAAGATCGAAAAGGTCGTGCGCTCACGAACGAGGACATCGAGCACTACCAGCAAATCATCGTCGCACTTGTTGAAACCGACCGAGTTATGCGCGACATTGATAAATACATCGTCTAATTCAGGTTAGGCCTTACCGTATTTCCACATCAGACTTCCACATCGGCATTGGACATGCTCGGCACTCGCATCTTCAGCTTTCGTAACCAACATATCGCATCCGTCGCATGTAAATACTTTTAGAGCAGCTTCGCATCTCGCTATCAAATCCGATGCCTCGTCCTTTGTGAAGCTATGGCTGTGGGATGCGCGATTCGCGCGTGCAGAAAGTTGCTTTTGAGCCTCCTCGAGAGTTTGGAGTGCCGCTTCGTTCGTTTTGTAGCTGCTGCCATCCTTCTTTACAAAGCACCTCTTCCCGTCTGAAATTATTCTCTCCAAGAATTCGTGCGCCATTCGATGATCATTTTTCTCCCTGAACAAATACGGCATTTTGAGATGCATACGTTCGGCCAGGACCGGTAGCCACGTATCCATGATCTTCCGCGCTTCGTTTCCGGCAGCGGAAGGGTTTGCTTCTATCAACTCACGCGCATCGTCGAACGTCGTCTCCTTATCTGACCACCGTATTCCGATCGTCGGATCGCGCCATGGCATAAGTGCCTTGAATTCCCAACGTCCTGCGTCGAGCAAATGTTTCAATTCGATGAACCACTCTCTATCGTGCGTAAATAGGAGTATCTGGCGATTATGCAATTCTTTTTCGAGCAGCTCGGCGACGCGGCCACGATGATTTCTATCGAAGCTCACGACAACGTCGTCCAAGATTATGGGGATATTTTTGTTGCCCACGTTTTTTGCCATTGCTAGGAAAATACAGAGGCCGAGGCTGTTGCGGTGGCCTTCGGAGAGCGTGAGACGCGGAGACATTTGATCTACGCCGTAGAACTTCAAGTAAATCTCAATCGCCTTATCCTGATCAGTCGGCAAATGCAGGTTCACGCCTTCGATGGATTCTTCCGGATGGAGCAGTTCCCACATCCGTGCGATGTCGTCGGAGATGGCACTTATCGACATTGACGATTGAGTTTTGATCTTATCGCGCAGGATCGTTTGAATTTCCTGCAAAAAAACCATCAACGTGTCGATCTCGGTGATAAAGGCATTCATGTCTTTCGCCTGGATAAATCGCTGGATCAGATTCAGGTCATCCTTGTCCATCAGCAGCTCTTTTATCTCAGGTGGTGCGTTTTTTGTCTCATCTGTCGCGGATGCCACGAGCGGAACGCTGCTCGTTTCAATCTCTTTCAGCGATTTTTCCGTGCAGTCCGCCCTGAGCTTGGCGATGTCAAGCGATTCCGAGTTTTGTACACTGCTTTGATCTTGCGCATCTTTCCAGTCCTTAATCGAGGGTTTTGCGAGAAGCATCCTGAGCTGAGTGAGATCGGCGCAAAGGACATCGACCGATTTCTTATACGCCTTGAAATCCTCGTGGGCGTCTTTCAGTCGTGCATACTCATCGGCTACGTGCTTCTTGAAGCTATCCGTATCTACGGTCGTGCCGCATGCGGGGCACTGCACATTGCGATCTTCGATCTTGCCGGTAAAGGCGGCGGCCTTGTCCAAGACTTCCAATTTTTCCGTTATCAGCGGTTCGCTGGACTTAGCTAGCTTCGCAGCCGCTGACCTAACAGCGGAAATGGCGTCGGCCAGTCCGATGCGGGAGAGCGACAGCAGATCCGCATGACGGGTCTGCTCTTTTGTTTGCGCCTCCACTTTTTTACCTAGTGCATCCTCTATCGCTTTAACGGACTCTGCACTGTCGCTCGGTTGCGCATCAGCGCAATATTTCTTCAACAATTCCGCCAGCCTGTCCAAGAGCGCCTGCTTTCCGGCTTCGCCCGTCCCGAATTTATTTTTTGCGTCTTCCTGAACCTGCCTGATCTCGCCCTTCTTGAAATCCAAGCGTGTCTGTTCCTTTACTTCTTTTTCGATTTTTCTGAGATTCTCAATGGCGGTATCGAGGCTTCCGAGGCCGAGAAGCGGTAGCAGCGAAGAATATTTCTCACCCTTCGTCCCTTTTATGAAGTCCGCAACCTCATCCTGACGGAGGATCACGCGCTGCGATTCCAGTATTGAGAGATCATTCGGCTGGGGCGTTATTGTGCAACTTCCATTGGACGCGATGTCGGCGGTGATAGTCGAACTATCTGCAAATTCCACTGTGAGCTTTGTTTCCTGCTCCCTTGGGCGATGCGTATTGATAACGCCTTTTTCTTGCCGCTTGCCGCTGTACTCGTGCCGTAGGTGCTCGATCTCGCCGCCTCTAACCAAATACTCGAGGATATCGACGAACGACGATTTGCCGGAACCGTTTTCTCCGTACACGGCGATAGACTTATCGCTCAGCTGAATATCTCTCGCGTCTGAAAACCCCCGAAACCAGCTGGCACCTATCCTTTTTATTTTGCTGTTCATAGGCCGTTGCTTTTTCCGCTCTGCAGCTCTGCCAATTCCTTGGCGGCAGCTTGGATCTCCGATTTCTTCAGTTCCGCACCGATATGGTCATTCAGTATCACCAACACGCGGCTCGCGACTGCGTCTTTTATCGTTGTAGTCTTTTGTCGGGCCTCGTTAATCGCTGCCGCGATGTGATTAATCTGGTCTGGGGTCATAGCGGAACTGATTGTGCTCTCGGATGAATTTGCAGTCAAACACTCCAAAAGTTAGATTTCGCCATCAGTAAGTTGGCCGACATCGACCGTCTTTGCAAGCTCTGATAGAGCACTAAATATCTGTGCCGGTTCCGCCGGCACTATTTTCACACCCGGTGGGAATGACTTCAGCAGCGTGTCCTTTTTCATGATTTTCTCGTCGAGCAGAACGGCGATGCCCATGTCCGTCTTTTTTCGAATCAACCTCCCAAAGCCCTGCTTCAAGTCGAGTGCAGTCAGCGGTTCGTAATATGACGAATAACTATCGCCGCCCTCCCGCTGAATCTCGTCGCACCGCGCCTTTATCATCGGGTCGGTCGGAACCTTGTACGGAATCTTGTAAATGAACAGCGATCGAAGCGAAGCGCCGGGTACGTCGACACCTTGCCACAACTTGGCCGTTCCTATCAGTACGGAATTGATGTCATTGGTGAAGTCACGTATCACCGAGGTGACGCCCGAATCTTTCGGCTGTCGCAGGAGCCATATGTCCCTGCGAGAGAGATGTTCAGCAAGTCCTTCGTAGAGCCAGTCCACTTGCTCATGACTTGAGCACAAGACCAGTGACCCGCCTTGCGAGGCGACGATGGCTTCCTTAAGGAAATCAAGGCATTGCTGAGCGTGCCTGCGCTTCACTTCCCGCGCACTCCCGTATGAGATGCCGCGCGGCACAAAGAACTGCACTTGTCTTGAGTAGTCGAACGAGGAGGGTCGCTGGAGATATTTCACATGTCCGTCGTCGATTAAGTTTGTACCGCATCGGCGAGCGAAGAAGTTGAATTTATCATCTACCGTGATTGTGGCCGATGTCATCACAACGGAGTTGAACGTGTCGTATACCAGAAATTTCATTTCTTGAGCCACCGAGAGCGGCGCGGCGTGAATTTGTACGGTGCTGTTGGATCGTTCCAAAAAGCGCACGAAATAGTCACTATCGCCATTTATACCGTCTATTGTCTTTACGAGGCGGGACGTAAGATCGGCGCGGATTGAGAGACTTTTCTTGAGCTTGTCATTCGTGGTTCGCTGTGAGAAGTCGTTGAGTATCGTCTCAATCTGCACCAATCGCTGTTTGATGTTTTCGAGAAGTCCCGTGAGTGCCTTCATGCGCTCGGGAGTCTGCGACAGCTCCGAGAACGACACTTTTATGTCCCACTTTGATGATGGGTCACGTGGAACCAACTTCTCAAGGTGCTCGTCGAATAATATGCGGACATCGAGACGCAGGTCTTTTTCGATGCCGTCGAAGATAACTCCCAGTTCCGGCAATCTCGAATCCGGAGATCCGCCGATGATTGCGTCCATTACTGTGCGTACTCCGCGCCGCTTATCGTAGAGCTGATGCATGAGGCGCTCTAGGAGGTACTGCGAAAGCGTTAGGGTCCACGCCGAAGTCGCCGCATCTTCCAGGTGATGCACTTCGTCAAATACGACAAATTTTGCCTCGGTCGGGAGTATGGGATGGGAAAAGCCGATCTCTTCGATAGTCGTGACCTCCTCCGATTCGATGGGTTCTTCTCGTTGAACAACCTTGCGGCGAAGACCGGTCAGGAGAATGGCGTGATTCATAATAACGAGATCCGCATCTTTCGCGCGCAAGCGCGCTTTCCTTAAGAAACACTTTTCAGCATCGAACAATTCGCATACACCTTTCGTGCAGAGTTCATCCAAGTTGCATATGTCCTCTTTGACTCGCTTGGGTATACGCTCGGTCAGCCAGTACGGCAGCTCATCCCAGTCTCCGCGCTCGGTTTCCAGTATCCACGCCGACAGCAGTAAAAAGGCCAGACGTGTCGTGAATCGAGTCTCGTCTTCTGCATGCTCGTAAAGAGAGCGTTGAGATAACTCGGTGAGTGCTTCTTGCGTAAACTCGCGAAATTTATCGAGACAGACGTAATTCTGTTTTCCCTTGATGACCGCTACGCGGAGATCGGGCTTGAGAGTGTCGCGGACATGCTTTATTTCCTTGAACGCGAGCTGATCCTGGAGGGCCTTCGTGAAGGTAGATATGACCACGGGGATATCGTTTTTGATCGAGAACAAAACAGACGGGACGAGATATGCTTTAGATTTCCCGACGCCCGTACCAGCCTCGACGACAGCATGTCTTTTCTCATTGAATGCTTCGGCAATGAAGCGAGCCATCGAGCGCTGTTCGGGTCTGTCCTCCGAATATTCGAGCATGCCTGCTCCCGGAGAAAAAGACTTTTCAACTTCCGGCAGATCTATCGGGCGTGTCAAAACGAGTTTATTTTGTTCGGCGTCTTTCTTCCGGTACGGGACGTGTGCTTCGACAAGTGTCGAGATATCGACGATCTCCTCGCTTTTTCCTGTGAGGAAGTTAGCCCACCACCATCCTGTTCGTTCCGCAAAGAATTTAAGCGCCGCAATTTTCTTCCGGCTTTTCTTGCTCCAGATATCTCGTAGCCCCTGCAGGATGGCGAATTCTATTTCACAATCCGGCAGAGCCCTATGCGGGACCTTGCCAAGCGAAAAAAACTCGGCAAGTGCGGAGGTGCCGTGTCCCATGGCATTTGTGGGGAGAACGAAAAATGCAATCTCCATAGAGTCATATTTTTCGGTGAATCGCATTCCTTCGCGCTCGAGCATTCGGAAGTCAAATGAATAGCCGTTGTGGGCGATCACGGGGCGTTTCTGAATAAACTTCTTCAACTGCTCGACGACCTCGCCAATAGCGGGCGCACCCTCGAGCATGGAGTCAGTAATGCCGGTGATCCTCTTTGTTGTGTCGGGCAGTTTGCCGTCATATCGCACAAAAGAGGTGTAGCGTTCCTTTATTTCGTCGCCCGAAATCAACAACGCCCCGACCTCGATAATCGCTGAGTTGGCCACGTCGAGGCCAGTTGTCTCTATATCGAGTACGACATATTCCATACGGTTAGCTTGTAATTGAACTATACTCTCGGCCACCTGGATTTCCAGCACGCCGAAGCGCACACAAGGGACTTTTGGTAACCCACTTCGCAAGCCTCCAAAGCTAAGCTGAGGTGCTGGACGATAGCTAAAAATGCTATCATATGTAGCATATGAAAGAAGCTATTTACACACAGAAAATCACACTCGGGAGCAAAGCGTACTTTTTTGACGTGAGAGAGGGCGGCTCCGGCAACAGATATTTACAGGTTACCGAGTCCAGAGTCGGAAAAGATGGTGAAAGAATCAGAAACAATATCGCGATATTCAAAGATCACCTCGAAGAGTTCCGCCGCATCTTAAAGGAGGTGTCAGAAAAGGTGTAATGTTCCGGTCTTAGGCGAATTGGCCAAAGAGTATGAGCCCCCTCTCTCAATCGACAATCGAGAAAATCGGCTACTACGTTTACCTACTGATTGACCCGCGAACCGACAAGGTTTTTTATGTCGGCAAGGGATGTGGCAATCGGATTAATCATCATCTGCTTGGTGCGCTTGAGGAGAGTACCAAGGAGACCGAAAAGATAAAAAGGATTCGTGAAATACAAGCGGCGGGACTAGAGGTCGACCACACCATTCTGCGTCATGGACTCACCGAGAAGGAGGCGTTCGAGGTAGAGAGTGCCGCTATCGATCTCCTTGGTCTTGAGAATCTGACAAATCTCGTGCGAGGCCACTACTCTCTCGTCAGAGGAAAAATGACGCTGAAGAATATTAAAACCGAGTATGAAGCACTCGATGCGCTCTTTGACGAGCCAGTCATGCTTATCAGGATTAATCAGCTTTATCGGTATGAAATGCCAGCCAACGAACTCTACGAGGCAACGAGAAAGGCGTGGAAAGTCGGCCCTCGCGCAAAAACCATACGAATCGCCTGTGCCGTGTATCTTGGAATTATTCGAGAGGTATATACCGTTGACGAGTGGCTCCCGGCTCCAGACGCTCCCGGGCGGCTCATGTTCAACGGCAAGATTGCACCGCCAGAAATACGCGAAAAGTATATCGACAAATCCGTTGCTCACGTGTGGAAACAAGGAAGCCAGAATCCCATAAAATACGTTGGATAAAGCTCCATTTTGCTTCTGTTGGTAACCCACTTCGCAAGCCTCCGAATGTAAGCTAGGGTGCTCGACGATAGCTAAAAGTGCTATCATGTTCCTTACACCACCAATAACGGCTCGTAAGGGCAACAGCCTAAACCGCTCGGAGATTTCTCTCGGAACGGCATGGTTGGAGAATCGCAATCAACATAGAGAACCCGTCATTCAGGGCGTTGATTGCGTTATATGGGGAAACCCGTATAGGGCCGCAAGGCCTCCTGGTGGCGGGCTTTGTGTTTTCAAAAGCCTGTTACCGGAGGCGATTAACAATTTAGTCGCAACGGAACATGGAACACAAAGAACATCCGTCCGAATCATTTAGGATCCTGCAAGTGGTCGGTGTTGTCGCGGTTCTCATCGGCAGTTTCTATCTCTACGGTTTCGCTTTCAATCCACAGAAGCAGATGGACGACATCAACATTCAGGTCGCACAGGATGCCATCACGCAATACAAGATTGTCCTCAAGAGCGGTGATCCGATACAGATCTGTGTGCAGGCAGGCATGGTCAGCGCGGCTCTCCTCCAGGCAAAAGATGAGGAGGCCTACCTCAAATGGAAGAAAACCGAGGATGCGAACTGCGCAAGAGCGGGCGTGCCGAACTACTGATGGCGACCATGATTAATGAGCCCGTCAACCGCTCGATACTCGCAACCTGGAAGAAACACTTCGACGCGCGCGGCGACGTGTACGCCCCGATTTTCTACGACGACTTCAAGCCGGGCGGAGTCCTGTTTATTGGAATGAACCCGTCGTTCAATCCAAAGGGTTTTCGCAAAGTAGTGCGCGACACCGAATTTGAAAAGCTCGATCCCGAATCTTTCTATCTCTGGCGCAATATCTCTACACATCCCGAATTGGTCGATACATGCATCGAGATTGGACGGCATGTTCATGCAAAGTACGCATATTTCAAACGTATGCATGAAATCGCGAACGCGGCCAAGACGCACTACCAACACATCGATCTGTTCGTATATAAGCAGACCAAGCAAAGAGAATTCCTCCCGCTCGTGCGGGAGGATAAGAAGGGGAAGCTCAACGAGTTCGGGCGCGACCAACTTGATATCTTCCTTGAAGTACTCAAAAGCATACGCCCCGTAGTCATCGTCGTTGCAAACGCATCCGCGTCGAAAATCGTGCAGGAGCATTTTGACCGTCAAATTACGTTCGACAACGAACGCGGCTTCCACTGGCTGATGCTTAATGGAAGCCGCGTTCCGATATTCTTTTCTTCCATGCTCTCCGGCGGAGGGGCGCTCGATACGGGTTCGTACGAGCGCCTCAAGTGGCACATCCGGCAAGCTGCGAACGAACAACCCCGCGCCTAAGCGCGGGAGTTGTAGTAATGGTAATCCGGCTTCTCCCCGGTATCCCACAGCTCGTCCCCGATGACTTTTCTGTAGCCGTCGGCCAGGAGGACACGCACCATCTGGTCGAGGAAGTACATCGTGTGGTTATTATCGGGATATTCCATAAACCACATGCTGTTCTTCGCGAGCTTGACGGCTTTATCGATCCTCCCCTGGAGGTCTTGTGTCGTCGGCCTCGTGGTCGCCGCCTTAATTTTTTTGGTCATAGGTATTTGTTTGAATCTGTTAATTCCACGGGGCTTGTTCCGGACCCGTGTCGGCCCGGCGCTGCGCGATCTCCGCTTTCGCCTCAGCGACCTTCGCCGGGTCGAGCATCTTGATTTCAATTCCCGTGACCGGCTTGAGATCTTCCACAGGGCCCGGACGCCTCGGCTTGTAATCAGGGTGACAGCTTGCGAGCTGGAAGCGCACCGCCTGCATGTCGCCCTTCTGGATATTGAGCATGAGATGTGTGTGCGCAAGGTCATTCACGAAGCTTTTGCCGTATTCGATGGCCGCTTCGGCATCGTAGGCAAACACTCGGTGAGCCTCCTTCCATTTATAGAAGGTTTCGCGGCTGACACCCGCCCGCTTGCATGAGTAGCTGATGTTGCCGGATTCCGCGAGATACTCCAGCACCTTCTGCCGCATCTTGCGCGTCCTACTTCGCGTGCCTGATGGTTTCGGGCTCATGGTCAGTCAATTTCTTCCATCGCTCGACGATCACCGTGCAGTATTCGGGATCCATCTCGACCATGATGCATGTGCGCTTGGTGTGCTCGCACGCGATGAGGGTGGAGCCGCTCCCGCCAAAGGCGTCGTAGACGACCCCGCCGACTTTCGTGCTGTTGAGGATGAGCCTCCGCAGAAGGCTCACGGGCTTCATCGTCGGATGGAGCGCACTCCGTGCGGGCTTCGGCGCGAACATGACCGACTTGTCCTTGCCGCGGTGGAATTCATGCGTGCCGTACCAGCCGTACAGGATGAGTTCGTGCTGGGGAAGGTAGTCGAGGCGGCCCATGACCGGCTGCGACTTCACCCAGATGAGGAGTTGGGCGGTTTTCATTCCGAGTTCGACGAATGCCTGCCGGAGCGCGAAGACCATCTTGTCCGAGTTGAAGACGTACACGCTGTTTTTCTGCGCAAGGTGCGGGAGCGTAGGTCCGAGCCATGCCTTCGAGAAGGCGGTGTATTCGTTGTCGGTCATGTGGCCGTCGTTTGCGATGTCTTTGCCGACGGAAACTTCCTGCAAGCCGCGCTTGCTCTCGACGTAGTCCACCGCGTATGGAGGGTCCGTCAGCACGAGGTCGATTCCGTGAGGACACAGTGCGGCGATATCAACCTTCGTGGCGTCGCCGCATGCGAGGATGTGGTCACCGAGGCGGATGATATCGCCATTCTTAACTGAGAAGCTTTGCGTTGTCGCCGGTGAATTTTTCATAGCGGTTGATGATTACTTGGCAAAAGACGGGGCTCTTCTCGACGAGGAAGGCCTTGCGTTTCAATTGCTCGCACGCGAGTAATGTGGATCCGCTGCCGCCGAAGAGGTCGAGCACGCGGTCGCCGATCTTGGAGCAGCGCGTGAGCGGACGCTCGTGCAGGGCGAGTGGTTTTTGCGTCGGGTGTTCGTAATCGTCGCCCGCGTCGCGCTTCGCAAGCCAGATGTCGATCATGTCAGTGATGTCGTCGATGGTCGCGTTTCCGATGCCGATGTCCTTGTTGAGGATCTCGGCGAACTTGGTGTGCTTGGGCGAGAGGAAGGGCTTGCCGAGCGTGCCATATACGCAGGGCTCGTACATCTTGGAAAAACCGACCTGCGGCGTCGGGTTGATGCCGTTTTTGATCCAGAGGCATGTGCGCTTGTACTTGATGCCGAGCTCCGCGTACAGCGATTGGAGCATTCCGACATAGCGGGAGTCGCAAAACCAGAAGTGGTGCGAGTCCTGCTTGCTGACGGCGAGCGCGGCGGACATCGCCTTGTAGAGGAGTGCACGGTACTCCGCGTCTGTCTTCTTGTCGTCCACGTCGCCGCCGTAGTTGGCACGTCCACCGAGACCTTTATCGTAATCGAGGGCGATATTGAACGGCGGGTCAACGTACACCATGTCGATCTGCGCGTCGCCGACCAGCCGCTTCACGACCGCTTCGTCGGTGCTGTCTCCGCAGAGAAGCAGGTGTCCTCCGAGCGCGAAAAAGTCGCCGGTCTTAATTTTTGTGTCCTTCGCTTGCTCAATTTCGTCCTCTTCCTTGAAGCCGTCGTCATCGATCTCAAGCACGTCATCCCAGATATTCGAGAGGTCTGCCTCGTCGAACCCTATCTCGAGAAGGAAAGATGTATCGAAGGCCTTGAGGAGCTCGTAGTCCCACGAGCCCGTGTTGCGATTTGACCGTAGGAGGTATTCTTCGCATTCCTTCGCCGTGAGCTTGCGGCTCGGCACGCGCACGTCGATTTCTTCTTGCCCGCGACCGAGCGCCTGCATGATTTTCAGACGGGCGTGTCCGGCGAGAACACCGTTGTCGGTGTTGATCGCGGGGATCTCTACGAGGTTGAACTTGGTAATGCTCGCTTCGAGGTCGGATCTCTGCCTCTCCGAGAGTGTGCGAGGATTCTTGACGTGCGGGACGAGGTCGTCGACCTTGCGTTTCTCCGTGCGCCACTGCAATGATTTGGTAGTCATGGTGATATTTGTTAGCGATGAGTAATTGAGCTCGGAGATTCTCCTTGGGAGAGGCCGAGAAAGAGCCGCACATCCGCGGCCCCGCCCTCGCCGGAGGCGATTTTCTCGTAGAGGCTGGCGATAACGTCTGGAGTGCGGTCGCGCATCCAGTCGCGGAGCAGGTCGCCGACGAGCACCCAGAACTCGGGACGCTTCTTCCAGTCGGTCAACGTGTCCTGCGCTACTCCGATGTGTGCCGCGAAATCCTTTTGTGTTTCCGGTACGCGTTCCGAGCTCGGAAGCGCGAACCACCTTGCGAATTCGAGGAATTCGGTGACGCGGCGCACGTTCGTCGGGACGGGAACAGAATCGGAGTGGATCGGAGTCGGGAGCGCTGCTGTGTCTGTAGACATATAGGTTTGTAATGAACGATTAATCGGCTTTACGCCGGAGCGCGGCCTGCGCCGTGCTCATGTGAGAGCTTAGAGAAAAACGCGGCACCTTGTGCCGCGTTTAAGAGATACCCTTATCCGTTTTATGTTGTCTCGCCGAGACGTTTGGCGGTTTTTGTGACAATGCCGCGAATTTGCCCCGTGGTTAATTTCGGATATTTTCGGCCCAATTCAGAAATGACTTTATAATCTGCCGCTTCTCGGTCAGGTCGCCGAAGCACGTTCTTGCGCAGTTTTTTGTACGCTTCGTACACCTCGAGGTCGCGCTCAAATTCCTTCCACTCCTTGCTCTTGCCGAGGTAGCCGGGAAGGTGGTGCTGGTCGCGAGTGATGAAATCCCAGTTGTTTACGATGTCCTCTTTTTTCGTGTGGCCGAAGAGCTGAATGAACAGCTCCATCTGGTCGGTCTTCCGATTGCGAATCCACCGCACACTGAACAGGGACGTCGGGTGTTCGGTCTTACCGAGAAAAATGTAAAGCTCGACGAACTGTCGGAACTGGCGGTCATCGCGGTTAATTTTGAAATGCTCGATGATGTCTCCGAATACAGCACCGTACACGGGCGGGAGGTAGCTCTCTTTGAACGCTTCGACGGCGTTGTACTCTTCGAGCGAAATGCGGTCCTTGCCGCCGGTGATCTCCCGCACCCTCGCCTTATACTCAGCGCTTTGCCCCATCGCGCTGTGCGTGTCCCAAAATTTGTCGCGCCATGCTTCGTACTGCGCGTATTTCTTGAAGCCTTTGTTTGGGAGGGGACAGCCCACCTCCTTGAACCGATTTTTAAGCCAGGCAATCTTGTCGATGAACCACGGATTGCGAAGCATCGCCTGCGCCTTGTAGTAGTTCTGGTCGTACACCGTTCTGCGGGGCTTTCGCTGGGGCTTGGACATACGTGTAAGCAAGGATATATGTATCCATCTCCGGCCGCTAGTCGCAAAAGACCGACCCCCTGTCAGATTTGTAAACCTCCGATTACGCGGGTACCGTACCGCCCGGCCTATTTTCCTCCCGAAAGCCGCTCGAAATCCCTCAAACGCCTTTCAACTGACCCATACCGACAGGCATCGATTGGAGTGGTAAGATGAGGCCTAAAGAACCTTGCTGGTGCTTGCCGGGCGGGGTTCGGTACCAACATGGGCAACCACGTAAAACGAAAACCCCGCCAACTGGCGGGGTTTTCGTCACGTGGCTTGCGCCAGCAAGACACACTTACGTGGTTGGTCGCGTGCCGCGTAGAGCTGCCTTGCAGCCACGCGGTTTTACGCGACAATATAGTAATGTTTTACGTCTATCTCCTCGAAAATCGGGACGACAAGAGTTGGTATATCGGATACAGTGCCGATCTCAAGCAGCGAGTTGAGCGACATCAAAAAGGGGATGGTGCGCGAACAACTGCGCGAAAGAAAGGTTGGGAACTCATCTATTATGAAGCGTACAAAAACGGGCAAGATGCAAAGGGGCGTGAGCGATTTCTCAAAAGCGGGTCGGGCAGGAAATTCCTCCAAAAGCAGTTAGCTCATTATTTGATACGATACTGATTATGGAGAAGACAGAAGCCGCCGGTGGCATTGTGATGAACGCACGCGGAGAGATAGCGCTCGCGCGCACGGGACCTGTCTTTTGGGGGTTCCCCAAAGGCCACATCGACGAGGGAGAAAATGCGCTCGCAGCGGCGCGTCGTGAAGTCGCAGAGGAAACAGGTTTGAAATATGTTTCATTCGTAAAAGAGCTCGGCTCATACGAACGCTATAAAAGCACTCCGGATGGCGGTGACGATATGAGCGAATACAAAAACATCTACATGCTCCTCTTTACAACCAAACAAGAAGAGCTTGCCCCGACCGACCCGGGTAATCCTGAAGCACGATGGGTACCCAAGGCGCAGGTGGGGGACATGCTCACGCATCCGAAAGACAGAGAATTTTGGGAGCGCGTCGCTCCAACCTTGCCTTAGGGTTCTTGAAGGGCGGCGATAACAATTTCGGTGATGGAGAGAAACGCGAAGAGCAGAAGCGCCAGCCAAAACTGTTTGCCTGACCAGGTGAGGATAGCGTGCCCGAGGGAATAGATAAGGAATACGCCCGAGATTGCCCACAGGACGGTATTAATCTGCAATATGGCGTTCCACATATTCGTAGGTATAGCACGAAAGACACAGATGGGGATAATGAAATGGACGTACGTATATGCGCTATATACAATATCAATATGGCAAAATCGAAGGAACGAATCCGGGCGAAATTTCTGCGCAACAAAGGCTGGAGTATTCGTTCCATCGCGGAGGAGTTGAAAGTCTCAAAAGCGAGCGTTAGTTTATGGTGCAGAGATATTGTGTTGACTGAGAAACAAATCCAGTTACTCACAGAGAAAGGTCAGCAAGGTGCCCGCCGCGGGCAGTTACTTGGGGCTGCTGTAAATCGAAAGAAAAAGGAAGATAGTATTGCTCGGTATCGTCGTGACGCCCAAAACGAGCTCTGTAATTTAACACCCAGAGAAATTCTTTTGGCGGGACTGGGGATTTATTGGGGGGAAGGCATCAAGGGAAAAGGTACGGTGGCGGTAGCAAATTCAGACCCAAGAGTTATTTCTTTCATGCTCCACTGGTTTCGTAGCATGTTCGGCGTGCCGAAAGAGATGTTCCGTCCACAGATATTTATCAATGACGCACATCGGCCTCGGGAGAAGATTGTCCGTAAGTTCTGGTCTACATTGCTTGATATACCTGACGCGCAGTTTCGAAAAGTTGTTTTTATAAAAGTAAGGAACAAGAAGGTTTACGAAAACCACGATTCGTATTATGGTGTCTTAGCGCTTCGAGTTAGGAGGGGAACAAGTTTGAAGTATAGAGTTCTTGGTTATTTGGACGCGCTCGGAGCACAGTACAGTAGGCCGACGTAGCTCAACGGTTAGAGCGGAGCCCTCATAAAGCTCAGGTTACAGGTTCGATTCCTGTCGTCGGCATTTGATTGAAAAAGGGCTGATTTTAAAGTATTGTGTGCATGTTGCGGGTGTAATCGCACGCTCATACACCCGCGGCGCTCGGAGGAAGTGCAAGCGAGCTTTCACTTTGCTCCTCGCTTGCGGGTGTAGCTCAATTGGTTAGAGCACTCCCCTGTCACGGGAGAGGCTGCGGGTTCGAGCCCCGTCACTCGCGCTAGCAAAGAAAAAGGCCGGCCATGCGCCGGTCTTTTTCTATGCTCGTTTCGTGCATGGCGGGCTCGAACCGCGGGCCGCAGGCCTCGAAGAGAGGCCGAAGGTTTCGAGTTGCAGCAGCAACGAGAGGCGAGCCCCGTCACTCGCGCAAAGATAAAAAGGTTCACCTGTCGCGGGCTATAATAAAGGTGCTATGGCCGAAGCAGTTGAATCGCTAGGCAGGAAGCCTCTCGGTGTGCCGGATAGAACATCCGAATCACCGGAACAGGTTGCGGCTACAGTCGCGGGAGCCATTAATTTTCTCGAGCAGCTACCGCAGGAAAAAAGGGAACTCGATGAGGAGCTAGTGGTCCCAAGAGCCACACTTACGCACGCAGTTGCGACTCTCAAATACGCTCAGGGGAGCGGTACAATTCGGGACTCTGCACAGGTGGTGGACATACTATTCGAGGAGGGGATACCCTTTGATTACCAATGGTCGGCTTGTGCCCGTCTCAACATCTCCTTACCCGGTGGAGATTTGGAGGAATACATAAAAAGCCGTTTCTTCGGAAATGGTGCTGTTTATGATGCACGCCTCAATTTCAAACTCGATCCAAAAGAGTTGATAGGCGGAGGAAAGGAATGGCTGAACAAATATACGTCGACTCGTCTGCAAGAAGAGGGACCCACTCCAGAGGCAATGGACCGCCTCCAGGCGCTGGCGAAAGGTATTTCCTCCAAGTACGGCAGTTCCGCCGCAGCGATTACCCGGCTCATGTTCGTGGGTGGCGCCGATGAGTCAACATTGCAGCGCTTCACTCAAGCTCGTATGGCCGAAGCGGAAAAGAAACAGATCCCCCGGGGCAATGTCGAACGTAAGAATTTTTTCGAGAAAATGCAGGATTTTTTGGGCGTCTACATTGATGTTACGACAAAGGTCATACGCAACGCCAAACCCGGGACGAAAGAGATAATTGAACAACGTTCGAAGGAAGCCCTTACGCGCTTTATGGGTTCGCGCCTTTTGCAGATACCGTATATTGAGCCCGGAGAAGAATTTCCTGACCCCTTCAGTATTTTTACTACGATGATGCGGACTCAAAAGGATATGAACCCATGGGTATTGGAGGAGGCCAACGACACCATTTTTGATGTTAAGGAATTTTATAACCTCATCAAACCAGAAGTTGGCCGCGGACTTGTCGCAGACGCCGCATTCTTTCTCAATAACTACAAGGAGGCGCTTTTTATACAGGATATACACAAGCTGCTCAACGACATCGATATATACCGTGAAAAGCGCCGGACGGAAGGTCGACCTGCGGACGCGGAACGACGCTTCGGTAAGCACATAGATGATATGACGAAGGAAGTATTAGCTCGAATGGGCCAGAAGGGGACAGACTTTGAACATTTTGATGGTAAACGTCATCTCCTTGAGCAATTCGCCAGCAGGCAGTCGAGGGGGCTTTCGGCATTTTCGGTACTACTTCGTATGGTCGATGCGCAGAAAGTCGCGCGAGACGCTACGGCAAAAACGCAATTAAACAGCCTTCTATCGGGGATACGACCATACGGCATTGAGGGGGATAACGTATTCAAGACGCAGATACTGGCTTCGTCGGTGCAGATGCTGTCGGACAACCCGGATCCGTATCTGGACGTGCCGCTGCTGGGCCTTGAGGGCAACTTATCCATACGATCCATTGTTATTAACAAATCGCAAAATTGGTTCGACGAAGAGATATTGGCACGGGGTCCATATGCGCATACAAAAAATCCGCGCAATCCTCCCGAGAGGCCTCTCATCACCCCGCGGGATCTTATCGGACTCACCCGCGAAGAAATCGAGAAAGCGGAATTGAACTTCAATACTGCGAAAGGGGCAGGGTGGACGTTGGAAAGACCCTGGATTGTCGACGCGGGGCAGGCGATGAGCAAGTTACCCGAAAGCTATCAACCCATTTTGGGGTTCGCCCGTGGCGAGGCGGATAGTTACTGGAACAATGCCGGTGATTATGTAACAGCTTTTTATCCGAGCGCAAGCAACGCGATGGCGGATATCGTAAGTAATCTTTTTCCCTCAATAACGGATCAAGACTACATCATTGCGCCACATGGCGAATACGACAGCATGATAGCTCCGTTCGTGGAAAAAGGGGCGCAACTTATCGCAATTCACTGCAACGAGCGCAGTGGTGTAACAGGCAGGGCAAGGAGTCCTTCCGAGATATTCGCAGAGATTGAGGAAACCATCGCGCGCGAGCGGGCGCTCAGAGACGGCAGATTGCCTCTTGCATTCGTGGTCAGCAGCAAAACCCGTCTTGGAGACGCAACAGGGGTTGTACCTTTGGAAATGCATACGCGAAAAAAGAAAGACCCTGAGACAGGACAAATCATTGAAAAGGAGGCGGTGGTTGGAGAACGTACTCCGAATTCTTTCGGTCTGGCGAAGATTCTCCATAAGTACAGCGAGACCTTTCCCGACTCTCGTACCGTTACGGATTTTTCACAAAGCCTCGGAAGAAACGACAGAGGTGAGGACCTGAACTTGCTCAAGCCCGATGTAATGGTCGCAAGCGGTGGGAAGGCTCCCGGTGTGCGGAGTATAGCTGTAGCGATGATACGAAAGACACTTCATAGGGAGGAGATTCCTCTAAAGGAGACGGAAGACACGGGAAGGGAGGGGGACTACATAGAAGGAAATGCGCTGGACCACGATGATCGGAATTATAGTTACGGCGCTGAACAATGGGAAAGGAGGTGGACAGACCCGCTCGCGAAGTTAACTCCAGGCAAGGGTACTATAGACATTGACCGCATCGCCTCTCTGGGCGTCGCTCTCCAGCACCTCAATTCAAGAGTTGATACATGGGGTCTCAGAAAAAGAGCCGACAAGCGCGGGCTTCTGACGCAACGGGAAATAGTCGCCGAGCATCATGGGGATCTCACCGAATACGCGATTGCGAAAACGCAGGAACATGCCTCCAAACTCCTACGAAAACTCCAAACAACCGATTTTCCGATTCCGATAAGTGACGTCACAACACTTCTTCGCAACCCCGTTGTTCAACAGCAATTCGGCTGTCAGGTCGTGTATCCTGTTCATAGGAAAAAGATCGACTATACATTTGTGACACTTGCTTTTCCGAATCTCGGATCGGTCGAGCGCAAGGAAGTCGAACTGAAAGGCGGAAAGGCCAAGGAGGTGCCGGTACGCACCAACTACATACCACGCTCACTAGAGAGGCAGGGTTTCCCGCGCGGATATGCGGGAGAACAATGCATGCTCGGCGGCAACGGTTTTCGCGTTTCGTTCAATACCCATCAAAACACGGGGAGCCTCGACAGGCTCTTCGACGCGTTTGTCGACATTCACGCGGCCTTTCTTCGCAGAGAGGTGGAAAAAAGCAGAGAGAGCTCTAAAAAGTCGGGCGATCCGGATATGGAAATAAAAACGTTCGAGGATCTTATGGCTCGTACCCCAAACGTGCTCATTGAGGAATGGGTTGAAGACTGATTGTTTACTTTTTATCACGAGGCGCGTAGAGTAATCGTATGCTCCGCAAATTGCTCGAAAGCATAGGGCTCAACGCCAAGGAGGCCGAGGTATATTTGGCTTGTCTTAAGCTCGGAACGCAGGATATCGCCACCTTGAGCAAGGAGACGAAGCTCGCGCCTTTTGACGTGAGCGTCATCCTTACCAACCTTCTCGACAGGGGATTCGTGAGCAAATTCTCCCGCGAGAAAGATTTCTTCACCCCGCAGGAGCCGGGGATCGTGGTCAATATTCTTGAGAACGGAAAGATGAAGCTCGAAGCGAACATCTCGAATTTCAAAAAGCATTTGCGGCACTTCGAGGATTATATGAATCCGTCTTTCACCAAGCCGGAGATTGCGTTTTATGAAGGTGCCGAAGGAATCGTCGCTGCGTATGAAGATACACTGACATCAAAAACGGAAATACTCGCATTTGCGTCCATCGACGATACGGAAAGTATCTTGCCGGAGTACGTATCGAAATATTACAAACGCCGTAAGGCGGCGAAGATACCGATACGCGCGATTTTCCCGGATACAAAAATGGCGCGTGCGCGCCAGAAGAAAGATGCCGAAGAGCTGCGTGAAAGCCGCCTCCTGCCGAAATCGGCTCTGAATATCGAGATAGAGATAAACGTGTACGACGACAAAGTCGCGTACTTCTCAATCCCCGAAAAGCTTGCCATTATCGTCAAAAGCAAGCTCATCGCCGCGAGCATGCGCGAGATGTTCGGTCTGTGCTGGAAAGTGGCGGATACCTATACCGCCGTGGAGGTCAAACAGCCAAAACCCGCAAAGGCTAAGAAGAAGCAGTAACCGCCGCCTTTTTGTACTCCGCGTGGTTGGCGGGGCCCGATGCCGCTATCTGGTCCATTTCGTACGTCCGTATCTGGAATTCGATGAGTTTTCCTTCCAGACAGCTGAGCACCGTATGGACGCTTTGGTACCCGTTCTCTTTCGGGTTCGCGATGTAGTCCTTGTAGCGGTCGGGAAAATGCCGCCACAATCTGTGAAGTATCTCCACCGCCTTACGACAGTCTTTCTCGGAGGAGGTGAGTACACGGAAGCCGTGGATATCGTAGATGTCGTTGATGCTTTTGTTCTTGAGCGCCACTTTGTTGTACACGCCGTAAATATTCTTGACCCTGTTCTCGATTGAGAAGTCCTTGATGCCCGCATGCTTCAGTGCGTCTTCGAGTATCCCGCGTATGGAAAGGATGAGGTGCTGGTCGATGAACATTTGCTTCTGGACGACACTCTCGAAGAGGGCGAAATTTTCCGGGTCAAAGGTCTTGAATATCGCATCCTCAAGCAGGTACCGGAGTTTCCAGAGACCGAAGTGATTGGCCACATCGAGCCATTCACGGTAGCGCTTTTCCTCGGGGAGCAGCACCTTGTTCTCATACAAGTCATACAGTGTCTCAAGGAGAGCAAGTGTGACGGCTTCGCTCGAGTGGTGCAGCGGGTCGCGCACGTCGAGAAATTCTTTCGGGTGGGGGAGCGACTTCAACATCGCCGTTTTCAGTTGCCAGATACGTTTGCACTTCTGCGGGACATACGCTTCCGCTTCGGGAACCGGCGGAGTGAGAAAGGCGAGCCAGATGCGGGGAGGTATTTTGAGCCGCTTCTCGGCCTCCAGCATTTTCTTGTATGCGAGCTTGGCCGTGAGGGCGGGTTGAAACTCCGAGGGGAAAAGCGCCACATAGTCCTCGAAGTACCGCTTGGAGAGGGCCATATCCGTTATTTATACGCACAATAGCCTTCTGGGGCAACAGACAGGGGATTTCCACAGGCATTGTATCCGCGTGATACCATAGCAGCATATGTTCATGCCAAAAGGGGGAGGAGAGATGGAAATGCCCGCTCAAGATAAAGAAGGGGCGGTCGAAGAGCTTAAAGGCCTGCAGATGGAACTCCTGACGGGCGAGACGTTACCACAGTACCAAGGTTTTATCGAGTCGATGAAATACAACGCTCTCGACCGAAGCAAGAATCGCGCGCTGCGAGCCGCCCGTCATACGGAAGTTGATAGACTTCCGCATACGTATCTTCGAGAAAGCCAGAAAGGCGGGCTCTTCGTCATGAAAGACGGGGAACGTGTCGTCGGATTCGTCGCGCTGCGCGTGCACCCTGAAGACCGAACCGGTTACGTTGAACGCATCTGGCATTCCGATCCGCATCATCAGGCAAACGCGCTTGCCCAAATGCTGAAGACTTCGGAGAAATATTTCCGCGACCATCATTGCGATAAAGGAGTCATAGAAGCGCCCGAAATGAGCCGCGAGCTCACCCGCGTTTCCAACCGGTACAGAGTCGAGGAGTTCTATTCGGTGGAAAACGGGGAGGACGATGAACCCAAAATTGTGGGAGAGCGCGGGGGCAAATAGGTCACATGAAAACTCCGCGGGAAATATATGCGGCATATAAAATAATGCCGAATCTGCAGCTGCATCAGCTGCGGGTCGCCGCGGTCGGAAAACTCATTTGTGATAATTTCAGCAAGCAGATCAGTCAACACGATGTCATTCTCGCGTGCCTCTTTCACGACATGGGGAATATTCTCAAATTTAACCTCACGTACTTTCCCGAATTTCTTAAGCCCCAGGGATTAGAATTTTGGGAGGCCGTAAAGGCAGAATATAAAGAAAAGTATGGAACAGACCAGCACGAAGCGAGTAAAAAGGTTGCCCGGGAAATCGGGCTTTCGGGCGCCGTTGTCGAGATTATAGACGCAATTGGTTTCTCCAATGTAGGACCGGCGCTTGCAGGTAACTCGCTTGAAAACAAAATATGTGTGTACGCTGATTCTCGTGTGGGACCGCATGGAGTGCTCACGCTTATGGAACGGTTTGCCGACGGAAGAAAGCGGTACCTCGCAAGGGGAGTGACGAATGACCACGGCAAAGAAATAACTGTACAACGCGATTCCTTCGATGCGCTCACAGAATCGGCACAAAAGCTGGAAATACAGATCTTTGAGAACGCGACCATCAAGCCCGAAGATATCAACGATACGACGGTCGCCCCGCTTATCGAAGAATTGTGGGAGTATCCCGTCTCGTGATATTCTCTGTCATGCCATCAGTTAGGTGGCGCAATAAGCCGATGTAGCTCAGTTGGTAGAGCACGTCCTTGGTGGGCCGCATGCCCCGCCCATGTGCGCGGCGACGCATACATGAATCCCGAATAACGGTTAATCCCCGATCTAACGGGCAAGACCGTGGCGCCAAGCGCCCGAACGACTGACAAGGGTCTCCACACTTTCTCGAACACCAGAAAGTGAGGGGAAAGATACAGTCTAGCCCTCCGATACTAGATAGATAAAACGGAGGTATAAGCGAAGGACGAGGTCTCCGGTTCAATCCCGGACATCGGCTCAAGAATAAAGCAGGACTTACTCACATATTTCGAACCGCAGACCGTGCACAGGCCTTGGTTTTGGTATGATGTTGATATGGTTAATCCAAAGAAACCGAGGACACCATGTCTCAATTGCGGCAAAGAACCTCACCGGTCTTACTACAAATACTGCAGTAATGCATGTCAACTTGAATATCAACGCAACGCGTACATAAGAAAGTGGCAGGGCGGAGAAGTCGTTGGCCTCCAAAGTATTGGCGTGGTTTCTACGTCCATAAAGATATACCTCCGCAATAAATTTGGAAATAAATGCTGTCTCTGCAGCTGGTCGGAAGTCAACCCGAGGACAGGGGAAGTCCCGTTGGTCGCAGATCATATAGACGGCAATTGGCGCAACAACGTGGAGGAAAACCTGCGCCTGCTTTGCCCGAATTGTGACGCTCTCAGCCCAACTTTTGCGGGACTCAACCGCGGGAACGGTAGAAAGAACCGCGCTGTAAGCAAGAGAACCATGGAAGCGCGATCCTTAAGCAAGGCAACGAAGATAAGTAAAATATGATATATTCCTTTACGCGGTGTTGCCGCCTTAGCTCAGTTGGTAGAGCAACCGCTTCGTAAGCGGTAGGTCCGGAGTTCGAATCTCCGAGGCGGCTCCAGAAGTGGTAGAATAGAGGGGTTATAAATAAATACGCGTAGATATGAATTTTGAAGCCACTGGCGACGGTATACGAAGGAGTCCGGACGACCAACTAGCAAGAATCGCAGACGAGGTAGAAAGAGTCGTCGGGGATTCAAGTTCTGATGAGGATGTAGCTGCGGTCGAAAGGGAACTTCTCGGCAAGACATCTAAAGAAGGTCCGGAGAAAGGAAGCGAATAGGTAAGAGGCTTTGCTATACCCCATGAGATAGCCCAGCCACTCACTCGCATAGAGCAAAATATTTCCAGGTTGCCCGGACGTCGAGAGAAGTCGAACACTTTTATCTCACGGGGTATACTCTTTGAATGACATCGAAGGAGGCGCTTCAGGCACGTATCGCAGAGATTGAGGCTGCGATGGGTGCTTCGGATTTTTGGACCGACAAGGCGAAAGCACAGACGGCGCTCAAGGAGTACCAGGATCTGAAAGCTAAACTCGCGGGCGGCGGCGGATACGACAAAAGTGACGCGCTCGTCACCATCGTTTCAGGTGCGGGGGGCGATGATGCGGAGGATTTTTCGCGCATCCTCTTCGAGATGTACAAGAAATACTCGGCAGGGAAAGGCTGGAACACGGGGCTCCTCTCGGCCAACGAAAACACGATGGGTGGATACCGCAGCATCTCATTTGAAGTCGATGGCGCAGGTGCATACGGCGCACTCAAGCGCGAAGCGGGTGTGCACCGTCTCGTGCGTATGTCACCGTTCAATTCGGCGGGGAAACGCCAGACCAGCTTTTCGCTCGTCGAAGTGCTGCCGAAGCTCGAAGACCAGCCCGAAACGCACATTCCGGAAAAAGACCTCGATATATCGGTCGCGCGCTCGGGCGGCCCTGGCGGGCAAAACGTGAACAAACGCGATACCGCCGTGCGCATGACGCACATTCCGACCGGCATGAGCGTGCAGGTCACCTCCGAGCGCAGCCAACTGCAAAATAAGGAGAAGGCACTCGAAATGCTGCGCGGCAAGCTCTACCAGCTTCGTGAAGAGGCGCAAATGAAGGAGTCGCGCGGCCTCTCGGCGGGCGCTTCGACCAAAATAGAGTGGGGAAGCCAAATACGCTCATACGTCCTTCATCCGTATCAGTTGGTGAAGGACCACCGCACGGAACATGAACGGCGCGACGTGGAGCGCGTGCTCGAAGGCGATATTCAATCCTTCCTCGATGCCGAAAAGAATTTGGAGGCTGCCACGTCAGTAGTATAGTCGCGTCGCCCGCGCCGCTGGGTTATAATGACCCTTTGTACATGGTACCTAATCCTGAAACTTCATTCATGATATTTTTCGACAAAGTCACTAAAATCTATTTCGATGGTACCTCGCCCGCCGTCGCCGACATCACCCTCGGCGTCGAGCCGGGGGAGTTCGTCTCCATCGTCGGCCACTCGGGCGCAGGCAAGACCACGCTCCTCAAAATGCTGTTTGCGGAGGTCATCCCGACCGAGGGGGCGGTCTTTTTCGGCTCGCGCGAGGTCGGCAAGCTCTCAAATGATGAACTTTTGAAGCTCCGCCGCAATATCGGCACGATATTTCAGGATTACCGCCTCCTTTCGACCAAGAATGTGTACGAAAATATCGCCTTTGCCCTCGAAGTCGCGGGCCGCAGCGACGAGGACATCGCGGGTGACGTGCCTCATGTCCTGGAGCTTGTGGGGCTTTCCGACAAAATATGGAGTTTCCCGCACGAACTTTCGGGAGGCGAGCAGCAGCGCGTAGCGATTGCGCGGGCTATCGTCAATCAGCCCGACGTGCTCATCGCCGACGAGCCGACCGGCAATCTCGACCCCATCAATACACACGACATCGTCGGCATTCTCCGCAAGATAAATGACCTCGGTACGACTATCCTCCTCACGACGCACAACAAGTCGGTCGTCGATTCGATAGGGAAGCGCGTCGTCACGATGGATCAGGGTCGCATCGTCCGCGACGACAAAGAGGGGAAGTACTCCTTGTAACGTAGTACACTTGATTGTATGTCACTCTGGACAACGATAAAGCGGATAGCGCGGTACGGCCTCGTCGGCTTCGTCCGCAACGGTTTCGTCTCGCTCTCCGCGGTTCTCATGATGACGATTATGTCCTTCATGCTCGTGAACATCATGATATCGAATGCGGCGATGACCTCGACGCTCCAAGACCTCACCAACAAGGTAGACGTCACCGTCTATTTCCGAACCAACGCGTCGCAAGAGCAAATAGAGCAAATAGAACAGTCGCTGCGCGCTCTGCCCGAGGTCTCTTCCATCTCATATGTGAGCCGCGAGCAGGCTTTGGCTGATTTCCGCGCGCGGCATGAGAACGACCAGCTCACGCTTCAGGCGCTCGATGAGCTCGGCACCAATCCGCTTGGTGCCTCGCTCGAGATTCGCGCGAAACAGACGAGCCAGTACGAAAGCATCGCCAAGTACCTGCAGGCACAACAGGACTCGCAGAGCGGAGCGGGTGCGGCGATAGACAAGGTAAATTTCTATCAGAACAAAACCGCCATAGACCGGCTGACGAAAATAATCGACACGTCCGAGAAGAACGGCATCGCAAAGACCGTATTCCTCGCACTCTGCGCACTCCTCATCGTGCTCAACACCATCCGTCTCGCCATCTACACGGCGCGCGATGAGATAGGTGTTATGAATCTCGTTGGCGCAAGCCGTTGGTACGTGCGCGGCCCCTTCATGGTCGCAGGCGTCCTCTACGGCCTCGTATCAAGCATTCTCGTCCTCATACTGCTCTATCCGATACTACTCTATCGTCCCGTGCTGATAGGCCTCGACCCGACGACCGAGCTGCTCTTCGGCTCCTTCAATTCTTTCGAGTATTACACGGCTCATTTCCTACTTTTCTTCGTCGTTTTGACCGGTACAGGTATCGCGCTGGGCGCTTTGTCCAGTTATCTTGCGGTGAGACGATACTTAAACTCGTGATAATCTAAGGGGT
>Ga0209542_10004087_pt1 | contig 30401 bp, 35 predicted proteins | sample RifCSPhighO2_01_FD_184028 | JGI IMG/M metagenome (GOLD analysis project Ga0209542, IMG submission 184028) | Soil microbial communities from Rifle, Colorado - Rifle CSP2_plank highO2_0.1 (SPAdes) (version 2) | ecosystem: Environmental > Terrestrial > Deep subsurface > Rock core/Sediment ... | reverse complement strand
TTATCTGATTGGGCATAGAGCTATGCTTGTTGCCTGACTTAACACAGATAACTGTTTGAAAGTCCCAGCTCCGGCGTTTTTATCTCAAATCCTTATCTTCCCATTATGCCAGTCTGTAAGGAACTTAATTGCAGCCCTTCTCTCGTCAACAATGCCGCCTTTTAGAAGCATGCCTCTTTTCTTTCCGAATTCCAGCAATAATTCTTCTGCATCCAAGCTAGTGTCAATGCTGTACTCTTTCTCCAGGGCAATTGGATTAATTTTCTTGAATATGCCGATAAGCTCGTATGCAACTGCTTCAGGATCATTCAACTTGTCGGGGCTTATTGCAGAAACTAATCCAAGCAAAACCTCTTCCCTGTCCTCGTAAGGCACTACTCCCGGGGTGTCTATAAGCATAAGGCCGCCTTTGCCTGCAATAAATTGTATCCCCCTTGTCAAGCCGGATTCCAGGCTTGTTTTTACCTTGCCGCCTTTAGACAAAAGGTTGATCAATGAGCTTTTTCCGGTGTTTGGGTAGCCGATAAAAGCCACTTTCAATTTATCTTTTTTTGCTTTGCTTTTTATCAGCCCGATAAATTTACTCATGCCCTTATGGCTCTTGGAAGATACAAGCGCGTAATCCATGCCCGAATAGCTTTTTTCTATGCTATTGATTGCATTCTCGGATATTAGATCTTTTTTATTTATAACAAGTATCAGCCTTTTTCCGGAAATTGCAGCGTACTGCTCCAGGCGCTTATTTCTGGTAAGGTCCGGCATTCTTGCATCCAGGATTTCCAGAATAACATCTGCCTTCCTAATCAGGTCTTTAACAACAATCCAGAATCCCTGCTTCATGGCCTTGTTCAAGCAGTCTCATTTAAAAAACTACCGCCCCAAACTTTTCAGTCCTTCGGACATTCACCCTGCTTCGCAGAAATTCATGCAATTCGGTTGCAATCCTGAAAGAAGTAGTCAAATCGTGTCAAACTCCCCAACGCAGTCCTCAACAATCTTTTGGCAGTTTGAGAGCATATCCCTAAGGCTTTTGTCCTCTGTAGCGCTCTTTACCTGCCTGAGCTTGTCCTCAATCTGCCTGAAAAATCTTATAATGTCGCCTTCCAGCAGGTTTGTGTTTTCAATTATTTTCAACAAATTTTGCCCGTGATAAAGGGGGTGGACCAATGCAGTCAGGTCCCCTATTTCCCTGAAGCGCTTTTCATGCTTAAGATACTCATTTTTCCAAATAATTTTTTTAAGCTCATCTGTAAATTGTGAATGGTGCTTCCTAAAGAACTCGGTTTTTTCCCTTGCCTCATAGCACAGGCATGCAATGGCCATGAGCATCTGGTATTCATTCAGTTTGGTGTAAAAATCGGTCGCAAACATCTCCCCAATCAATATCTCGTCAGAGTATATTTTTGATGCAAAAATGCCTTTTTCAGTCAGCGTATTTCCAAGAACATACCCCATTTTTTCCAGCTTCTTCTTGTAGTTGTAGAAGGCATTATGGCTCACAATGTTTTCCCTGTCCATGAAGTTTTTTCCATATTTTTGGAAAGAATGGAAGCTTTTGCACAAAATCTCATCAATTTCCTTCTCATCGTGCAACATTATCAAGTTCAAGACAGTGTTTACAGAAAGCCTGAACTGTGATGTTATTGGTGAAGTATCTGAGGTAATTATTCTTTTTACCCTTTCATGCTCAAAAAATTTCCTTTCAACCATTATGTACACAAACCCTTCCCTGTCAATCCCCCTTCTTCCGGCCCTGCCTGCAATCTGGAAATACTCTTTCGAGTTCATCATCCTGAAGGAAATTCCATCAAATTTCCTTAAGGATTCGAAGCAGACGCTCTTTGCAGGCATGTTCACCCCTACAGCGAAAGTCTCAGTCGTGTACAAGACTTTTATCAATGCCTTCTCGAAAAGCTCCTCCACAATTTCCTTCAGGATTGGCAGCATGCCTGCATGGTGGAACGCTATTCCATAAGGCAGTATCTGCCTCAATATTCTTGTTGAATCTAGCTTGTTTATTTCAGGGCTTGTGGCTGAAAGCTTGCTCCTTACAAAAGAAGAAATTTCGGGGTTCATCTGGAACATGTTTTTCTGGAAAAGTTCAAAGGCTTTTTTCTGGCAGCCAATTCTTGAAAAGCTGAAGAACAGGCATGGAAGATTATTCCTTATCTCCTTTATGAGCTCAAAATGGGAGGGGATTTTTGATTTCTGCTTTTGCCTGAATTTATGATGCTTTGGAATCACTTTATAATAATCCGGAATGCTCATTGCATCCTTCAAATTTTTTAATGTTGTCACTCCAAGCTCCGCATCATAAAAATTCACGTGAAGGGGGACGGGCCTTTCATCATGCCTGACAACAACAACCTCGTGCCCTTTTATCGCCTCAATCCATCTTGCAAATTCATCAGCATTTGGAATGGTTGCAGACAGGCACAGCACTCTTACATTCGGCTTTGAGAAGATTATGGACTCTTCCCACACATAGCCCCGTTCTATGTCATTTATGTAATGTATCTCGTCAAAAATCACATATGAAACTTGGCTGATGAAAGGGTCATTGCCCAATACCATATTGCGATAAATTTCAGTAGTCATTATAAGTATAAGCGCATCAGTGTTTTTCTGGACATCTCCTGTGATTATGCCGACGTTCTTTTCCCCGTAGCTTCTTGAGAATTCCTTGTATTTTTGGTTGGAAAGCGCCTTTATTGGGGCAGTGTATATCACCCTTATTCCTTTCCTGAAATCCCTGTCAATAATATAGTCTGCAATGAGGGTTTTCCCGGATCCTGTAGGAGCTGAAACTACAACAGACTTGTTGTGCTCGATATTTTTTATTGCATCTTCCTGGAATTTGTCTAATTCCAGCCCTTTGTAATTCATCTTATCAGTTTCTCTTCAACCGTATATTTTTTCCCAAGATATTCAACAATATCCCCTGCTTTTAATTTTCTTTTATTTCTTGTTTCAATTTCCCCATTTACCTTGACAGAGCCCGAGCGGATGATGAGCTTGATTTTCCCCCCTGTCCCTGGAATTCCCATGATTCTAAGTGAGGTGTTCAGCTCAAGATATTTAGTCGAAGTATCTTGGGTCATCGCTCCTCACGGTCATTTCCTTGTTAGATTGTGTTTTTGCCCTTTGGGAAAAATTTTCATTGTGCATTTTTGGCTTCAGGGCATTGAATTCCAAAGCCTTCTTCATATTTATATTGCCGCATTTCACGCATGAAAAAAATGTTCCGAATTTGCCATGCATTGTCTCAAGCTCCAAGCCGCACACGCATCTAAGGTTGTCAATCACCTCATCCTTATGGGACTGGCAGACTGGAACTTTTTGGCTGTTCATTGCTGTTGCATGTCTCTGGCAAAAAGGGCACTTGTCAATCTTGCTCTGGCCGTATTTTTTTGGAATGAACATGGATTTTGTATTGGTCATCAGTTTAAATTAGTTGCTAATCAAGAAAGATTTCACCCGTTGTCATCCACAATCTCCTCTTCTTTGCTCAAAAGTATGTTCTTTTGGCCCTTCTTCTCCCTGAAAGTGCGAGGCACGTAAACATGCTCCCTTGTAATGGGATTTTCCCCGGTATAATATGTAGCTGTCGACAAAGTTCCAGGTGTTGGCGTAAAAACCTGAGTCAAATTTACAAAAATGTCATTTTCCCTGCAAAACTTTTTTGTTTCTTCCATGTCTTCTTTTGTGCTTCCGGGATGCGCGGCAATAAAGTATGGAACAAGATTTTTATCAGTGCCCTGCTCTTTATTCACTTTCCTGTATTCATCAAGGAACTCCACGAATGCAGAGGCTGTTGCTTTGTCCATCTGCTTCAGCACATGGTCGCTTAGGCTTTCAGGAGCTATCTTGAGCCTTGTCACAAACTGCATTATCTTCCTGAAGAGCTTTTTCTGGTCAAGAATTATGTCATGCCTTATGGCGCTTCTCAGCTCGAGCGATGTGCCTGCATACTTTTGATTCAGTTTCTCGATTTCGCCAAGCAAGGGGTATAAATCATCGCTTAGAACCCTGTATTTGCAGCCCACGCATTCCTGGTTGCAGTAATCCTTCTTATCATGAACTATTATATTTTCCTCAATTATTGGAGAATGTATACGCGACTCATATTTGTACAGGGCGCATCTGGAGCCGTACATATTCAGGGTAGGCAAGGTCAAGTCATTTATTTTTTTTATCCCGTCCTTGTATAACAATTCAATTTCCCGCACAATGCTTTCCCTGCTTCTCTTTGCAACTTCCTTTCCCTGCACAAGAGGTATGACGCAAAAAGAGCAGGAGCCCCAGCAGCCTCTTCCGATTGCCACCGAAGAGCTCAGGTAGCCGACCATTTTTTTATTTTGCCCGTAATTCCTTGACAAAGGATGCAATTCCCGAGTGAACTGAACATCGTATATGAAGTCCATCTCCTTTTCAGCCAAAGTGTGGCTCGGCCTGTTGTGCTGGATGAATCCGCTTCCGCATCCCTCGATGAACGCCTCATCCGGAAGGAGATAAAATGTCCTTGTTAAAAGATTAAATTTCTGCTTGTCTGCCACGCATTCCTCGTATGAAGGCAGCTTTCTGATGTTTGGGCTTATCTCATTCTTATTTACCCTGAAGGATACTCCTTCAATCGAGCCCAAATCCAGGCTTTGCCTGATATTTTCGAATGAGTCCATTGTTATTTTTTTCATTCTTTCAAGAAGTGTGAGGATAGAGCGCTCTGCATTTCCGAATAGCAGCAAATCCGCCTTTGTGTCGTTTAGAATCCCCCTCCTTAATTTGTTGTCTTTGTAATCAAAATGAGTGAATCTTCGTATGGTTGCTTCAATACCCCCCAGGATTGTGATGCATCCCTTGAAATGCTCTTTCAGTTTTTGCGTGTAAACCATCAATGACCTTTCCGGCACAAGAACATTATCCCTTTTTTTGAGCATTGGGGTGTAATTGGCAAGCATTGAGTCCAGCAATCCGGAAGTGATGCAGAAAAAGTATCTTGGGCGGCCGCAGGATTTGTAGTCATCATCAGCCATGGGCTGGGCTATTATTCCAACCTTGTAGCCTTTCTTGTCAAGAAGCCTGGCAATTATTGACATCCCGCTAAGCGGATGGTCATAGTAGGGGTCGCCTGTGACAAATACTATATCAAACTCCCTGAAATCCTTGTAATGCTGTTTTCCTTCTTCAAGCGAGACAGGTAAAAATCTCTTGTTCATTGGGAAAAAGAAGGTATATCCATTTAAAAAGGTAGGGATATTCGCAACCTTTAAAAATCTCTTAAATTTCTTTATTATATTGCTCCCGTAGTGTAGTCCGACAACCTTTTGCAAGCAAAAAGTTGGACTAAGACAATCATACTGCCCTCTCGCGGCAGTGACCCGAGTTCAAATCTCGGCGGGAGCACTCATATTTTTAATAAAAGATGTCCTAAGGTAAAGATGTCAAACAAAACATTGGCTTTGGTACTAGCTGCAGGGGAGGGCTCTAGAGTAAAGTGCTTCCTAAATGATGATGAGCCTGTCAAGGCTATGATTAAATTAGGAGAAAAAAGGCTGATTGACAGAGTTTTGGATTCTTTGGATGAAATAGAAGCTGAAAAAGCAGTTTTGTCTTATCCTTCAATAGAATATGAATCTTTGGACAAAAGGGTTAAAGAGAGAGGTGTTAAAGTCCTTAAGCAATCTACAAAACAAAGGATATTGCCCAATTTATTTCAGTTACCTTGGATTTTAATAACACAATATTACTTCTCAGATGACAGAGAATATTTGAAATCTTTTGACTCGATCATGACTTTGCCATGCGATATTGTTATTGACGGCAATGAAGTGAATAGTATTCTAAAATTTCATGAATATAATTTGATGCATCCAAGCCAAATACAGATTACAATATTATCAAGATATGGGCCTTATGAAGGTGGAAACGCTGCCGTGTTTAAGATGGATGGGTATAGGATTGTAGGTGTCAAGAGTCATAGTTATCATACTAAAGGTTACGAAGTTTCAACACAGGCAGGAATTTTCGTTTTTTCCAAAGGGGTGCTAAACCCAATATCTTCCAATATATCTGGCTTTAAAGTATTGAGGTACCTAACTGAAGCCCATTGGACTGATTATGGGAATCCCAAAACTCTGGAAAAATTGGCAAATAATAAACATTTTTAAAGCCGTTTTCATTCCTACTTTATAATGGCAAAAACATATTCAGAGCTTGAAGCCTGGGCTATTTTTATAGGGGCATTGATTATGGGGGTTGTGCTTACAAGCCTGTTCTGGGCATTAATTACAGTTCCTGAAGATGTGAAGAAGATTGAAAAAGAGATAAAGAATGCCACCGAGGAAGTGGGCATGGAAAAGCCCGAGGATTTTATTACTTTCTGCAAAAAAGTGGACGGCATTGCGAACTGGGACAATATGGGATTCAGGCAGTGCATCGTGAAGGATTCCGAGAAAAATTTGATAGTGATGAATTTATTGTGCAGGAAGTTCAACCTGACATTAAGCTACGGCTCGTTCGGTGTTAAGTGTGAAGGAACAATCTAAAAAGGTTTTGTGCGAAATATGCTACCCGAACTGCGGCTTTAAGTGGGGTTGCTCAGATCATTAATGTAAAGTTTTTAAAACAAGCCAATTATTCTCCAATACGCCAAGGTGGCAGAATCCGGCATTGCGGCAGTCTCGAACAAAAATAAGTAAAGAAAACTGCTGCCCGCAAGGGCTTCTCGGTTCAAATCCGGGCCTTGGCGCTTTGTATTTTAAAATGCCTCAAACAATCTCATTGTGCATGATAACCAAAAATGAAGAGAGATACTTAGAGCAATGCCTGAACTCCGTTAAAGAAATAGCTGATGATATAATAATTGTTGATACTGGCAGCACTGACAAAACAAAAGAAACAGCAAAAAGATTCAATGCAAAAATCTTTGGCTTCAAATGGGTTGATGACTTCTCTGCTGCAAGGAACGAAAGCATAAAGCATGCAGCAAAGGACTGGATATTAGTGCTTGATGCTGACGAGGTAATTGAAAAAAAAGACTTGGAAAAAATAAAAAATGCCATTGAAAATGCGGAAAGTGATTTAGCCGGATTCCAAATGGAGCAACGCTCTTATATCAGCAATTTTTTTGAGGGCGCTTTAAAAAATGATTCTGATTTTGAATTAGTTAAGCAATATCCTTTCTACATCCCCAATCACTTGGTTAGGTTGTTTAAGAACAATTTGGGATTGGAATTCAGGCATCGCGTTCATGAACTGATTGAGGATTCAATAAGTGAAAAAAACTTAAAATATAAAAAAATTGATGCTGTTTTGCACCATTTCGGCTCTTTGAAAGATGAAAATCTGATAGGCGAGAAAACAGAACAATACTCTAGAATGATTCTTAGGCAATTAGAGGAAAACACGGAAAGCGCACGTTACAATTACCAGGCTGCGAGAATGCATCTCGGCAGGAATGACTTCAGCAATGCCCTGAAATATTTTGTGAAAACAGCAAAGCTAAACCCGAATTACAAGCTTGTTTTTTCCGAAATTGCAAAAATCTATCTTGGAATGAATGACAAAAACCGCGCAGTTGAGTATTTTAAGAAAAGCATGAAGCACAATCCTGAAAATCCAAGCCCTGCAAATAATTTGGCTGTCGTTTACATGTCAGTGGGGAAATTTAAGGAAGCGAAGAAAATTTTGGATGAACAATTGAAGAGATATCCTGAGAATAAGGCTTTGAAATATAATTACGAGAAAGTTTTGGAGAATTTGAGATATAAATCAAACATTTAACCATAATCTTTCAACCATCGAGTCGTATTCTTTATCTGTAAGCATTGTTAAATCTTGTACTTTAGTAATTGAAAGAGAACTTTCTCTCATATTACTATAAACCATTGGAATCTCATGGATACCCAGCTTTAATGCGGCATATGCCTTTTGAATATCTCGATAATCAACAGTTATTTGCGTCCCTTTAATCGTCCCAGTGGAATCATCGTGCCGAACAAATCTTACTGGATTTTCTAATAGATCTTCCATTAGCCTTTCTGAGCCTTTATTTAAATATTTATCAACCCAAGCTTGATTCAAGACACACCCCGAACCTGCATAAAGTTGGTCTGTCTTAACACATATTCTTTCCTGTTTTTCCATTTACATTGAGAAATTTAAGTTTTTTATAAATCTTTCGGAAGAAAGCAAAATATTGATGTGCTCTAAAAATGACAAAAATAAGTAGACTATTTTTTATATTTTTAATTCTACTTGCAACGAAGAAGAAAAATGTTGTGTTTAAATAATATAATTTTCATCTCCACTTTATCGAGCATCCGATTGCAGGCGCCATTTCAATTGTGACTTTCCTGTTGTGAACCAAAGAGTCAATCGCATTCCTCAAGTCTGTCACAGTTGCCTTGCTTTCATCTTTTGGGCTGTCATCAACTCTGCCATGATACCTTAGCTTTCTCTCGCCGTCAAATACAAAGCATTCTGGAGTGCATTGCGCGCCATAGGCGGTTGCAGCTTTTTGGTCCTCGTCCCTTAAATATGGGAAGTCTATCTTCTTGATTTTGCTCACTTCAATCATTTTGTCAAAGCTGTCATCAGGGTAGTTAACTTCATCATTTGCGTTTATGCCGACAACCTGCACGCCTTTAATGCCGAAATCAGCTTGTATCGCCTTAATCCTATCAAGAGAGCCCTGCACGTAAGGGCAGTGGTTGCACATGAAAACAACAACAAGTATTTTCCTGCCCCTGAAGCTGCCTAAATTATAAACCCTGCCGTCAACTCCAGGCAGGCTGAAGTCAGGAGCCTTGTCGCCTATATTCAATTTAAGGTTCTGCATATTTGCTTCCATAAAAACCACAGGATTGTCATTTATTTATGCATTTATTAAATTTTTTGGTTTGTAAAATGCCGAAGGGGAGATTTGAACTCCCGACTTATGCCTTTCTAAGCAATGCCTATGAGAGCATCACTCTAGCCAGGCTGAGTTACTTCGGCATAAAGCAAAAGAATAAAGCGACTTTTTAAAAATGTTGCTAAACTTATTCTGGAAGGGTTTTTAAACTGAATTTGATTACTATAGTCTGGGTGGTATTTAAGTGTACATGATTACAAGGCGCGATTTTTTACGGCGCATAGAAGCTGCTGGGTTGGCATTGCTGGCAGATTATTTACCCAGATTTAGCCAGAGAGCTGCAATAGGGCAGGAACAAAAGGAGCTTTATGCTTTTGACGCAAATATCAATTTATTTTATGGAATTAAAGTGGATGCTGAGCTTGAAACAAGAGTCAATGACACCGCTTATTTCTCCGATTTTAGGGTTTTTAGCAAGGGAAGCAAGAATAACGTAGTAAACGACGATGATTTAGTATACGGCCATTATTCTGAAGGAATGGCTAAAAATGGCGTATTATTGCCTGCTAAAGTGAAGATACGCAGAAACTTCCGCAATTTGGGGTTGATTAATTACTTGGCATTGCTGTTTTCAGGGTACCACAGGAATGATAGATTTACACTTGATTTCAAATACACCGGCAGTGGTCTTGAAGTGAATTTGTTTGAAGAAAACCTTAAACAGGAGTCTGAGAACCACAGTACCAAAAAGTATGACTTGCCGAGGGTTGACGTGCTTACAGCCATTATTCAGGCATTAACAGATATGAAAAAAGGAAAAAAGACAACAGATGCGATAGAAGTAAAATTAGTAGACAAGACAGGATGCCCGCTAACCGGAGAGATTACAGTAAGAGAAAATAAAGCCGCAATCACCATAAAGGAAGATTCTGACTTTAAAAATATGGCTGTTGTCTTAAGCAAAGAAATTGAGCCACAGGAAATTTATATGAAAGAATTGTATCGGTTGGCAGATGTTGAGGCATTCAGAAGAACAAAAGTTGATTGATTAAATAAACTTCTTTATCTTCTCGGCATATTCTTTTATCTCTTCATCTTCATACTTCAGATGGCTCCATTTAATGCGAAGCCTGTCCTTCTGGAATCTGGGTATCACATGAATGTGGGCATGATTTACAATCTGCCCCGCTTCCTTGCCGTTATTCATGACAAGATTAAAGCCAGCATTCCCAAAGCTTAATGACTGGGCATTTGCAACTTTCTTTGCAGCCGTTATCGTAGCAGTCAGGTCATCTTCATTCATCTCCACCAATGTCTGGGCATGCTGCTTAGGCACAACAAGGCAGTGTCCTTTATTCGCGGGCATTATGTCAAGAAAACCGATGACCTTGCTATCTTCATAAACCTTTGCGGCAGGTATTTTGCCATCAACTATTTTGCAGAATATGCAGTCTTCCATTTTATCTTTGAGGTATTTTTACAAATTCCAACTCGTCTTTTTCGGCGTCAAGCAGTGCAACAGTGTAAGGATAAATCCTGAACAAAGCGCCCGGGTTTATAACTCTTGTTTTGCCTGATTTTTCGTCCATTTTTATGTGTGTGTGCCCCGTCAACACATAGTCATATTTATTGCTTTTGATTGCATTGTCAAGTTTTTCTTTATTTGTTCCATGATAAACATAGAATTTCTTTCCTCCGTAATCAAACTCCTTTTCATCTGTTATTTTTTCCCATCCGTACTCGCTTGCCATCTTGTTTAACCCTGCCTTTTCGCCGTCATTGTTGCCAAACACAAATTTCATTTTCAATCCCTTGAAATGCTCAAGCATAGGCGGGCTTATTATGTCGCCGCAGTGCACGACAAAATCAGTATTTTTATCCTTGAATATTTCAACTGCTTTTTTTATTGCATTTTCATTTTCATGCGTGTCTGAGATTATTCCTATCATTTTAATTCAAAATTTCATTTAACTCGGATTTAAGCTGTCCAATATTCTTGAATTGGATGCCTTTCATGCAGGTGGACTTCGCCACATTAACAAAATCTTTGACATCGTCTATGAAGATGCATTCCTTAGGCTTAACTTTGAGTTTTTTAGCTGCCATGAGAAAAATTCTTTTGTCATCCTTTGCCATTCCGATTCTATGCGATAGCACTACTGCATCAAATAACTTGAAAAGCCCTCTTTTTCTATTGATCCTTTCATGAGGCCTTATTGTGTTTGATACAAATCCAGTTTTGTAGCTTTTTCTCAGTTTTTTAATTAATTGCACCATATTTCTGTCAATTTTTGTTAATTTGTCAAAATTCTCTGTCCAGAGATTTTTTGGGATTTTTTCCGGGCTTTTTCCATAAATACCTGCAATTTTAATCCAAAATCCTTTCTCAGAAATCTCATTCTTGCACAAGGGTATTGCTTCGATATTTATATCATTCATAAATTTTTTCTTGTTTTTTGGTTTGAATATTCTGATAAATTTTTTCATCAATAGTTCCTGGTTTACAATTACCCCGCCGCCGTCAAAAATAATCGCTTTTATCATGTCAAAAACCACCCATAATAGATGGGTGGCATGCTTACCTTACGTTGATAATTGCGTGGTTTTGGACATTGCGAAAATCCACGATTTTCGAAACCCTGAAAATTCAATGAATTTTCATGGCTACAAAATTCCACTTATTTGATGGTGGTTTTTGAGCATCGGGAAAATGCAAAGCATTTTCAAGATCCCAAAAGTCTTTGACTTTTGCGACATCCAAATTCCATGCAATGTTTAGCTATATATATTCCACTTATGAAACATAAGTGGAATTTTGATGTTTAAAATGTTCAAATTCCTGAAAGAGAAGCTGAAAAGCGCAATATCGAAGATTTCTGAAAGCGTTGAGAAAGAGGGCAAAATAGAAGAGAGCGCTATAGAAAAATCTGCGGAAGAAGCTGAAAGCAAGGAAGAAAAAGGATTTTTTGCCAAAATCAAGGAAAAGTTCATTGGAAAGGAAGAGCCTAGAGAAATAATTGAAGAAAAAAAACCGGCAATTGAAAGGAAAAGGGCAGAAATAAAAAAGGAAGAAAAGCCTAAAATAATACGGCATGAAAAAATAAAAGAAGAAAGAAGAGACCCTCGAATAATAAAAGAAGTGATAAGGGAACATCCAGAACTATTTGGAAAGGACTTTCCTGAAATGTTGCAAAAGGCTGAACCTGTAGTAATGGATAAAAAAGTTGAAAAAGAAATTGATAAGAAATATCAGGATTATTATGACAAAAAAGTAAAAGAAAAGCCTAAAAAAATTATAGAGGAGAAACCAGATAAAAAAGGATTTTTTGCAGCGCTTACAGAAAAAATAATAACGACAAAAATCAGCGAAGAGCAGTTTGAAAAGCTGTTCTGGGAGCTGGAGCTGGCGCTGATGGAAAACAATGTCGCTGTTGAAGTTATTGAAAAGATTAAAAATGATTTGAAGGAAGAGCTTGTTGAAAAGCCGATAAAAAGGACAAAAGTCTTGGAGACAATCCAGGAAACTTTAAAGAATTCTATTGAAGATTTGTTTTTGACCGGCAATATAAACTTAATCCAGGAAATTAAAAATAAAAAAGAAAAACCTTATGTCATTGCATTTTTCGGCATAAACGGCTCGGGAAAGACAACAAGCATTGCAAAGCTTGCAAGCATGCTGAAGGAGAATGATGTATCGTGCGTGCTGGCTGCTTCCGACACTTTCAGGGCAGCTTCTATTGAGCAGCTCCAGCAGCATGCCGACAAAATCGGGGTGAAGCTGGTAAAGCACGACTATGGAGCAGACCCTGCTGCGGTTGCATTTGACGCCATAAAGCACTCAAAGGCGAAAGGCATCGATGCTGTGCTGATTGACACAGCCGGAAGGATGCACAGCAATGTCAACCTTATTGATGAGATGAAAAAAATAATAAGGGTGGCAAAGCCGGACCTGAAGATTTTTGTCGGGGAGAGCATTACAGGCAACGACTGCGTTGAGCAGGCAAAGACATTCAATGAAGCGGTTGGCATAGACGGCATCATCCTTGCAAAGGCTGACATAGACGAGAAAGGCGGCGCTGCTGTCTCTGTTTCCTATGTGACTAAAAAGCCGATTTTGTATTTAGGAACAGGGCAGAAATACTCTGATTTGCAGGAATTTGACGCCGGGCTTATAATAAAGAGTCTAGGTCTGGCGTAATCTGAAATCCAGGGAACCCCCTACTTTGACTTTTTCTTCCGAGAATAAACTCAGGCATACATTATCAATAAAGGATTTATTATTGCCAAGGTAAGCCTCCATTATGCTTTGCTGCGACACGCTTTGAAATGGAAATCTGGCTGTCATTTCCATTGGCTCAAAGTAGTCTAGATATAATTCAATGCAAGTTTTTAATTCTTCTTTGTATCTTGCTCTGGGCTGCAAATGTTTTATAGTGCCTTCCTTAGAGATATAATCCCTAATAGCTTTTATCCTTACTAATGAAGCAACAAGATCCGCAAGAGGCTCCCTACGCATTTCATGCGACAGCAACAATTCTTCAGATTTGGCAGTATCCCTCTCATGTAAAAATTGTTCTTCGCCGCCCTCACTTAATGAGTATATCATTTTACGGACTGTTTGTTCTGCAAATCAATAAAACTCAATCTCCCCGTCATAATAAACTCCCTTGTGCAGCTTCACGGGGCGCCACTCATCTACAATCAAGTCTGCCTGCAGCCATTCTGCAAGCTCTTCTGCATTCCCTATGGTTGCGCTCAATGCAATTATTTGCGCATTTTTCAGCAACTGCTTTAAGATTGTCAACAATATTTCCAGTGTCGGCCCCCTTTCAGGGTCGTTAAGCAGGTGGACTTCGTCAACAACAACAGTTCCAACGCCTGAAATCCACGGGCTATGGTGCCTTATCAGGCTGTCCAATTTCTCGGCAGTAACCACAATCAAGTCGTATTCCGCGAGGTAAGGGTCGGCAGAATCCGTATCGCCGACTGACAATGCTATCTTGGCGATATTTCCGTATCTTCTCTTGAAATCCCTGTATTTTTCCGATGCAAGCGCCTTTAACGGCACTATATAGACTGCCTTGCCCCTGCCTTCAATAATGGATTTAAGCGATGCAAGCTCCGCTATCAAAGTTTTTCCGGATGCCGTCGGAGTGCACACCAAAAGATTCCTGCCCTGCAGAAGCCCTTTTTTTACGGCTTTTTCCTGCGCAGGCCTCAGGTTTGCAATCTCCTTTTCTAGTATTTCGTAAAGCTCTTTTGGCATGCTGTTTTTTATTGAATTTAATTCCATAATCTGAAATGTTTCATTATAGTTTTTAAATTTTGTGAATGTTAGGGTGATTTTTGATGCATGGCTTTTCCGCAAGTTTTAAATAATTCCGTCTAAAGTTAACTGCCATGGGAACAATAAGGAAGGATTATATTCTTGACAGGTGGGTTTACTACGCGGCAGGAAGGGTTAAAAGGCCCAGGGAGCTTAAGAGCGTCGTAGTGAAAGACGAGCCAAAAACATGCTATTTCTGCCCAGGCAGCGAGCATTTGACTCCGCCGGAAATAGGCAGGCTTGAATACAAAGGCTCGTGGAAGATGAGATGGTTCCTGAACAAGTTCCCTGCGGTTGAAAAAAAGGGAAATCCAAAGCCCAGGCAAAGAAAGCTGTTCCTGGAAGGCGATTCCTACGGCGTGCACGAGGTGGTTGTTGAAACTCCGCACCACAAATCCCAGCTTGCCGACCTGCCTGTACGGCAGATAAGGGAGCTGCTTGAGGTTTGCAAGGTGAGGATAAGGGAATTAAGCAAGGCAAAGGGAATAAAATATGTCATTGTGTTCAAAAACCACGGCAAGGATGCAGGCACATCACTGGTGCACAGCCATACCCAGATTATGGCTCTGGCGCAGCCCCCTTCCCTTGTGATGGAAGAGGCAAAAGCCTCTATAAAAGGCAGAAAGTGCCTTTATTGCGGCGTTATAAAGGCGGAAGCCATGTCAAAAAGGAAGATTTTTGAGACGAAAAATGTAGTTGCATTCGCCCCTTTTGCATCCCGCTTCAACTACGAGGCATGGATTTTTGTGAAAAGCCATAAAAGGGCAATGGAGGAATTGGAGGAGGAAGAGCTCCGTGACTTGGCTTTGGGACTGAAAAAAATATTGGTAAAACTTAAAAGAATCAATGCCTCTTACAACTTTTTTATCCACTACTCGCCTGAAAAAGAAAATCTGCACTTCCACATTGAAGTGACTCCGAGAATCGCGACATGGGCAGGGTTTGAATTCTCGACAAATGCGGCTATAAATTCCGTGCTTCCCGAGGATGCCGCAAGGTTTTACAGGAAATAAATAGCTTATTTCTTTGCCTTTCCCTGCGCAGCAACTTCCCTGATCTTTTTTTCAATCTCTTTCCGGTCGCCGAGAAAATAATGCCTTATTGGCTCTAGGTCATCGTCCAGCTCGTACACAAGCGGAATGCCTGTTGGGATGTTAAACTCAACAATCTCATTGTCAGGAACATTGTCAATATATTTGACTAATGCCCGCAGGCTGTTGCCGCTGGCTGATACAAGGATTTTTTTGCCGTTTTTTAGCGCCGGCAGTATTTCCTTTTGCCAGTAGGGGGCAACCCTTTTGACTGTGTCCTTTAGCGATTCTGTTAACGGCAGGAATTTTTTGTCCAAATCTCTGTATAATGAGTCGTTGCCTGGCCATCTTTTGTCAGTCCTAATTAATGCAGGCGGCCTTATGCCATAGCTCCTCCTCCATTTCAGCACCTGCTCCTCGCCGTATTTTGCAGCCATCTCTGCCTTGTTTAAGCCCTGCAGCGCACCATAATGCCTCTCATTCAATTGCCATGCATTAAAGATTTGAACTCCTTTCAAGCCCATTTCCATGACTACAATATTTGTGGTATCAATTGCGCGCTTTAATACTGAAGTAAAAATAATATCAAAACTATAGCCCTCTTTCTTCAGGATTCTTCCAGCCTCTTTTGCCTCTTCAATGCCCTGCTCTGTCAAAGGCACGTCAGTCCATCCTGTAAACCTGTTTTCCCTGTTCCAGGTGCTCTGCCCGTGCCTCAAAAGTGCAAGCTTTATCATTTTATTATTGTTATATCGCCGCCTATTTCAGCATTGTATTTTTTTTTGAACGAGCCCTGATTTATCGCAACCTCAACTCTTCCGTAATCATCCTTCATTATCAATGGCTTTCCCTTTTCAATATCGCCGAAAGTCGCCATAAATGGCAGTTTAATGGATTTTTTGTTTTTTAAAATCAAGCTTATATTGTACCCAAGCTTTATATTAAATTTGCCCCATTCAGCATGCATTATGTTCAGGTGCAAAGAGCCGAATTTATTGATTGATATGATTTTTGCATGAATTTCATTTCCTTTGGTTATTGCCTCCTCGTAAGGCGCTTTAGTCAAATTTTTTGGATTTAGGTTTTTTCCGAACTTTTTAATCCCAATTCCTTTTGAAAGGTAGGCAGCCGCAGGCGTGAAAATGTCCCTCCCGTGGAATATCGGGGAGACTGGCTGTCTCATGTATTTTTTGTTTGTTATTTCAACAGCCTTCTTTATGCCTCCCAGAAATCTCGTAGCCGGGATTAAAACTCCGTTGTCAGGCCCAACAAGATAATCCCCCCTTCCTGTTTTTATTATTATCGGCTTTCTTTTTGTTCCGACGCCCGGATCGACAACACATACATGAAAGCCTACTGGCATAAAGGCAATAGTTTCCATGGTCCTGGCGGCATAAAACAAATTAAAGTCAGGCAAGCCATGCATTAAATGTATTGTATGGGCATTAGGATTAATCTCTAAAGCAACAGCTTCCATAATTCCTGTGCCTTGGCTCTGAACGCCAAAATCGCTTGTTAAAGTGATGAAAGGTTTCATATTCTAAATGTCAAACGGCGCAATTATTATGCCGGAATTTACCTTTGGCTGGATGTTGGTTGATTTTTGGGGCATATTTTGCCCTGCGTCGGCAAATCTTCTTATGATGTCTCTTGGAGGATAGCTTAAAAGCGCCAGCAACTCGCCTTCTGCAGGATTTGGCAGCCCGTTCACGCCGTTTTTATAGCGTATTTGTTCTTTATTTATAATTCCGTCAAACAGCGAATCAAGAACGCATGCATGGAAATTGCTCAAATCACTTTCAACGCTGCCTGTGCTGCCGTTGCTTAGCAGACAATGCCTATCTGCATATGCAATCACAATGCTATTTCCCATTTCCTTTATAATGTGCTCAACCTTCGAACTTTCCAATGGTGTTATGTGAAAGCCGCGCTGGTCCAGCTTTATGCTGAGCTGGCAGAATTGCCCGTCACTAAAGCCTGTTACCAGCCTGTGCCATGGGAATATTTCGATGTCGTTGTTATCAGAAAGATAAACCATGTTATACCCAAATTCTGATTTGCCTGCTGCTTCGTTTCTGTGGTGCCCGTCCAGAATATACACCCATTTGCCCTCTAAATGCTTTTTAACATGCCCTATAATCTCTGCATCGCTTACTTGATGCAATGTGTATTCCACTCCAAATGCCTCAAGATTGTATCTTGCACTGCTCCCCTGCAATGCGTAGCCAACAAGCTCTTTTACGCCATCGCCTGACATAAGGGTAATCTCCAGATTCGCCCTTAGAGACTCAAGCAGCCTTTTCCTGTTGTTAACTCCCCCGGGCTTGGTATTTTCATGAGTCTTCACATCAGAATCATTGGCGTCCACAAGCAGCACCAGGCCGCTCCTTGTTTTTTTCCCGCCATTTAAGCTGAAGGATTCTTCCATTGCATAAATTGATGGCTGGGTTATTTCGTGGTAATGATGCCGCAAATCGGTTTCCAGCGCTGATCTCGAATCTACTGGATTAAACTCTGGCTTTATAATCCTGCCAATTGAGGGCTCTTCCAGGCCATTCCAGTCTGTATTCGGGTCGTCCCAGGGAAGCGTGATCGTCCTGGGATCTCTGGACACGAATGATCTCCCAATTTCTTTTACTTTAACCATGTTTTGATTATCTCATAAAAATGAATAAAACTTTGCTTTTCTTCCCAACTTCTCTTCAATCCTCAACAATCTGTTGTACTTTGCAGTCCTTTCGCTTCTTGTTGGCCCAAATTTAAACTCTTTGACGGATGTGCCTACAGCAAAGTCTGCAGCAAATGTGTCTTCTGTTTCTGCTGCCCTTTGCGATAATATAGTGCTAAAGCCATTCTTTTTTGAGAGTTCAATTGCATCAATTGTTTCTGTCACAGTTCCAACCTGGTTTAATTTTATTAGTGCGGAATTAGCGGCATTTAACTCTATTGCTTTATTTATCCTTTTGAGATTTGTAACCAAAAGGTCATCTCCAACTATTTGTACCTTATTTCCTAATCTTTTATTTAGCCTTTGCCAGCCACTCCAATCGTCTTGTGCAAGTCCATCTTCAATAGAGATAATGGGGTATCTTTTAATCCAATTATCATATAGGTCAATCATTTCATCCGAAGTAAGTTTTCTCTTTTCTTTTTTTAAATTATACTTACCATTTTCATAAAACTCAGAACTTGCAGAATCTAAAGCAATGGACACTTCTCTAAAAGAATAACCTGCTTTTTCTATTGCTTCTGCAATCAATTCAACAGCTTCTTCATTTCTATTTAAATTAGGCGCAAATGCGCCTTCGTTGCCAACATTAGTGCTGTAACCCTTAGATTTCAGGACTTCCTCAAGGCTGTGATAAACTTCCATGCCATACCTCAAGGACTCTCTAAAATTTTTTGCCCCTTTAGGCAATATCAAAAATTCCTGAAAATCGGTTGAATTATCGGCGTGCTTGCCCCCTTCCAACACAACCAGCATTGGTATAGGCAGCATTAATTTTTTTGAGCCTGATAGTTTTTGAACATAATCATAAAGTTGCCTGTTAGAAGAGATAGCGCCTGCCTTGCAAACTGCCATTGATACCGCAAGAATTGCATTTGCGCCAAGCTTTGACTTGTTTTCAGTTCCGTCAAGCTCGATTAAAATATTGTCGATTTCTCTTTGTTTTCTGCAATCCAAGCCTATTAATTTTTTTGATATAATTTTGTTGACATTATTAACCGCTTTTAGAACGCCTTTGCCGTGATATCTCTTTTTATCATTATCCCTCAGCTCCAATGCCTCATGTATTCCTGTTGATGCGCCGCTCGGCACGATTGCCTTTGCGCAGCAGTCCTCTGTCTTCAGGCCAACCTCAATTGTAGGATTGCCCCTTGAATCAAGAACTTCCCTTGCCTTTATTTTTCTTATTTTATAGTCCAAAAAAACCACCTTTTATAATGAAGAACCTAATTTTTTAATAATGTTTTGTTCTTCATTATATTCGCCGAACATAGCTATTTTTATTAATTACTTATGTTCGGCATTATAATTAATTCTTATGCACTCCTTTTGTATCAATTGATGTGCCACATATATATTTTTACCTAGTTTAAATTTATGGAAAATTTGTTTTATTTATAAATATTGAGTTTATCACTTTATTTTAATTTTTTAAAAATAACCCTATAATTATTTACTTCCTCTTCATTTAAGTCTGCAACAATATTATCAAACATTGAAACAAACATCTTTGCTTCCTGAAGCATTTTCTTCACATCCTCTTCTTTTCCGACTTTCATATAGTATTGTGCGTCTATCCTTCTGCCTTTATGATAATTTATTGTCTTTGTTTTTTCTTCTCCTAAAAGCAATGCCACAGCCAAAATAGAGCAAAAATGATTTTCACACTTTACACCGATCCTTTGAAGAAACGAGTACAATGCATAATATTCAGCATAGTAAATAACAACAGTAGTCCAAAGGAAATCTCCATCTTGAAAGTCCTTATCGGCTCTTGCTAATGACAATTTGGCTTCTTCAAGGTAAGATTTTGCTAATCTTTCGTTTGGCTCCACTATCTTTAAGCCATCTTTTAATCTAAAACACCATTTAATTTTATCTCTGTCCATAAAAACCCCACATAATATTAACATAAAATGAATGGTCATTCAGTATTATATGATTTTCTGCTATCTCCTTAATCAAAGTTTCATTATTTTCTACAGCCTTTATAAAATCTTTCTCTAACAATTCAACTTTATGTAAATTATAGCCTAATAAATGGAAAGGCAAATCTTCTTTTCTTTTTGATACTATCAGTAAATCCAAATCTGAATCTTTCTCTGCCTTAAATTTGGCAAAGCTTCCAAAAACTATTAATAAGCTGCCAGTGTTCAGTTCTTTCAAAAATGTCTTAAACAATGGGTATTTACCGATAAAAATGGAAGTTTTATATATTTCTGCTTCAAGTAAGTAAAGCTTAGTTTGGGGGTTGCCAAAATTCAGCTTAAAGTATTTATTTTTGCCGCTTACTGTACTTTTTAGTATTTTATCCCTTTCAAGACTTGAAACCAGCCTATGGGTTGTTTTGAGCGGTATCCTAGTCAATTTGCTTATTTCTCTTAAATAAAATTGCTTGGAGTAATCTCCTAAGAATAATGCTAAAATAATTTTATTGTTTCCTTTTTGATACATATGTGTCTATTTAGATACTATATTTAAATATTTTTCGATTAAACGAGCCGTCATATTTTATTTTCTATATAGAAAATTATTAAAATTAAAAATAATTATAATTACTTAATAGTGGTTAAAGTAGAAAACTTTAAATATAAGTTAATAATTATGTGATTTATGGATCATAGCAATAGTTTAGAAGAAGTTACAGAAAATACGAAATTATGGATGCCTAACTTAAATCTTAGAGTTCCTGTAAATGGCGCAGACATAAAGGGATTTAAACAATGGATAAATCTTAAAGGATTTTCTCCAGAGCATCCCAGTTACGATTTTGTTGCATATGTTAAAGAAGATGGTGAAGTTGTGGTAGGTTTGCCAAATTCAACACAAGTTATAGCAGTTGCTGATGGAATTGTTAAGGAAATAGATTATGTGAGTATGACACCTTCTGTGGTTATTGAACATGGAAGAGAAGGTAGCGGGTTGCTATCATCTTATACTTATGTTGAACCATCAACTTACATAAAACATCAAGTAAAAAAAGGACATCAAGTAAAAAAAGGAGATGGTATTGGAGCACTATACCAAATTAAATATAACTTAGTAACTAGACTTCCCCCAAAAAACCCAGTGTCATTACATTTCAGTTTATATCATAAAGTCAGTGGAAAACAAATCCAAGTAGATCCCTCAAAGATTTTTTCCGGACTCAACCATAGAATTGAAAAAGAATTGAAATGGTAATTAAGATTCCCTATTATTAATTTTCTACCCTATGTAATCCACATCCCTGCCGAATTTCTTCTGAAATTTCTTCAGTGCAATTTGCTTTGTCACTTCTGTCAGCTGCTCTGTCTTTTTGATCAGCTCGCTTTCTATGTCCTTTATTTCCCTGTCGAGCTTGTTTATGTCGATATTAAGGTTTAGGTTTTTGTCAAGCACTTTCAAAATCTCCTTGGCTCCTTTAATGCCCAGGTACATGGGGTGCCCGTATGTCTCTGCCAAAAATGATATTGCCTCTATGTTTCTTCTTGATGCAAGCCCGAGCAGCAGGCCTGAAACGCCGACAATCGGGCCCACTACGCCATACAGGTTGTTGCTTACCATGCTGCTCTTGTACTTGTTGATTATCTTTTTTGAGTTGCCTGTGCAGTAAACCCTTGGCTTTTTCGGAATGTCAGACAGCCCGATGCCTCCCAATGTGACCACCTCTGTGCCATGGAATTTCTCCACTATGTCAAGTATCTTCTCGGAGAACTCGTACGAGCTTATCTCGTCAATGGGCTGCACATCTCCTCCAAGAAGCAAAATGTCCCTCTTTCCCAGCTTTTTGTAAAACACTTCTACAACAGGCAGCTCAACGAGGTTGTCCTCGTTCACAAAAACAGAATGCGGAAAAGTATAGGAGGTTATCTCGTACAGCTTTTTAGCGCCCAGCTCGTCGATGAGAAAATCTACGGCAACCTTGCCAACGTTGCCTATGCCCGGCAGCCCCTCTATCAAAACGGGCTTGTCCAGCCTCGGGATTTTCCCGAACTGCATAATCTTCCAGTAGCTGTCCCTCATAGCATGCCTCTCCCAATGTACTCGCTAATCTTTGCCTTTCTCCTGTAAGAGCCTAATTTGCCGCCCGGGCTGTATTTCAGTGGCTTTGGGGCGATTGTCCTGCTGCCGCAGCCACAGACTTCTTTCATCGTATACTTATTGCACTTGCTGCACCTGAAAATGTGCCTCATGCCGACTCACGGCTGAATTCAGCCGTGCCCATGCGCTTTGCCGCGTAGCTTATCGCGCTTTCAGTTGCGCTCTTCATGATTTTTTCCGCTCTCTTGTAGTCGTCTGACGTGACTACAAACCTGTAAATCCCGGAGCCCATGTAGTTTATGCTGACCCTGCCTTTTGCGGCTTCCTCGGCGCTCTTCAGCGCGCCTTTTATCACGTCCATGCCGTCAGGCGCATAGCTGGTTATCTTAAGCCGCCCTTTTATTGTCACTTCGGGAACTTTTATCCTCTGCTTTATTGTTTCGCTGAGCACTTCAAGGTGCTTTTTGTCGATTCCAAGCTTTTCAAGTACGCTTTCGTCACTGACTGCTGACTCAAAAAATTCATGGAGCGACGATGCTTTCATCTTTTCGGATATCTCCCTGTACAGCTGCTCGACGCCCATTCCTATCTTGCCTGCCGTGTTTTCAATTATTTTTTCGGCATTCTGCTCCCTTTTGATGCCGTCTATTTTCCTCCTTTTTTCAGCCTCGTTAACCCTCCTCAATGACAGGTCTATGTAGCCTTTTTCCTGGTTAACCCTGAGGACCTTGCATACAATCTTCTTGCCCTCCTTTACAAAATCCCTTATGTTCCTTATCCTGCCCGGAGAAACCTCTGATATGTGTATCATGCCGCCCTTGTCGTATTCGTCAATGTTGACGAAAACAGAATGAAACTGCACGCTTGTAACCGTGCACAGAACTAGTTCGCTTTCCTCGGGAAAACCCTGCTTCTTGGACAGCATTTTGCCTATTCCAGAACTTCCAATACCCTTGCCTTTACTCTGCTCTTGCCGCCTGTCGGCTCTGCAAGAGTCTTGCCGCACACAAGGCAGTCAACCTTTGTTGCAGTCTTTCCGAATGTTATCTGCTCATTCTTGCATTTAGGGCATCTTATCTTTATGAATTTGCTTGTCGGCTCCCTTATTCTCATTTTGGCTTGCGTAACTTCCAGCCATTTATATACCTTTCCCTTGGTGCAGGAGATTAACCAAAAATTTTTAAATATAAGAAAATCTGAAAATCCTGATGGATAAAAACAAGCTTCCGTATGTTCTTCTTGCAGCTTTCATGGCTGCCTTTTTAGCCATAACGCTCAGGGGGCTGTCAACAATCCAGCCGGGCGATGAAAATGTGTACTATTACATGGGAAGGCTTGTAAGCGAAGGCAAAATGCCTTACCGGGATTTTTTCTTTGCCCACCCGCCATTGCAGATATACCTGATTGCATTGGTTTACAAAGCATTTGGATTCAGCATTGCTGCTTTGAAATCAGTATCCATGATTTCAACTTTAATAACCGCATTCTTTGTTTTTAAGATAGCAAAGGAAAAATTTGGCAGCAGCCAAGCGGTTATCTCGTCTTTGTTATTTTTGTTTAGTTATGGTGTAATGTTTAATTCTGTCTTTTCATTTGGCATAGAAATTGCAATGATGTTTCTGATTATCGGGGCTTATTTCCTGTTTAACAGAAGCAACTATGTTTTTGCAGGCATATTCTTCGGGGTTGCCGGCATAACCAGATTATTAAGCTTGGTTCCAATATTTATAGTGTTTTGCATCGTATTTCTGTCGAACAAAAAAAGCTTTTTAAGATTATCTTCGGCATTTTTGATTGTTTTTCTGCTTGTCAACGGAATTTTTGCATTATTCCTGAAAGACGCTTATTTAAGCCCCGTTTACAAGTTCCATTTGTTAAAAAGCTTCGGGGGCAGGGAAAATTTCAGGGAATATTTTGATATAGTGAAGCTGAACTGGATTTTGTTTTTTTCCGCTTTCCTGTTTATTTTTATAAAAGATAAAAGGGCGGCTAACCCATTTTTTACTGTATCAGCCGTTTATTTGATATTTTTATTAATATTAAAAAGGATTTTCGGCTTTTATTTTATTGTCATATTCCCGTTCTTGGCCATAATTGGCGGATATAGCATCCTGTGGATTTATAAAAATGTGAGTTTTCAAAAAAAATTTGAAATGCTGATATTAGCCTTATTAACATTGATTTTTGCCTGGAATCTTGCAGCGGATATTTTATTTCTAGAAAAAGTGGGCTTTGGGGGCTTTGAAAGGGGCAAAGATTTGGCAGATTTTGTCAGTTCAAACTCTGATAAAAATACAATTCTGTTTGGTGATGACTCTGTTGTTCCCTTGTTGGCTTTGTCGGCAAACAAAAAGATAGCATTTGATTTTGTTGACACAAACAATGAGGTTTTTCTTTCTGGATTGGCGGACTTGAATAGTGTGCTGGGCAGGCTGAAGGGCAATGATGTCTTGTTTATAATAAGAAGCAGGCAGGGCATTTCGTATTTTAATGAAGTAAAAGGGTTCCTGAACCAAAATTGCGAGTTTTTAAGCCAGTTCCATGATAAAACAGAAGGGGATTATTTAGTGTACCGATGCAATTAATCACTTAAACTCTATCTTCTTTGCCCTGAAGCCCTGCCTTTGCACATGCATTTTCTTGCAGACCTTGCACTCGTACCTAAAGTCAGTCTTTTTTGTGGCTTTCTTGCCGGTCATCTTGAACTTGCTTATTGCGGGCTTGGAGTACCTTCCAAGATTGCCCTTGCCCCTTGCCCTTCCCCTTTTTCTTGCCCTTATCTTAGAGCCATACTTTAGGCTGCTTGGGCTCTTTTTCTTTGTAACCGTGATGGTATGCTCTGTGTGCTTCTTGCAGTAAGGGCAGTACCTGTTGACCAGCTTGGGCATTTTCATAAGAAAGTGGGTTTCAGCGTTATTTAAAAACCTTTTGCTATTTAATTCTGAAAATTATCGTCGGCAAAAATCACTCCTCTTTTATCTCATCCGCCTTTCCCTTGCCGATAAGGACATCTGCTATCTCGGAAGGCAGGTTCGCAATGTCCTCCTCGCCAAAAGGCCCGTACTCCTCCAGCTCGGTGCCGACAAACTTGGGCACGTGGCTTGTGAACCTCAGAAGCCTTGTGGGCTTTTTCAGCTCAATGGCTGGCCTGAATTCCTCCTTGGGCTTGATTTCAGCAGGCTGCATGAACGGCATTTTCTCGTTAAGCACGCTGTACAATATTGCATCCCTGTAATTGTCAAGAAGCGATGCCAAGGCGTCAAAAATGACTTTTTCCTCCTTCAGGAGCGCTGACGTGTCTATCAGGCTGGATTTGGTCCTGCTCCTGTCCAATGCCATGCTTATTATCTTCTTTTCCCTTCTCTCGTAAAGCTCCTTTAGGATTTTGTATATGTTCTCCAGCTGCCTTTCGGTTTTTCTCCCCTCGTCGGCTGCAAAGACAGAGTCGCTTTTTGCCTCGAGTATCTTTTTCTTGTCTTTAATGTAATTGATTGTATCGCTGAAGAAAGTAGGCTCCAGCTTCTGCAAGTCCGTCCTCTCCTTCTCCCTTTTCAGAAGCTCAAACAAGGTCTCATAAGTGATTACAACTTCCTGCATTTTCCACCCTCAAAGCCAGAAATAGGGCATGGTATTTAAATAATTTGTTGTTGATATTGGTTTGGCAAAAACAAAACTTTACAGATACCTTTTTAAAACTCTGTTCCGTGCCATAGCCTATGGCAGAGCTGGTATTTAGGGACTTGGGCTTTGAGCGGAACAATGGCAGGGTAAGGGTTAATTTCCTCAGGCTGTTTTATACTTATCTTGAGGAAAGCAGCCTTGAAAAAATAGCTCCGTTTGAGGTAAACAAGAATTCAATAAAATTTGATAATGTGCCTGAAAGCACAGCAAGAAGGAAATTTGAATTCCTTTTGTCCAACGCATTCAGGCAATTAAAAAACAGGCTCAACAACAAGACAACATTTTACATCCACCAAAGCTCAGGCATTCCGCTTATAGGGACTAATTACTTTGGCTTGATTGACAGGGGCACGAACATAATAGAGGTAAAGCCCATAACAAGCTGCAACATAAGCTGCATATTCTGCTCTGTGGACGAAGGCCCTTTGTCAAGAAGAAAGGCTGATTTTGTCGTTGAGAAGGATTACTTGGTTAATGAATTCAGAAAGATTGCTGAGTTCAAGAACAGCAGCAGCATTGACGCGCATATAAATGCCCAGGGCGAGCCAACCCTGTATGCAGACATGGTTGAATTGGTAAGGGGCATAATGTCTGTCAAAGGGGTTAAAAGAAGCTCCATAGACACTAACGGCACATTACTGACAAAACAGCTTGTTGACGAGCTTGCAGAGGCAGGCCTGACAAGGATTAACCTGAGCCTTAATGCCCTGGATCCTGAAAAAGCAGGCAAATTGGCAGGCTATCCCTACAATTTAGCCAAAGTCATGGAAATCGCAAGGTACATTCCTGCAAAAATGGACTTAATCATAGCGCCTGTCTGGGTGCCGGGGTTTAACGATGAGGAGCTGCCAAAGCTTGCCAGGTTTGCAGAAGAAATCAGAGCAGGCAAAAACTGCCCTGCAATAGGAATCCAAAACATGCTTAATTACCGCTTTGGAAGGAACATTGCCGAAAGCGTCCCAATGGACTTGTTCTATAAAAAGATGAGGGAGATTGAGCAGAAGCACAATGTAAAGCTCGTATTTGGCAAGTCTGCCTTTGATGTGGTGGAGTTGCCTGAGCTGCCAAAGCCGTTCAGGAAAGGGCAGGTTATAGAGGCAGAGATCGCCTTGCCGGGCAGGATAGGAAATGAGAAGCTTGCAGTAGCCAAAGACAGGCTTATTTCAGTGCCTGACTGCCACAAGGAAATAGGCTCAAAAGTGAAGCTAAGGATTAAAAGGACGAAACATAATATTTTCCTGGGGGAGTTATTGGATTAGGCTATTGTAAACAAATTTGTACCCTTAAGAATATAACTGAATCTTAACTGGCAAAGAGACTTTCACATCTTTTAGTCCTTGAGTTATTTTTCTGAACCCGTGAATGGCTATTCCAGTAACCTTATTTGTTAACCAAGAAATCTCCTTCTCTATCATAATAAATGTTTAGTTCGTTGCTCATTTTATCTAACCAGCTCCACATTTTCCATACCTTCAAATGCCCTGTCGCCCGTTAGAAAAATCCTTTTATTCTCTAGGGAATATATATACCCCAGGCAATCTATATAAGAAAATCTTGTTTTTGTATGGTTGTGTTTAAAAATCATAGCTTTAGCAATAAATGTAATCGGCAATTCTACAGCTATTTTAGAAAATTTATCTAGGAAGAAATCAGCTGTTTTATCATCATACTTCTTCAATAAAAAGTAGTATAACTCAGCCAAATTATCCTTTAATGTAACAGCATCGCTTTCTAAGTATTTTTCATAGCTTAAGCTGCCTTCTGCAATTTCTACCAAGGCATAAGTGTCAAAAAAATATCTCATTTTGTCAAAAAGGCCTAGTCAAACCTGCTTTTTAACTCTTCATCAATTTCCTTTAGAAGTTGTTCGGTAGATTTGTCGGATTTGGCCTTAAAATTTTTTAATTTTCCGAAAGCATCTTTCAGAGAATTTGTTTTTTTTGTTAGTATAATCTCTACTTCATCATTAATAGCCAGTCCCTCTTCTTTGAGTGCTTCCTTTGGTAAGACTACCCCTATAGAATTCCCCCATGCCTTTAATTTAGCTTGTGATTTAAACATTTTAGTTAATTATATGTATAATTATATATAAATCTTTCTATTTTAAAAAATTATATTAGAAATCAAACAAAAAAAGAAAGAAAAATAAAGGGTTTAAACCCTTAAGCTGTTGCTGGTGCAGCCACTGTCAACTGGTTGTTGACTTTCTTGACTACAACCTTTGTGCCTTTCAAGTTGGCTTTGTAGTCCTTGTAGTTTGCCACAACCTGTGCTGCGTTCCTTGTGTCCAATGCTGCGTATCCTGCCACTAGCATTGCCACATTGCCGTTTGTGTGCTCGAACAGCTCGATTCTGCCTTCTCCAGGCGTGAATCCTGCTGCACATTCTGCTGGGTTGCCCATTACTGTTGCAGTTGCCGCGTTTGCACATGGCCCGCCTACCAGTATTGAATTCTGAGCCTTGATGTCAGAGACTTCTGAAGCAAGCTTTGCAGCTCCAACTTCAATTCTCTGCACTGTCACAGCTTCTGTGGTTGTTGCTCCAGACTCGCTGAAAGATGCTCCTTTGGCTGAAATGTAAACCAATGGGTATCTTTGGCTTTCTGGGTACTCAACATCAAACGTTGCCGGGTCATTTGTTGGCGTCTCTCTTGTAATGAAAGCGCCATAGCTTGTGTAGCCATAGGCAATGTTTGTCTTTCCGCTTGGCGTTCTTAGGTTTATCTGCCTGTTGCTAGCTTGACCACTTGTAGCTCCTGCAACTGTGCTATGCCTTACTTCCCCACTTGTTGCTGTGATGTTCACTACAAAGTCTGTTGTTCCTACATTCTCCCATGAGTCCTTTGCGTTTCCATCTACAAGTGCGTCCGGTGTCTTTATCGATACTATAATTCCATCGGCACTACCACTAATGCCGCCAGCACCTCCGCTCAAGTTGGTTAGTCCAATCTCTGCACCATACCTTGTTGTTATGTTGACAAACGAAGCGTTGATTGTTGATATTGCTCCGCTTGCATCCATATCAACGAAGATATCAAAATCTTGGTTATTCAGATCCGCTCTCCCTGAAACGTTGTCTCCAAGGAATACCCTGAAGTCAGCACCGCCCAGCTTGAGCGTTGCCAATGGAACTGCGTTTGAAAATGTCTGCTCTATGGTGTTGCTTGTACCCACATCCTTGAACTTAAGCACTGGGTTGTCTGCCGATACCTTGTCAGCGCCTTTGTACTGCAGGACAAAGGTTTTTCTTTCCCCTCTCTTCCTGCTTCCATCAGTTACGACAAAGTAGTCGTCTTTGGAGATGGAACGATTCTCATTGTTGAGGAAATCCTTTCCAGTGTCACCAAATATCAACTGTGTACCAGATGGGGTCTTTGCTATTGGCACGCTTACCTTGTTGCCATTGCCGTCAACGAACTCCAAGTTGTACTGGGTGCTACCGCTTGTTTTCAAGGCAATCTTCTCTGTGTTTACTTTCTTCAGTCCTCTATATTCAATATCCCAGTTCTCTGTAAACAACACTTGAGGCTCTGCTGATGCACCGCCTTCTTCCTTGATGGCATCGCTAAGCTTTTTGCCTGCTGCAACAAAGTAATTGTCATCAGCAGTCATGTTGATGTGTATCTTGCTTATCTTGAAGGTTGAATCATCATCAGTACCTTCAATTATAACACTTGCATCGTCAATTGTCTCGTCATCAACCTTAAGGCTGTTTGAGTGAATTACTGGTGTGCTTGTTATGTTTGTATCCTTCAATTCCAGCTTGTTTGCGCCGATAAAGAAAGTTGCACTATGGATACCTCCTGCATAGTCTTGGTACAATACATCTGTCACACCAACAGTTGTGCCACTTGTTAGCTTGTCTGTATCGCCATCCTTCATCTTTCTTGTGGTTTGCCCGTTAATGACAAATTGGGCTTCGTCAGCATCAACGAATTGCAGTGTCACTTCATAGTCCTTTCCGCCGACTGTGTATGTCTTTGTCTGCTTTTCCAATAGTGTGTCTTTTCCTGCACCGCCCATTAAAGTTAGTACAGCATTTTCACCGCCTGTGGTGGTCCTCTTAGCTGTTACTATTGTGTACTTCTTGCCCATCATTGTCAAGTCAACATCCTGGAAATCTGTCAGGAACAATCCTGTTGTTGATGACGAGCCTGCTGAATCATCAACATCGCTTTCAAGTGCTGTTGTGAATTCAAGCAAGTACCTTGCTATTTCTTTTCCTGATTTAAAGTATAGATAATCTGCTGTAACATCATCATCGTTTTCTGAATAGATAACATATCCTGTGTCTAATGCTGTCTCTGCCCCAGGTCCTAAGAGATACAAATATTGGTTGTAAGGAGCAGCTCCTTTGTTGTTGCTTACGCTTCCAGAAGCTAATGCCTTCAAGTTGTTCTTGTCAACGTATGTTGTGATGTTTCTTAAAGTTTCAATACTGGATATAGAGTTTGTCAAATCCTCGCTCAGCTCTAGGTGGTTTGATGTTGAAACTTGCCATGCATCTCCTTCAACTGCAACGCTTCCTGCTGATGCCACTGCTGCTGCCTTTGTAGCTGCGAACTGCAAGCTTGAAACAATGTCAGAAATACCGATGACGTCTTCAGCTGCTGCCTTGTCTCCAACGACTAGGACTCCGCTGAACTTTCCGTCCTTGACGAATGGTGATGGATAATTAGCCAAATCTGCGGCTGCAAATACGCTTGAGCCCACCATGATGGCTCCTGTTCCTAATGCAATCATCCTCTTTATAGCTTTT